>WNGR01000038.1_pt1 | contig 152519 bp, 126 predicted proteins | sample 5407581 | NCBI WGS metagenome assembly WNGR01 (sample SAMN13153383, study PRJNA577476) | soil metagenome | isolation source: 80 cm soil or saprolite under Garry oak tree replicate 2 | place: USA:California | collected 2016-06-15
TCTGGTCCCACGGCGGCATCGTCTGCACGGGAGAGACGTACAAGAACGTCGTCAAGATGACATTTGCCAAGGGAGCTGCGTTGAAGGACCCTTCAGGTCTATTCAACTCCAGCCTCGACGGGAATGTCAGGCGCGCCATTGACATCCACGAAGGCGACAAGGTCGATGTGACGGCCTTGAAGAATCTCATCCGCGCTGCAGTGGCGCTCAATCTCAAGGGCAAGAGCAAGCCGAAGCCCCGGGCGAGCTAGCAGCAAGCGGTCCGACTAGAGCGTTCCATAGTAGATGTGTGTGCCATTTGCTGAGAGGGTCATCCTGAGCGCAAGCGAAGGACCCCAGCAATGCCCAAGCCTCCCGTGCCGCCTCAAGCTTTTCAGTCCGCCATCGATTTTTCTTTTCTCGCGGGATATATACCTTCCTTGAAACCGCTCTGGCTTTAACTCGCAAACGTACGTGATCAGAAGTCCGGCCTAACCATGGCCGTTTTTTTCGTTTCGCCTCTCGTTCTCATTTTTCTTTCTACGCGGTTCAGGCAACTGCGCCAGGCCCACCAGCAGTAAGAGGATGAACAAAACCGAGGTCAAATCCGAATTCGACACCTGTGCACTCCTGCAGCATAGGATGTCTTTCGCGCACCAGAGTTTGTCAGGGCTCCACAACTCTCCGTCCTACGCGGCTCTCCCCTGCACACACCGCGCCACCATCAGCGTGCAGTCGTCCTCGCGCGGACAGCTTCCGGCAAAATCCTGCGCCGCTCCCACCACCGAAAACAGCATCTCTGACGTGGACAGCGACTCAGCTTTCCGGACCTCGCTGATGATCCTCTCGGTTTCAAATTCCTCCGCGCTTTCGTTACGGCACTCCGGCAGTCCATCGGAGAATGCCAGCAGCGTATCGCCCTGCTCCATCTTTATCCGCGCGCTATGGAATTCCGCGTCGGCCAGCACGCCCAGCACGGGACCGCCCTCGCTCAACAGTCGCGTAGTGCCGTCGGATCGCAACAGCAATGCCGCCGGATGTCCCGCGTTGCAATACGACAGCTCGCCCCGCGCACAATCCATATACGCCAGGAAGAGACTGGTCAGTGGAGGCAGTGGGCGCCTCGCACACATGCTTTTATTCAGAGCCTGCAAGGCCATTCCCGGATCGCCCGTGCTCGCGCCGAACATGCGCGTCAACTCAAGAAAGTGGATCGACCACATTCCCGCCAGCAATCCTTTCCCACAGATATCTCCAATCCCCAGCATCGTCAGCGCGCCGAATTCTGCAACGCAGAAGAAATCTCCTGACAGATGGCGCACCGGAAACATCTCTGCCGCAATCTCAAACGATCCTCTACGCATTAGTCGTGGCCCGCATAAATACCGCTGCATCTGTGCCGCCTCGTATAGTTCGCGGCGCAGCTCTGCGCTCTCCTGTCCGACCGCGACCAGCCGACCTTCCAGAGCGGTGATTGCGCTCTGCGCCTCGGCGGCGAGCAAGGCCATTCCCCGCATTCTGATTTCTGATTGACTGCGATTGTTCATCAGCCACCCACCCACTCTCACCCGACGAACCTGTATCCAATGCCATGCACCGTCAGAAAGTATTGTGGCTGCTCCGGAGTCGGCTCCAGCTTCTGCCGCAAATGCACGATGTGTGCGTCCACTGTTCTCGTCGTCGGGTAGTGCTCATACCCCCACACATCCTCCAGAAGCCGGTCGCGGCTGATGTTTTCTCCCGGATGGCAAATGAAAAACTTCAGCAGATCAAACTCCTTGCTTGACATCTCCAGATGCTTGCCGCCGCGCTTCACCCGGCACGCTTTCAGATCGACCTCCACATCGCTGAACGAATAGCGCTCCTGCTGTTTGGGCAACACTCTTGCCCGTCGCAACACGGCTTTCACCCGCGCCAGCAGCTCGCGAATTGAGAACGGTTTCGTCACGTAGTCGTCGGCGCCCAGTTCAAGCCCAACCACCTTGTCCACCTCCTGCCCGCGTGCGGTCAGCATGATGATCGGCAGCGAAGGTCGTTTCGCCTTAAGTTGCTTGCAGACCTCTAGCCCGCTCATTCGCGGCATCATCACGTCCAGTATCAGCAGGTCCGGCGACTCGGCCAGCGCAAGCTCCAACCCCTCCACTCCGTCGCGAGCGCTGATCACCGCATAACCTTCAAACTCGAAGTTGTCCCTCAATCCGGCAACCATGTTCGGCTCGTCTTCCACGATCAGGATGCGAGCCTTCGATTCGGCCATCGGCTGCCCGACCGCATCCTGTTGAACTGCCGCGGCCGCCGCTCTGCGATTTTGATTTGCGCTCATGCTGCCCCCGCCTTGGCTGACTTCGCCTCGCCTTCAATTGGCAATTCGATGCTGAATTTGCTTCCCTTGCCCGGAACGCTTTCCACCCACACTCGCCCGCCGTGTGCATCCACAACGTGACGCACCAGCGAGAGTCCCAACCCGCTACCTTTCGTGTTGTGCACCAACGGATCGCTGACGCGATAGAACTTTTCGAAAATCTTCTCCTGCTCCGGCCGCGGAATTCCAATTCCCTTGTCGATCACCTCCATGTTCACCGAGCCATTTCTGCGGCTCACCCTTACCGCCAGGCTCTTTTCGTCCGAGGAATATTTCACCGCATTATTCACCAGGTTCAGCAGCGAGCGCGCAATGGCCTCGCGGTCTGCCTTGATCTTCGGCAGATTCTCCTCAATGCACTCCTCAAAAGCAAAACCGTTCTGTTCGATCTGGTAACGGTAGGAATCGAGCGTAGTCCTCACCAGTTCTGCCACGTCCGTCTCGCGGAAGTCGTAAGCCTTCTTGCCCGCCTCGATCTTCGAGAAATCGAGAATGTTGTTAATCAGCGTCGTCAGCCGTTCGCTCTCTTTGCGAATAATCCGGTAGTACTCCTGGTACTTGTCCGGATTGTTCAACCTGCCCATCTCAAGTGTCTCCGCGTATAGACGGATCAGCGACAGAGGGGTTCGCAACTCGTGCGACACGTTCGAGACAAAATCGGATTTCAGCTTTGCCAGCGCGACCTCTTTGCTCACGCTGCGGTAGCTCAATACGATGCCGCCAACCATAAAGATCGAAAGACACCCAAGAATCAAATAGCTGGTCTGCAAAAAATGGCTGCTCAACGCCTGAATGCTCGTGCCATGATACTTCGTCGCCAGCACCAGTCCCGGGAAACCCGCTTCCAGCGTGTGTTCCACTTCCGGCTTCCCGCCATCCCAGTTTGCCGATGTAACGATTGCCTCGGTCTCATGCCGGGGATGAATCATGAGTGCCGGCCGGCTACGCGCATTGTTTTCGGGAGAGCGGTTTGTAGGGCAGTCCGCCATAACGTTCAGAAGGCTGGGCAAGAAGTCGTGATTCAGGTATTCAGCGTCAAACGCGAACCCGCCGATCACCACGCGATTAGTCGCTACATTCTTGAGGGGGAAAAACAAGGACGCCTGGTATAGCTTCCGGCCGCCTCGTGGAACAAACGACGCGTCAAACACAAAGGGCCGTCCATCTTGCTTATCCATCTTCCATAGCTTCTCGACAAGTTCTTTGCCCTCCATCGGGAGCCACGTCGTTATGCTGCTCACCAGCTTCTCGCGCTCCCGGCGGAAATCAGGATCTCCCATGCGCGCCTGACGCGAAACGACCGTCGTTCCCGCGTGCTCGTCAAAGTAGTAAACATGAGCGACATACGGATAGGTTTCCAATACTTTCTGCAACGCCTTCGTTACATCTTCTTTGTCGTCGTCAGGATTGGGAAAATCCTCGCGCACCGCCGCGCCCATCTCTAAAGCCTTGGACGCCATCTGCTTGTCCGTCAGCAGCAGCATGTTCTGCAAATCGCGCTCAATCGCTGCGTTCACCGTCTTGTCATGTCCCAACGATTTCAGGTGCATGATGCTGAAAGTGACCAATGCCAGCGCAGGCAGAATGACGGCAAACTCCAGCGCCAGCAATCGGGCACGTTGATTCCATTCGCGAGTAGGCTTCATGATCGAGCCCCCATAAGCAAGTTCGATTCAGACCCTAACGCGAAGGTCACACGTTCTTTGCCAAATCTCTGTAAAAAGAAGTAAAAAAATGTTGTGCCGTAGGATTTGCGTGCCGCCGATCAAGCTCCTATGGGGCGACCAGCGGCACCGCTACTTTTGATCAACCGGAGTTACTGAACCGGCTTGTCCTTCAACTGATCTTTCCGGAACTGCTCCATCGCCTGTTTCGCTTTTTCCATCTGCTGCTTGAACTCACCACTCTGAAACTGCTTTTTGCCTGTTCATTACGGAACAATTACTCCGCACCCCGCCCGATGGCGGTTCTATGGTGAATACACTTTCAAAAATGGCGAATGACTCGCTCGATGTTCACGCGGCAGTGATGGTTGTCTTCGCTCGCTTCATGGCCTACATGCGCGGCTCACCTGCTCCTCACTTACGGAACGCCTCGTTTTGCGTTGTTTGCTTCTCAACCTCGAACTCTTTAAACTTGAATCTCCAAAATTTTTCTGCATTGCGCACTTGTAAGCGCGAGCGGAGACCTACCCTATGTCTGACATAAAAGTTCAACTCCCCGACGGCAGTATTAGAGAAGTACCCCAGGGCACCACCGCCCTCGACATTGCGAAGTCTATTTCGCCGCGCCTCGCCGACGCCGCTTTGGCGGCCAAGCTCGCGCCACTCAATCACAATGGCGGCGGCACCGCGACTGCGGTCGCCGATGACCCCTTTGAGGTCGTCGATCTCACCCGCCCCATCGAGCAGGATTCCCGCCTCCGTCTTCTGACCGAGAAAGATCCCGAATCGCTCCAGGTCTTCCATCACTCGTCGGCCCATCTGCTCGCCGCCGCCGTGCTGGAGCTTTTTCCTGAGACCAAGCTCGGCCACGGCCCCGCCACCGAAACCGGATTCTTCTACGATTTCCTGCGCGAAACTCCCTTCACCCCTGAAGACCTCGAAAAGATCGAGAAGAAGATGAAGGAGATCGTCGAGCGCAACGAGCCCTACGCGCGCGACTACCTCAACCGCGACGAAGGCCTGCGCCGATTCAAAGAAGAAGGCGATTTCATGAAGTGCCATTTCATCGAGCAGTTCACCAAGCCCGATGAAAAAATTTCGCTCTACAAGACCGGCAAGTTCGTCGATTTCTGTCGCGGTCCGCACATCCCGAGCACCGGAAAGATCAAAGCCTTCAAGCTGCTCAACATCGCCGGAGCCTACTGGCTCGGCAAAGAAGGCAATCCCCAGCTCCAGCGCATTTACGGAACCTCGTTCTATTCCAAGAAGGAAATGGACGAGTACATGAAGCAGCTCGAAGAGGCCAAGCGCCGCGATCATCGCGCCCTCGGACAGCAGCTCGATCTCTACTCCATTCAGGAGCTCGCCGGTCCCGGCCTCATCTTCTGGCATCCCAAGGGCGGACTCATTCGCACCATCATGGAAGACTGGCTCCGCGCCGAATACCTCAAGCGCGGCTACTCGCTGGTGTTCACCCCGCACGTCGCCCGCCGCGCTCTGTGGCAGACCTCCGGTCACGAAGGCTTCTACGCCGAGAACATGTTTGACACCATGGAACTCGACGACGCCGAATACCGCCTGAAGCCGATGAACTGCCCGTTCCACATCCTGATCTATAAGGATCAGCTCCGCTCCTATCGCGATCTGCCCGTCCGCCTCGGCGAACTCGGCACTGTCTATCGTTACGAGCGTTCGGGAGTCATGCACGGGCTGATGCGCGTCCGCGGCTTTACCCAGGACGACGCCCACATCTTCTGCACTCCGTCGCAGATCGAGAGCGAGATTGAAGGCTGCATCGACTTCGCCACCAGCGTCCTGCACACCTTCGGCTTCGAAGAGTTCCAGGTCGAGCTCTCCGGATGGGACCCTGACGATCGCGCTCACTACGTCGGCTCGCCCGAGCAGTGGGAACTGGCGCAAAACTCGCTTAAGACCGTGCTCGAGCGCAAGCAGATTCCCTACAAGTTCATTCCCGGCGAAGCTGCTTTCTACGGCCCCAAGATCGACATCAAACTGGTCGATGCCATCGGCCGTCTCTGGCAGCTCTCCACCGTGCAATTCGACTTCAATCTTCCCCAGCGCTTCGAACTCGAATACGTTGGCGAAGATGGACAGCGCCATCAGCCTCTCATGGTGCACCGCGCCCTCTACGGCTCGGTCGAGCGCTTCTTCGGAGTCCTGATCGAGCACTACGCCGGAGCTTTCCCCGTCTGGCTCTCGCCCACCCAGGTCGCCATCGTCCCCATCGCCGAGCGCCACATCGAGTACGCCAACAAGGTCGCTGATGCCCTCAAAGCCATCGGCGCCCGCGTCGAAGTCGATGGCCGCAACGAAAAGATGAATGCCAAAATCCGCGAGCACGCCTTGCAGAAGGTCCCATTCATCCTCGTCGTCGGTGACAAAGAGTCCGAAATCGGCGAAGTCAACGTCCGCGTGCGTGGCCAGGAGAAGGGCGAAGGCAGCGTAAAAATCGAAGCCTTCGCAGAACGCGTAAAACGACTGATCGAGTCGCGCAGCACCAAACTCGACTAGCTTTGAATGAGACAAAGATTTGAATGAGACAAAGAGAAGAGGCAGCCTCTCGGGCCTGCCTCTTCTCTTTATGCAACAGCTTTTCTCAGATAGTCCCATCCATACTCTGGTGGCCCACATCCGCCCCGTCTTGGGGCGAATGTGGGATTGCCTCCCTTCCCTAAGCCACGTCTTTAGCGTTCTTCGTCAACTCCGCCAGCAGTGCTTCCGATTGTTTATGAGCGTTCATGGAATGCTCCTGTGCCTGCTTCGAGAGCTCGTGTGCAGTCAAATGGTCTCCCTTGCTGTGCGCCGCAACCGCAGCCGTATGCGCATGGGCCGCGAGATTGTGCAGTTCCGCAATTCGATTATGTGTGCTTTGTGGCATATATATCTCCCGCCTGATTAGATGCCACAACTAGCTGCTCAAACCGCCTCGCCAGAATCCCGCCATCAGAGTGCTTTCACCATCGACTCGATCTGTTTCAGATGATTCACATCGTGTCCCGCATACAGCCGCACCATTTCCCTCAGAGTCTCCCTACCGCGCTCCTCGTGCATCCCAAACCGCTCCCACTGTTCATCGTTCAGCTTGCGCAGAATCGCCAGGTTCATCTCCCGCAACACTCCGAATTGCTTCACACCCTGAATCGGATCTACGCTTTCATACTTCAAGTTCTCTGCCCACTTGTCCTGGTCATACGCCGAAATCGCGCTCCCCGGCTCACTCAATATCTTTCGAATCCGAAATGCCGCCACTATCTCGCCATCCAGCAAGTGAGCCACAATCTCCGCAATCGACCATCGCTCCGGCGACAATCTCCGCTTTAGTTTCTCCGTCGATACGTTTTCGATCAGGTGATCCAGCGTCTGCTTCGTCGCAGCCTGAATGGCAAGCGGGTCTCGATCCACATTGCCTAAAATCCGTTCCATATATTGCTGCACTGTTTCCGCCATCGCGTTTCCCCCTCCTGCATTCTGCCCACACAGAGAGGATGCAAGTGAGACACAGCGTTCTGCCTGATTCACAGAACAACGGTTCCCGGCTGCCGAATGGAGATTCGTGCGCACAAAAAATGAGGCGGAGTGTTCCGCCTCATTCTCGCTTGTAGCTCAAGCTCAGTTGATTGTGAAAGTAAGTGCTGAAGAAGCCGCACTGTTTGGATTGACCACGGTAATCGAAGCAGATCCGCTTGTCGCCAGATCCGCCACGGGGATAGCCACTTTCAGCGTGGTCGCATTCACGTATGAGGTGTTCCGCTCCTGACCGTTCCATTGTGCAACCGCACCGGAAACGAAGTTAGAGCCGCTGACCGTGATGTAAGTATTCCCGCTGGCTGCTGAAATCGCATTCGGAGACACCGAGGATGCCGAGGGAGTTGAATTGGCAGCAAGCAATTGCGGCAGCACAATCGGTCCTCGAACCAGAACGATCTTGCCCGAACCGACGGTTGGCGAATAGGAGCTATCCTGCATCCGGAACGCCAGGCCATCCCGTCCCCATCGCACCACATCTTTGACCGTCATGCCGTAGCCGGTATTGCTGGATAGTGCGGGCATCGGCAGCGCGCCCAACGGCAGGAATCTGTCCTTGTCGAACATGGCCAGCCCTAACGGTTGCGAGGGATATACGTAGCTCGTCCCGGTGAAGAAGTACACCTGTTTGTATCCGCAGTCCACCGTCACTGGTCCGCTCGCGCCGTAGGTGCCTACCAATTGCGGGGGCGCGGGATATGCGGGTGAGGGATCGATTACCCCGCCTCCGTCAGAGTAGAGCAGGCCGTTGCAATTCTCGAAGTGACCCCAGAAACCGCTAACGTTTGTCGCGTCCAGCTCCTGAGCGCTGGTCGCATTCACCGTGATGCGATGGAGCTTCGAAGGGCTCAGGCCGGAGTCATAGGAGTACAGATGCGAGCTGTCCGTCCATCCCAGGAAGTACCCGCTATAAACCATTCCTACGTCGGCGCGTTTCGTCCCTGTCGAACCAGAAACGTCGTAGATTTGCACGGCATCGGAATAGCCGTCCGCAGCAACTGTGTCCGGATGCCCGGGCATGACGGAGAGATTATCCGCGGCATACTGACCGCCGTACTGGGTCACGGTCGGGAAGCGAGCACCCGCCGTCCGTGAGGCAACGTCCATGCGTCGAATTTCCTGACTGCCGTGAAGAATCGCATACAGATACTGTCCATTGTCCGAGAGCGACATTTTCGTCGGCTCGCTGCCAATGTTCACTGGCGTGCCGATGCTGCCGTTCGTGGGATCGATATCCACTAGGCTGTTGCCGGTCACCTGCGGAGCCGTGCTCGGCACGCTAGCCCACAGCTTGCGCGTGAATGGATCGAAGACCATTCCATTGCTGTCGAGACTCACCGTCTGATAGACAGTAAGCGGCTGCGCCGACGAAATTCCTCCCTCCGATGTGGGATTGGCAACCGTGACGGAGAGCCAACCAAGCGAACTCACGCTGCTGCTGCCAATCTGCGCAGAGAGTTGCGTATCGCTGACAAAGGTCGTCGGTAACGCGGTCCCATTAAGATTGACCACCGAAGCGGAATTGAAGTTAGCGCCCATAACCGTCAACGCGAAACTGCTGGAACCCGCCGCCACCGCCGCCGGAGAGAGACTGACAATCGCGGGCCGCAAATAGTAGTCATCGCCCGTGACCACAATCGAAGACGTTGCCGTGTTGTTGGTCAGGTCGGTATCCGGTTGCAGAGCACTGGCCATGGCCGTGTTGGTGATCGTTCCAGCCGCGCCAGGGATAAACGTCAGATTCAAGGTTGCGGTGCCGCTGTTCGCTATTGTTCCCAGATCGCAGCGGACAATTGCCGATCCCGCGCAGCTCCCCTGCGACGGAGTAGCGGAGACGAAGACCGCTCCGGCGGGCAGAGTGTCGTTAAGCACCACGTTGCTTGCGCCATTCGGTCCCTTGTTTGTCACCGTCACCGTGACCGAGACGTTGTTTCCGGCGATGGCCGCTGCCGGAGCCGTGCTCGTCACCGCCACATCGGTTGCAGAGCTGCTGAGATCCCGCACGAGCTTGGTATGCAGCAGGTACAACTGCGTGGGCGTTCGCACTGCAATTCCATCCTGTCCCCATCGCAATATTCCCGGAAGCGGGTACGTGTCGCTGACGATTCCTGTCACTGACATCGTGCCCACGGGCACAAACGTACCGATGTCGAACGCGGTGATCGCGTCGTATATGTAGCTGTAGGTAGCGCTCGAGTTCAGAACGAACACGCGTCCCACGCCCGAATCCGGTGCGACAGGTCCAGTGGCTGCCAAGGTTCCGAGCAGGCCACCGGTGTTGGCGTCCAGCACCGCGCCGTTCGTTAGATACAAACGGCCGGCATCATAGCGGATGTCGCTAGCATTGTAGATGGACGCCGAGTAAGTCTTCGTGCTCGCGACGCCCGTGCTGTCGATCGTCAATATGCCTTGATCGCCATACAGCGTGCTCGCTGAAGATCCAAACGCGATCTGGCTGGAGTTTCCGGTCTTTGTCCTGCTCACTCCGTTATCCAGAATCGCGACGATTCCGCCGCAAGCCACCGCGATGGTATTAGGCTGTCCGGGCATTACCGCGATATCGGAAATCGTATAAAGTCCGGTGTGAGCGTTACCCGGAAAGTATTCCTGCAACGCAGTTGCTGTGCTGGTAGTCAGATCCACTTTCCGGACCGAAGAAGCTCCGTTCAGTGCTACCCACAACGTAGTGCCATCGTCCGAGATGGCGATCTTTCCCGGTTCGCTTCCCACCCAGACCGGTGTTCCCAGATTTCCCGTGTAAGGATCGACCACAACGATACTGTTGCCCAACGTCGGTCCCGCGCTGCTGGGAACGCTCACATAGATCACGTCGCGTTGCGGGCTGTAAACAAAATCATTCGTAGGCAGCGGGAGATAGGTAGAGAAGCCGAGGGGAGCCGATAACCCTCCGCCCGGCGCCGGATTGAAGACCGTGAGTTGATTGGTTCCAAATGCCTGAAGACTCGCCGCAGGAATCTCTGCCTGCAGCTGGGTACCAGTCATAAATGTTGTCGCCAGATCGATTCCGTTCAGGCGCACGACCGAACCGGCGGTGAAATTACTTCCACTCAAGGCGATGGTCGTAAGCGGCGCTCTCGTTTCTGTCCGGGGCAACGGTACAGTTCAATGGCGTGAGCTTGGCGACGATGACGTATGGGGCGAATTGGTTGGTAGCCGTGATCCCTGCCGCGCAGTTGACCAGCACGGGCACGGCTACCATCACGGCGACCAATCCTGGGCAAGGCGCGGTGCTACTCTGGAGTCAATGAATGTTTCACCTGATGTTTGCACTAAAGAACCAGCCCGTTGGCGAAACGCCTGCATGACTCGCTTCCCAAACGTCGACCGAGGCCGGAACGCGAGCAACTCTTAAGCTTCGGAGCCGAGCCAGCCTCGAATCTTTTCAAAGACCTCGATATCGCTGAGCAGATCCCAATGATTCATCCCACGGCCGATCCATACATGCGAGTCCTCAAAACCCAAACTCATCCCCGACCGCACGTGACGACCTAACGCGCTGTCCACCGTTACCAATCCGTCTCCGGCCAGTTCCAGTTCAGAATCTTCAAGCACCTCTTGCCGTGCCGCCGCAATCGCGTAGCACTGCACATCCTGCGGTAAAGGCAACGGAGTGCGCACGTCTCCCTCCGGCGCGAAACGATCACGATCTTTCCAGTCGTCTTCCTGCAAGTTGCCGTACCGCATATCGGTAATCCCGGCGCTGCGAATCTTCCCCAATCGTGCAAACGGGACGGTATAGGGGCTGCCTTCCAACGCAGTGTCCACCCAACTCCCTAACCTCTCCAGCGGCGCACCATGATGCGGGGTTCCAAGGAAGATCAGTTTGCGCAGATACCCCGGCCAACGCTGCCCGGCTTCCGTCCCGGGTTTCGTTGCATGAGGTTTCACTGCCAAACTGTGAGCGCTCCGGGAGACCAGCCCTCCCATGCTATGCGCAACAATCGCCAGCTCTTCCACCGCGACCGGCCACTGCTCCACCAGCCTCTCCAGCAAATCCGACAACAGCCGCCCGCTTTGCGAAACATGCAACCCGCTGTTGTAATGCAGATACACCGGCGTGTAGCCGAGTTCACGCGCCAGCGCCGCTCCGTGGTCGTGCCCTTTCCGCTTCCATTGCAGATCGTTCAGACACAAGCCATGCACCAGCAGCAGAACCTTGCCCGTCGGACGCGCGATGGCCGCCCGCAGAGCACTTCTCTCAATCTGCAGCGATCGCCCATGACGGCGCAACGACATCGAAATCGCAAGTGGATTATTTGTTCTCACCAGGTAATCGCCGAGCACCCCGTTGATCGCCGCCACAATGGCCTCGCGGCGCAATGAAACAGGCCTGTCGTTACCAGCAGGCACCCACGGCTCGGAGGCAATAAGGCTGCTGTCAATCAGTCCCGTCACTCCGCGAATGCTTCTGTAAACCAGCGACGAGATACCCGCCGTTAGCCTCTGTGCCGGCCCTGTCCCCACACCCGATGTAGACGCAATCTCGCCGTGTACCGCCTCCACCACGCCGGTCACTCCCGCGACAGCGCCATTTGCCAGGCGGCTGAATCCAACCAAATCGGAAGCATGAAGACCAAGCTTCTTAGCCATGGCGTCGAGAATACTCTTTGCCTCCCGAATTTGTTGTGTGATTCTTCTCGGCTCACGAAGCTCACGAACTGCAATTCGACGGTGAGCGCTGGACTCCTTGTATTTGCCTTAGCTGGTGTTCCTTGCTGGTGTTCCTTGCTGGTGTTCCTTGCTGGTGTCCCTTGTTTTTTGGTGTCATCCTGAGCGCAGCGAAGAACCTCGGGGTTGCTTTGCCGTCACCCTCGCGCTGCATTCCGGGTTACACTCCCACCGAAGATGATTCCCCTCGGCTACATGGCGAAGCGAGTGTTCGTGGCTGAAGGCAAACCACGTCCACGACATTTACTCCGTCAGCGGCTGCATCTCTGAAGACTTCGCCGACTACATCGATCACTGGAAGCACAAGTTGAATGCAACGAAAGCGGGTGGCCCACAACCGCCCGCTGTTGGCGATTGTGGGATCGCCAAAACGATTGCACTCTCCAGATTTTGAGCCTTGCATCCCTCGCCACGCTCAATCAAAAATACTTTCGCTCTGTTTGCCCTGCACCCGCCTCCCTGAACCACTGCGGTAAACACCGACACCAATCCCCCTCGCATATACTCCGTAGCAACTTTGGGATGGTGCTATGTACCTCAGAACCAAGAGACAAGCGGAGTCAGGCGCAGTTCCCCTGCAAAGCGTAGTCGTGTGCGTTGACTGCGAATCTGTTACGGATAGCCGATTTTCCCAGTGCCCCCTGTGCGGCAGTCGCGCACTCATTGGCGTTGCCCAAATGCTTGGCAACACTCTCCCCTTGCACAAGGCGAATCGCTCCAGCAAAGGCGAGAACACCGAACGCTTCGACCTGGAATTCACGATTGATTTGAAGCAGATGGAACTCAAAGACCTGAACGCCGCTATCCAACACATTACCGGCCTGATTGGGACGAAGCTCGTGCAAGGCCGGGCACGCTGCCACATCAGTGTCGAGCCAGTTGCCGCCCGATGTGACTCTGACGACCAAGCCGCTTAACTCGCGACCATCACTGGTGGCCCACAACCGCCATCTTCTGACGATTGTGGGATCGCCACCATGATGCCCTACCAGCTTCTGCGGTATTCGATCTACGTGAAGTGAATCTCTTCGTTACTATTACTGCTTTTCAGGCACGAGAACACGAAACTGAAAGCATCGAACTTAAAGATATAAATGCCGTATAACTAACTTCTTTCAGTACTCGTCGTCTTCGTCGTCCCAATCAAGCAGCGGAGCCATTTCCAACGGACTTACCACGTAATCAGCCTTCATTGCGACGGGTGCCGCAACACACTGCTCATAGCTGGGCGGAATGGGTGGCGTCCAACGGTCGAAGTCCTTCTCTATGGGGTCTGCGTCCATCGATGTAATTTCCTCCAGATACATCATGCCCAAAATTCCGCGCACACGAACGTAATCCATCGCAAAGAAAATCAACTCAGTCCCAGATTGGTGTTCAATAAACATTTGGGCCCAGCCTGCGCCCCACTGCTCCCGCAAATTCGATACCGCCCTTTCCTCTCCGCCTTCCCTCTTCCGCTATGATGTTCCGGTGCTCAAGTCACTCGAACACTACGTGCGCAAGCATCGCCTCGTCCATTCCGGCGAGCGCATCGGTGTGGCCGTCAGTGGCGGAGCCGATTCCGTCGCGCTCTTGCGCGCCTTCGCCGAACTCGCGCCCAGCCTCGGCGCCGTGCTGTTCGTTCTCCACCTCAATCACAGCCTGCGCGGAGCTGACTCCGACGCCGATGCCCGCTTCGTGCGCGATCTCGCCGCCGAACTCGGCCTCCACTGCGAGATTGAAACTCAGGATGTCGCATCGCTCGCCGCGCTCCTCCACCTCTCGCTCGAAGCCGCCGGACGTCGTGCCCGCTACGCGTTCTTCCAGCGCGCCGCCGCCTCACTTCACCTCGATGCCGTAGCCACAGCCCACACCCGCGACGACCAAGCCGAAACTGTACTCTTGCGCCTCCTGCGCGGCACCGGCACCAGCGGCCTCGCCGGAATTCACCGCACCTTCAATCTCTCCGAGCTCGTCCCTGAGCCGCTAGCCCCCGAGCCCGTCGGCCCCGAAGCTATGCCCGAGGACGCTCTGCCCGAAGACGACCCTCTTCCCGAGCCGCCGCGACTCATCCGGCCACTGCTCTCCACCTCGCGCCGGCAGGTTGAGCGCTACCTGCACTCGCTCCACCAGCCTTTCCGTCAGGACGCCTCCAACCTTGATCCCCGCTTCCTGCGCAATCGCGTCCGCGGCGAACTGCTTCCCACCCTCGAACGTGACTACAACCCAGCCCTTCGCGCGGCCCTGTGTGAGACCGCCGAAATCGCCTCTGCCGAAAATGCGTTCCTCGAAGAGCTCACCTCCGCCTTTTTCTCCGCCCTTCCAGCAACCGCAGCGCCTGGCGGTATTTCGATCCCGGCGCTTCAGTCCCAGCCTCTCGCTCTGCAACGGAGAATTCTGCGGCGTCTCTGCCAGCCTCACGCACTCGCGCTCGACTTTGCTCACCTCGAAGCCCTCCGCGAATTCGCCTTGGCTTCGCGTGCCGGACGTCTCAATCTCCCGCGCGGCTTTGCCGCCGAAGTGGTCCGCCAGAAACTCTGTCCGCCTTCGCTCATCCTGCATCCGCCGACGCCCGGTACACTCTCGGGCGGCCCAATCTCCGCCGGATTCTCCGCCGAGCTTCCAGTTCCCGGCCATGTCTATCTCGGAGATCTTTGCGGAATACCAGCCATGTACATTCGTGCATCATTGCTTGCAGGGGATTCAGCAGAGCAGGCGTATAATCGCGTAACCCTTTTGAGCGCGGCACGAGTTGGCGACTGTCTCTTGATTCGCAACCTTGAGCCGGGTGATCGGGTTCACGCCCTGCACACCAGCGGTGAGCGCAAGGTCAACCGCCTCCTGCAGGAGCTTGCTATTCCGGCCGCTCGCCGTCGAAGCTGGCCTGTAGTTCTCGCCGCCGGGCGCATCGTTTGGGTTCCGGGATTGCCCGTAGCCGCAGACGCCGCGTGGTTTCCGGGTGACGGCGACGCAATCATCCTGGAGATGTACAGCGGAGAGGACACGGCACCTGTATGGCTAACCAATCGATAGACAAGCACCAACTGGTAATCTCTGAAGCTCAACTGCACGAGCGAATTGCCGCCATGGGCCGTCAGATTTCACACGATTACCAGGGCCGCGTCGTGCATTGTGTCGGAATTCTCGACAGCGCCTTCGTCTTCGTCGCCGATCTCATCCGCCAAATTGACGCCAGCGTTCGCTGCCAGTTCGTCAAGCCCTACACCCGCGAAATCCTGGATCACCACACCGCGACCCGCGAAATCTTTTTCGCCCCGGAAGTCGACGTCGAAGGCCGCCATGTCCTGCTCTGTGAAGGCATTCTCTCCAGCGGCCAGACCATCGATTTCCTGCTTCGGAATTTTCAGGCTCGCGGTGCCGCCTCTATCGCTCTCTGCTGCATGCTTGACCGCCCCTCCGACCGCCACGTGAACGTCGACGTCGCCTACCGCGGATTTGAGGTTGGCCCTAAATGGCTCTCAGGCTTCGGCCTGGGCTCGCCGGCCGAGCATCTGGACCGCAATATTCCGTACATCTTTGCCGCCGAGGACCAGCACCCGTAGCAGTGGCGTGCGGTAAGCAAGAGATGTATACTCTTCGATTAACAGGATACCTATCCATTGTTGTGCTTTTCTGCTCCGGCACTCGCATCGTTAACTTCAGGGTTAACCTAGGCAGCGTGGGGCCGCCTTGCGTACGGAGATTTCAAAAAACGGGTAAAATCCGGGGGTAAGGAAAAACCTGGTTCCAGCAGCCTAGATGGGCATCTAATCAGGTGAGGCAGTCTCGGTTGAGACGTTTTTCGCCTAACATATAGGAGCTTTTTGGTGAATTCGACGGTCAAGCAAGTCGTTTTCTGGCTCGTGATTCTGCTCTCTGGCGTATTGCTCTGGTCAGTTGTTAAGAACAATAGCACGGGAGTCAAGGAGCGCGAAGTCAACTTCTCGCAATTCCTCGCCGAAGTGGATCAGGGCAAAATCAAGGACGTCACTGTCTACGGCCCCGAGGTCCGCGGCAACTACCGCGATGAGAAGGCGGGCTTCCACACCACTGTGCCGGCGAACTACACCGACATGTACAAGCCTTTACGCGACAAGGGCGTGAACATCACCGTGAAAGACGTCAGCGGCGGCGGTTGGCCTAGCTGGCTCTTCCAGATGCTTCCCCTCGTCGTCATTCTCGGCCTGTGGTTCTTCATGATCCGCCAAATGCAGTCGGGCGGAAACAAGGCGCTGTCATTCGGCAAGAGCCGCGCGCGCCTGCTTTCCATGCAGCAGAAGAAGGTGACGTTCAAGGATGTCGCCGGCGTGGACGAGGCCAAGGAAGAACTGCACGAGATCATCGAATTCCTGCGTGAAGCGCAAAAGTTCCAGAAGCTCGGCGGACGCATCCCCAAGGGCGTGCTTCTCGTCGGACCTCCGGGCACCGGCAAAACCTTGCTGGCGCGCGCCGTAGCCGGTGAAGCCAACGTTCCCTTCTTCTCCATCTCCGGTTCTGACTTTGTCGAGATGTTTGTCGGCGTCGGCGCAAGCCGTGTCCGCGACCTCTTCGAACAGGGCAAGAAGAACGCCCCCTGCATCATCTTCATCGATGAAATCGATGCCGTGGGCCGCCATCGCGGCGCCGGACTCGGCGGTGGACACGACGAACGCGAGCAGACCCTCAACCAGTTGCTGGTCGAGATGGACGGTTTCGAATCGAACGAAGGCGTCATCCTCATCGCCGCCACCAACCGTCCTGACGTGCTCGATCCCGCGCTGCTTCGCCCCGGCCGCTTTGACCGCCGCGTTGTAGTTGCCCGTCCTGACGTGCGTGGCCGCGAAGAGATTCTCCGCGTACACACCCGCAAGATTCCCATCAACGACGACGTCGATCTTTCGATCCTCGCTCGCGGCACACCGGGCTTCAGCGGAGCCGACCTGGCCAACATGGTCAACGAAGCCGCCCTGCTCGCCGCCCGTCAGAATCGCAAGACCGTGCTGATGTTCGACTTCGAACTTGCCAAGGACAAGGTGCTCATGGGTGCGGAACGCAAGTCCATGATCCTGACCGACGAGGAGAAGAAGAACACGGCCTATCACGAGGGCGGACACGCCCTGGTCGCCGCCAAGGTGCCGCACGCCGATCCCTTGCACAAGGTCACCATCATTCCTCGCGGAATGGCCCTGGGTGTGACCATGCAGTTGCCCATCGACGACAAGCACACCTATGACCGCGTTTATCTTGAGAGCCAGTTGGCGATCATGATGGGTGGCCGCGTCGCCGAGGAAATCTTCCTCAAGAACATGACGACCGGTGCCGGAAACGACATCGAACGCGCCACTGAAATCGCCCGCAAGATGGTTTGCGAGTGGGGTATGAGCCAGCTCGGACCGCTCACCTTCGGCAAGAAAGAGGAGCAGATCTTCCTTGGCCGCGAGCTTTCCCAGCACCGCGATTACTCCGAGGAAACCGCTCGCGAGATCGACGCCGAAGTTCGTCGCTTCATCGACTCCGCCTACAAGACGGCCTTCGATGTTCTCGACGGAAACCGCGACGTTCTCGAGCGCATCGCCCAGGCCCTGCTTGAGCGCGAAGTGCTCGACTCCGCCGAATTGCAAATGATCATTCAGGGCAAGACGCTTCCCGCCCGCGTGCAACCGCCTCCGGCCGATGATTCCGGAAGCGTGCAGCAGGTACTTCGTCCGGAGCCAAGTCGTCAACCCGGCCTAAACCCCGGCGAGCGTCCAAGCCCCGCATAACCGTTCCAAGTTCGACCAGAAGGGTGGCCCTCGCGGCCACCCTTTTTATTCGCCTCTATGTTTTTTTCGATGCCGGACATTAAGTGCCGCCGTGTACCCCACCTTGGCCGCGTTGCCGTTCACTCCCACCACCCCTGGCCGGGTCTGAACCTGTTTTCGCCCATCGCTTCTCTCTCCATGAATTCTGTTGCCCCCACCGTTGCTGACTTGTGACAAGTTCTTTACCTCATCGTGACAATTCAGCGGCACAGCAAGAACAAACTGTCTTCCCTTGGAGGAGAACTACCGTGGAAGACTCAAAGAATCACTCGAAAACCGCACTTGATCGGCGTTCGTTCGTGAAACGCGGATTGGTTGCTGCAGGTACGTTAACCGTAGGCGCAAGCTTGTTGGCTGATAGTTCCCCGGTCCTGGCCGAAAAAGGCCCCGAGGAGCGCAGCGGGCGAATCCCTAAAGGAGACGCTGCGATCTTGCGTTTTCTCGCTGCCGCCGAAATCCTCGAGACCGATCTCTGGCAGCAGTACAACGAACTTGGTGGAATTCAAGACAAGGAAGTCCCTGGCGGCAGCGGAAGTCCGCTCTACACTGCGGCGCTGGCTGTTCTTGATTCCGATATGGCCCAATACATCCACGACAACACGGAAGATGAACTTACCCACGAAGTATTCATCAACGCGTTCCTCGCCTCAAAAGGCGCGGACACCGTGAACCTCGAAAAATTTCGAACTCTGCCCAGCAGCAAGGCCACCGGGGCGCAGCAGATTGGCCGTCTTACCAATCTCATGCAACTCTCGGTCGATACCAGTTGGTGGACGCGGTACCGCCTCGGCAACAAGAACCCGGATTTCGGCGACACCTTTGATCAAGCCGTCCCAACTCTTGCCGTTGGACAACATCCAGCCATCCCAAGAACCGATGACGACTTGACTCCCAACGACCACATCCAGGCCATCGCCAACACCGCAGGCTTTCACTTCGGAACCATCGAGCAAGGCGGCACCAGCCTTTATCCGCAACTCGCTCAGCGTGTGACCGACGCCGAAGTTTTGCGCATCGTTCTCAGCATCGGCCCAACCGAAGCCATGCACTTTCAAACCTGGAGCGACAAAGCCGGCAACGCGCCGCCTCTCACCGATCCGAAGGATTCCTCGCTGGTTTTCCCGGATCTCAACTCGCCTCCATTCGGTGGAGAGGAGTTTCAGACCAATCTCATCATGCCCGAGCCCACGATTTTCTTGAGCCGCAAGCTTCCCGCGTGCTCCATCGTGCGGCCGACTGCCACCAAGGGCGCGGCAACCGCGGTTGTGAAATTTCTAACCGCCATGGGACTTTTCATCGGCCAGTCTCCCGCGTTCTTCGAATTAATAGCTGATCTTGCCGAAGATGCAGACGAAGCCGTCCGCGGGCGCGCATAGAGTGTTCAGATTGACCCTGCAAGGTGCCCCATATCTGCCGCAGTTACAGATGTGGGGCTTCTACCTATAACTCCGAAGTAACTGATGGGACGGGGTGTCCCACATCCGCCCACTTTTGGCGAATGTGGGAAACAGTGAAGCATCCGCCGCGAGATTTTGAATTCTCTGCTCCCGCCTCACGCCTCCGGAGGCTCGAAGTGAACCGCTTCCGTCGCCCACTCCTCAGTCCCCACCAGACGCGTTGCTGCGATTGCCGCCAGCTTTCCCTTCTCCACCGCGCAGATCAGGTACACGCATTCCGTCCAGTGTGCCTCGCGCCGATCCGTCTCCGAAGCCTCCACCGAGTGATCCGGATGCGAGTGATAGAAGCCCAGTATCTCCAGACCTTCCTCGCGCGCCTTTTTCTGTGCCGAAATCAGCTCTCCCGGATCGATCGAATATCGTCGCTCCGGCTCCGGATCGCGATTGCCGCACCGTGTAATCCGCGCCACCATCAGGTCGCGCCCTTCTCGTTGACCCAGCAGAATCCCACACGCTTCTCGCGGATACGCCGCCTCCACATCCTCACGCAGTTCTATCTGGCATTGATACGGAACGCACAACATGGCACGATCTTCCCCCAGCCTCATCAATTTCGCAAGTTTGCCGTACCAGCTAACGCTGTGCGACATTATTGTTCTTGGTGTTCGCTTCAATGTTCGCTTCGATGTTTTCGATTTGATGTCTCGCTGCGTAGTGCTCTGTGTAGCAGCTCCGTGGGGGAGTACACTTCAGCTCAGCGGCAAACTTCGTCGAGCCGCGCCACCAGCTCGACCAAGCCTGACTCGTGAGGGGATTATGTCCAATTTCGCTCCATTGAAGAACGTCACCCGAAGCTTCGACAAAGCGGTGCAATGGCTTTCCGATCACGAGTTTGAGATCGAACGTTCGGCCTCCGGCACCACTCGCGTCAGCAAGTACGGCTGCGTCGCCGAAATCGGTGCTGCCAATGATGGCAACTCCCGCATCGCCACCTTCCCCGCCTGTCTCGTCGCCGGAGAGCCCGCCGTTCTGCTTGATCGCGGATATCAGAAGTTCCTGAAAACCAGCAAAATCGAGATCGCCGCCACCGCCGAGCATCTTGAGAACCTGCATCGCTTCAGCGAAGAGCTCAAGGAGGCTCTGGGATACACCAGCCTTTACAACGAAGGTCTCGGAACCGTCAGCGGCAGCTACCGTTATGACCGCGTGGTCGGGCGCGATCTGCCCGAACCTGAGCGCCCCACGCGTCCCTGGGAAAAACAGAAGTCTTCATAATCACGACACCACCTCCTCCGGATAAATGCCTTTCCAGCCCTGACCCGGAACTTTTCGGAGTTCCACGCCCTGCTCCGCTCATTTTTCATGCCCTGCCCTTGTAAACCTTCCACGTCATTCCCTAATCCAAGTTAAGGAAGTTCCCGTAGCTATTGGCTCCATCGAGCCGCGAAAGGGCTAGTCCCCGGGAACTTGTCAGCGCCAGCCTTCCAACGGTTCGCGCTCAGAGGGAAATATCATGAAATATGCATTTAGGTTTCTGTTGGTAGCTGCGCTCGTCTCGTCCGTGCCCGCCTTTGCGCAATACGACAAGGATGACAACGCCAAGGACTCCGACAAGAAGGTCAGTTCGTCAGGCAAACAGGACAACACCGAAGTCATCAAGCGTCTCAACGAAGCATCCGATGATCTCAACCGCCTCACCAGCGCGGGCGACAACAACATCCCGCAATCCATCCTCGCTGATGCCAAGTGCGTCGCCATCGTGCCCAAGCTCATCAAGGGTGGATTCGTCGTCGGAGCCCAGCACGGTCGTGGTGTTGCCACCTGCCGCAACCAGAAGGGCTGGAGCGCCCCTGCCTTCTTCGTCATCACCGGCGGCAGTTTTGGAGCCCAGATCGGAGTCGAGGGCGTCGATCTCGTCATGCTCTTCATGAACGATCAGGGTGCCGAGAAGCTGCTGTCAGCCGAGTGGAAGATCGGGGCTGACGCCGGAGTCGCCGCCGGTCCCATCGGCCGTGACGCCAGTGCCAGCACAAACTGGAAGATGAACAGCGGCATCCTGACTTACTCCCGTGCCAAGGGCGTCTTTGCCGGAGCCACCCTGAACGGAGCCAATGTTCGCTCCGATGTAGATTCGATCCGATCCTTCTACGGTCGCACCTACGACTTCCGTTCGATACTCACCGGAAAAGTCGCAACTCCGCCAGCGGCGCGTCCTTTCCTCGCCCAAGTCCGCCAGAACTTCCACGAGGCCAACGCCGCAAAGTAGCCATCCCGTCCGCCCCACCAGCGGTAACCCCGGCGTGCCGCTGGTGTGGCGCTGGTGTGGCGCTGGTATGGCGCTGGTGATGGCGCTGGTGCCCCATATATGCTTGCCTCTTTTGGCAAGCGCATGTGGGATCTAATAAGAAGCGCGAAGCGCATTCCTAGATTTTGCCGTTGGGTTGCTCTTGCCTTTGCTCTTGCCTTTGCTCTTGCCTTTGCTCTTGCCTTTGCTCTTGCCTTTGCTCTTGCCTTTGCTCTTGCTTTTGCTCTTGCCTTTGCTCTTTCCTTTGCTCTTGCCTTTGCTCTTGTCTTGCTCTTGCCTTTGCCTTCGTTTGAAACCGCCAGCTCTCGACCGTCCCGATCAGCAAGCGATGAGCACATCAGTATCCTGACAACGCCAGTTTCGTCTCCCGCTTTCAGGGCCAATTCTCCTTGCTAAAATAGCTATCAAGGTTTTCTCCACCCATGGCCTTTTCCGAACATTTCGACATCGCCGTAGTCGGCGCCGGACACGCCGGATGCGAAGCCGCCATGGCCGCGGCCCGCATGGGCCTGCGCACCGGACTGTTCACCCTCAATGCCGACCTCATCGCGCAAATGTCCTGCAACCCCGCCGTCGGAGGCATCGCCAAGGGACACATCGTTCGCGAGATCGACGCCCTCGGCGGCATCATGGGCGAGGTCACCGACGCCGTCGGAATCCAGTTCCGTCTGCTCAACACTTCGCGCGGCCCCGCCGTCTGGTCGCCCCGCGCCCAATGCGACAAACAGGCCTACCGCCTCAAAATGCGCGAGGTCCTCGAGTCCCAGCCCAATCTGCAGATCAAGCAAGCCGAGGTCGCCGAGTTGATTGTCGAAGGAGAAGGTGAGACCCGCCGCGTCACCGGCCTCCGCCTCCGCGACGGACGTACCATCGCCTGCAAGGCTGTAGTCATCACCACCGGAACCTTCCTCAACGGCCTCATCCATTGTGGCGAGCAAACCTATCCCGCCGGACGCAGCGGCGAGCCCGCCTCCATCCATCTCGGCGAAAGCCTGAAGGCCCTCGGATTCCGGCACTGCCGCCTCAAGACCGGAACCCCTCCGCGCCTCGACGGACGCACCATCGATTTCTCGCGCTTTCAGCCGCAGCCCGGCGATGCCGACCCCACCCCTTTCAGCTTCCGCACCCGGCGCATCACGCAGCCGCAGGTCAACTGCTACATCGCCTACACCACCGCCGAAACCCATCGCATCATCCGCGAAAACGTCCATCGCTCGCCGATGTACAGCGGCCAGATCCACTCCACCGGCCCGCGCTACTGCCCATCGATCGAGGACAAAATCGTCAAGTTTCCCGACAAGGAAACCCACCAGCTCTACCTCGAACCCGAGGGCCTCAACACCCACGAAATCTATCTCAACGGCATGAGCACCTCGCTCCCCGTCGAAGTCCAACTCGCGATCCTAGCCTCCATCCCCGGCCTCGAAAAGGCGGAAATGCTCCGCCCCGGCTACGCCATCGAATACGATTCCATCGACCCCACCGAACTTGAGCGCACGCTTGAAACCCGCAAAATTCGCTGCCTCTACCTCGGCGGACAAATCAACGGAACCAGCGGCTACGAAGAAGCTGCCTGCCAGGGACTCATGGCCGGAATCAACGCCGCCCTCGCCGTCAAAGGTGAGCCGCCCCTCACTCTCAATCGCAGTGAGGCCTACACGGCCATCCTCATCGACGACCTCATCAGCAAGGGAACCATCGAGCCTTACCGCATGTTCACCTCGCGCGCCGAGTTCCGCCTCCACCTCCGCATCGACAACGCCGACCGCCGCCTCACTCCGCACGGACGCCGCATCGGCCTAATCAGCGACGAAGCCTGGGCCGCCTACGAAGCCAAGCAGCAGCGCATGGCTAACCTCCGTCAACAGCTCGAAACCCAGCGCGTCCCCTCCTTTGCTCCTGCTGTTGCCGTTGCTTCTGATCTTGAGACCGGGTGGCCCACATATGCCCCTCCTTTGGGCATGTGTGGGGAGCAGGCATCAGCCTCCCCGATCTTGCCCTCACGAAGCCCTCTCCCCCCAACCCTCGCCGAAAAGCTCGGCTCCTCTTCCGTCACCGGACAAACCTGGGCGCAACTCCTCCGCCGTCCTGAAGTCACCATCGACGACCTAGCCCCCATCTGCCGCCAGCTCGCCCCCGACTTTTTCACCCACGACGGCCTCGACGCCCTCGCTCCCGAGGTCTCCCTCGCTCCCACACATCCGGAACCGGGTGGCCCATATTTGCCCTCTTTTGGCAAATGTGGGGACAACGATCACTCCCATCCACCAGCTTTTAACGAATTCGCTAAAGAAAACGCCGCAGGTGGCCCATTCAAGCCCTCTTTTGGCTTGAGTGGGGGACCAGATCACTCCCACCCACCAGCTTTTAACGAATCTCACAACGAAGAACGCTCCCACCTCCCCTCCGCCATATGGGTGGAGCTCAAGTCGGTGGAAACCGAAGTAAAGTACGCGGGCTACCTCCAGCAGCAGGAGAAAGCCATCGAGCGCCTCAAGAAAGCCGAAACCAAAACCATCCCCGACTGGTTCGACTACTCCACCGTCAGCGGTCTTTCCCGCGAGATGAAGGAAAAGCTCACGCGCCTCCGCCCTCAAACCATCGGACAGGCCTCGCGCCTCCCCGGCGTCACTCCCGCCGCCGTCGCCCTCCTCAACGTCTACATTGAAATCCAGTCCCGCCAACGCAAACAAGCCAGCGCCCTAGGCTAACGAGTGCCACCGTTGGGCACTTGATCTTCGAATCCTGACCGCGACCATTGTTCTTCGCGCATCCAACCCGGCGGGGCCATACGTGAACAACGAATCCAGCCTTCATCTGAAGCAGCTACTGACCAGCCAACGTGTCCTTTCGCTCTCCGTTCTCGTGGACGGCCTCCCCCACATCGGCCTGCTGCCTTACGCGTTGAAACCGGATTTCACTGCCGCGCTCGTGCATGCCTCCACCCTGGCGCGCCATACTCGCGGACTGACCCTCGGCGCACCATTCGCCTGTCTCATCCATGCCGACGACAACCCCTCCTCCGACCCCTTGCAGATCCCGCGCCTCACCGTGACCGGAGACGTATGCCCGGTCGAAACCGGAGCCCCCGATTACCTGGAGCTAAGCGAGGCTTACCTCCAGCGCCTGCCGCAAAGTGAAGTTACTTTCGGCTTAGGCGATTTCAGTTTGTTTGAGCTTCGTTTTCGCGAAGGCCGTTTCGTGGAAGGATTTGCTGCCGCTTCGAACGTCACACTAGAAGATCTTCAGCATCTTGCGAATAGCAATCGGGCAAAATAGACCGGTTGGCCCATATTTGCCCTCTGTTTCTGTTTGCAAACGTGGGGACGAGACGAAGCCCCCAAACTTGAGTGGGGACCAGACAGCCCCCACCCACCAGCCGTTGATTTCAAGTGCACGGCTACTGCTGTACTGGTCTGCTCTTCAGTCCCGATTTCGTAGATTTCGCAGCCACCGAACGCAGCTGTAGTTCCTGGGCGGTCTTGAACTTCAACTCTGTTTCCGCAGGTATCTCCTTTTTCCTCCCGCCATAGGCCTGTGCGCCAGCGCCGCCCGCACCTCCAACCAGTGCGCCGATGCCGGCACCTTTGCCGCCGCCCAGCAAGGCTCCCAAAACAGCACCCACAGCGGCACCTCCGCCGACGTACTTACCCGTCTTGGCATTCGCGCCAAACCCTGCACCGCTCGACGAGTTCGTCGTGGAAGATGTAATCAGGTACTTGCGCCCGCCAATCGTCACCGAACGCAGATCGAGGACTGCGTCCTTTCCATTACCGGCAGACGTTGCCACCAACTGCGCCCGCGCATTCCGGGGAATCGCCACCTTCCCCGATTTATCGGTCACGTCCTCGCTTACCGTCGCCGCATAGGAACTTCCTACCCGCGGGCTCGCCGGAACGGCCGTATCGGTTCGCACCTTGATTTCGCTACCCTGTGGCAGTGTCCGCGGGCTCTGTGCATAGCTCGAACCCAACGCCAGGCACAGCAGCGCGCCTATAAGCAGATGCTTGTTCTTCATATTCCCCCTCTATCTCGATCGTGAGATCACTCATCGGTCCTGTTATTGTTTACTTTTTTCGAAGTGCGGAATCCCGCCTTGATCGCGTCTTCTTCCGTCATGAATTGCCCATGCTTGGTCTTCCCATACCAGTGGTCACCTGGCTGGTGATCAGAGGCTGACTTGGTTGCAGATTGAGGCAAAGCAAAGGCCAGCGTACAACCCAAACAGAGGCTCAGAAGGGTACGAAGCGCGGGTATTCATAGATTCTCCAGTCAGCGTATGCTGGCAACTTGTATGCAGGTACACGTTTCGCTGTTGCCCGCGTTCACGCATAATTTCGCTGTAAGTCCGAATTGGTTCGGACTGTCCGTTCTTTTGAGAGCGAACTGCAATTTTGCTCTTGTTCTTGGTTTTTGTTTCGCTGTCATCCTGTCTATAACAACGTCCGCGTTGCCCAGGCCCACGTTTCCCGAGACGCTTTTGCGCCACTTTGTTTTCTCAGGGCATTTGCCTTTGCTCTTGCTCTTTGGGAAGTTTCCAGAAAACCCGTCATGTTTCGAATCTCACAGTGTCGGCCTGTGGCCGCACCAACCATCTATTCGGTCATTGCTTTCAGACCATGATTCACCAGTTCAAACTCCCCCGCTCATCGAGGGAGGCGGGCTGCCCACACAAACGGTCGGTGTCCTACCGCGCACCACAGAATGACCCGGGCTCACCCGCATGACGTGCCAGCTCTGTGAGTAACTGAAAGGACTTTGCCGTCCTCCTGGCGGATCTGCACCTTCGCCACGCCGCCAACACACAGTGCCTCGCAGTTGCGTTTACCATCGCGGTCAGGACAGCATAATGTTCCGTAAACAGACCAGACCCCGTCGCGCAGCGATGCAGTCAGCGGTTCTTCGTAATCAATCTGGCGCTTGCCACCAGTCGCGACATTAGGCACCCGAACAGTTCCAGCACTCGACGAGTCTTGCGCTGAAACCGAAAGAGCAATGATTAATAGAAGGCCAATCACAATCTGCTTCATGGCTCAGAACTTTACGCTGCTTCTCGGCCACTCTCAAGGTAGTTGACGCGAACGGGGCTTCGGTCGAGTTATCCCAACCGGGATAGTGGAATACTAGGCGATTATTCGTTGACTATCCGTTGGCCCTCGGGCCTGGTGATTGGGTCTCACATCCCCGTTAGCGTGAAATTGACCTGAGCTGTGGTCTGTATCTCAACAGGGCGCCCGTGAAGAAGATAAGGTCGATAGCGCCACTGCCGTACAGCATCCATCGCCGCTGAAGCCAATTCGGATGGGCCGGATAGGAGTTGCACATCCGAAACCGTTCCGTCCTTGCCAATCACCACCGCAACTGTGACTGTACCCTGAATATGCGCCGCCTTAGCCGAAAGGGGATATATTGGAGTGACTTTGCTCAGAAGCAGTTTCCGCATTACGCTATCTGACACTCTGACACGCAGCGGTAGCTCCACTGCGGGAGCGATGTCGGGCGCAACATCCTTCGGTTCCATGTTGTCATTGTTGAGTACGAAGTCGAAGGTAACCTTCGCAACCACTGGCACGGCTCTGCCTTGTCTGGTCACTGGCTTGAACTTCCATTTTCCGATTGCTTCTTCCGCAGCTTGTCCGAGAACAGTTGCGCCCGTCCTAAGAATCTCGACGTTCTCCACGTCTCCCGCTTCAGATATCAATATCGATGCAACTACTCGATCCTGAATCTTCTCTTGTCGCGCCGACGAGGGGTAGACGGCGCTCGATGTAGTAATCGGCTCCAATACGTAGGTCGTAAATTTTGTGGACCCTGATTGGGCCCAGCATGAGACGCCTATCGACAAAATGACAAACGCAAGCTTTATCAGTCGCAGCATTATTTAGAGCGGTTCCATAGTAGATGTGTCTGCCATGTGCTGAGAGTGTCATCCTGAGCGCAAGCGAAGGACCCCAGCAATGCCCAAGTCTCCCGTGCGGCCTCAAGCTTTTCAGCCCGCCGTCGATTCTTCTTTGTCCTCGCTCTCGCGGGATATAGCTTCCTTAAAACCGTTCTAGCATCCCTTTGTGGTGTGAAAGCGACGTCAACCTACGGCCACGCGTCCGTTCAAGAATACGCGCTGTTAGTTGGAGATAACAGGGCAAGTATCTCACTATCCCGAATCGGAAATGACGCCGAACGCTCCCGCTTCTATCTCCCCAGCACCAAATTATCAATCAGCCTCGTCTTCCCAAACGAAGCCGCCACCGCCACCAGCACTCCCCGACTAACGTCTTCCACCGCCTCTAGCGTCTCGGGATCGACAATCTCGCAGTAATCAAGCTTCGCCGCTGGCTCGGCCGCCAACACCGACAGCGCCACCTTACGCAGATTCGCCGCGCTGATCTCGCCCGACTTGGCGTGGGCGGTCACTCTTTCCAGCGCGCGATGCAGCACCAGCGCCTGCCTCCGCTCGTCGGTCGTCAGGTAAGCATTACGAGAAGAAAGCGCCAGCCCATCTGACTCCCTCACAATCGGCGCTACCACTAGTTCCAAATCCATATCGAGATCGCGAACCATGCGGCGCAGCACCGCCACCTGCGCGGCGTCCTTCTGTCCAAAGATGGCGTAGTCGGGCTGCACGATATGGAAGAGCTTTGCGACCACCGTGCTCACGCCTTTGAAGTGTCCCGGGCGCGACCGACCATCCAGCATTTCGCTGAGCCCTTCCACGTAGACGATTGTTGTCGCTCCTGCGGGATACATCTGCTCCACCGGCGGCGCGAAAACGATATCGACACCTTCTGCTTCCAGCTTCGCGCAGTCGGCTTCCAACGTCCTCGGATACTTTGCGAAATCCTCCGAGGGACCAAACTGCAATGGATTTACAAATATCGATACAACGACAAGGCTGGCCCGTTTGCGTGCCTGCTGCACCAGCGAAAGATGTCCGGCGTGCAATGCGCCCATCGTAGGAACAAAGCCAATGGTTGACCCCTGAACTCTTGCAGCCCGGCTGGCCGCCTGCATTTCGCGAACGTCGCGGATGATTCTCATTTCTTATCTGGATCCTGTTTAGGTGTAGATTGCGGCGCCGCTGGTGGTGCGACTGGCGCCGCGGGTTGCGGTGAGTGTTGTGGTATCGGTTGAGGTGCGGCTTGCGGTGCAGTCTGCGGCGCGATCTGCTTCAGTTGCCAACTATGCGCCGCCTTCTGAAACACCGGCTCGAGTCGCGCGAAATCATCAGGATTGCAGCGCAGTGCAATCGAATACACCAGCGCCTCCTCCCCCTCGATCAGCGCAATCTCCTCGACGGCCTCCGACTTATTGGTGTTATCGTGCAGCTTCACTTTTACGATTTCCGCGGCGTGCCCGTTGAGCACGACGCGGCTTCGCTCCAAGGTCTCCGACGATGTGAACGAATCGCCGGGCGTCAGCACCAGATCGACCAGCGTGTCCAGTGATGGCGCGGCCCCGTTGCCGTCCTTCGCCGGAGGCACGTCTATGGCTGCCACCGTAAGCTGAGGCCACGTTGCGGAGTCGGTCCCTGTATGTGGTTCTGCGACAACGAATCCGAGATTCTCGAAGACATCACCAAGCCGTTGCCAGTTCGCCGGAACCGTGACGCACAACCCGATGGCCCGTGCGCACTCCGTACGGCCTGCGACGGCAGTTGATTTGTGCGGAGCGGCATCGCGTCGCGTTGTGCTGGGAACGCTCGTCCCCGGAGCTTGAGCCTGAGCGGCAGGCACACCGATTGCAGCACAGAGAAAAACAGTGGTGAGCAGGGCTTTCATTCGTCTCGCTTACTTGTGGTGGACGGCAGGAGTGTCCTGCTGCGCCTCATCGAGTGCGCGTTGAGTCTCTCGCGGCAAATGGTAGGACTCGCTGTCGGCCGGAAACGCACGGCTTCGGACATCGTCTCGGTACGATCGTATGCCTTCGCCGATCAGCTCGCCAGCGTTGCAGTAGCGCCGCACAAATTTCGCCGGTGCATTAAACGTCATCCCAGCCAAATCGTGGAAGACCAGAATCTGACCGTCGCAATCCGGCCCCGCGCCAATCCCAATCGTAGGAGTCGCAACCTCGCGCGTAATGCGTGTAGCAACCTCGCGCGGAATGCCTTCGAGCACCAGCGCCGCCACTCCAGCCTCGTCGAGCGCGGCCGCATCGCGCAGCAGCTCGTCAATCGCGGACGCGGTCTTGCCCTGCACCTTGTATCCGCCCATCTTGTTCACCGATTGCGGCGTCAGTCCAATGTGTCCCACCACCGGAATCTCCGCATCGATCATGCGGCTGATCAAAGGAACGCGCGACGTGCCGCCCTCAATCTTCACGGCCTCCGCCCCACCTTCCTTCACAAAGCGAACCGCGTTCTCCAGCGCCGCCTTGGTCCCCGTGTGATACGAACCAAACGGCATATCCGCCACCAGGAACGCATGGCGCACTGCGCGACGAACAGCCCGCGTGTGATGCAGCATCTCGTCCATCGTCACCGGCAGCGTGCTGTCATAGCCGAGCACCACTTGCGCCAGTGAATCTCCAACGAGGATGAAGTCGACCCCCGCTTCATCAGCAATGCGTGCTGTAGCGTAGTCGTAGGCGGTGAGAGAAACGATGGGCTCGTGCTTGCTCTTCTTTTCCGCAAGAGTGTGCACGGTAATCCGTTGGCGGAAATCGCCGGTAGTAATACTCATGACTCCTCCAGTGTGGCTCCGCCGAAACGGATGCCGCCTGTGCGCCGTAGCGCTGTGGCCTATGGGATAGACCGCGCTGATTGTAGTCGCTGGGGGAGCAAGAGGCAACCGGGCAGAGATCTGTCAAGCGAGAGATGTGTCAGAAGAAGGGTGCCCCCACAATTCATAGCCGCCGCTCGTCCGGTCACCGGAAATCCCCTCACACCTTCGCAAATTTATCTGTGGATTTCCCGCCTTGGACCTCCTCTGAGCGCTCTTCTGTACGTCCCATAGCCACACTGGTAACCCTCGCACCCTCCGGCGATTACCATTTCGTCAATCTTGGCCGTGCCCACACAACTGTTGGCCGATCAGTAATCTCCGCCTTTCCAACGATTAACCTTCCGTCCAATGGTTGCAAGAAATCACCCCATCCGCGGAAGCCTGGATGGGGTGCACAGTAACGCCGATTTACGCAGCGCGAATTCCTGCCGCAAGCTGATAGTTGCCTTCCCATGACATATCAACCTCGGTGGGAGAAGTTAACCGCCCATTGAATTTTCCGCCTCCTGAAATGCCGGAGAACATGCCCGTTCCGTGTGTGTATTTCCACATCCCTTCCATCGTGCTCTGGCCGTTGGCGCTGGTAGCCATCTTGCCTTCAAACGACCCGCAATCACGGTCGCCGTTTGGATGCTCGTTCACAAAGTAACCGCGCTGCGTGCCATTGCCCCGGGTCACGTCATTGACGACCCAGTAGTTGACTGTTGCGTCTTTCCAGTTGTTGTCGCTTGTACTTTGGGGACCTCGCACCTCCATGAGCGACATCTCGTGATCGGGAGTGTCGTGCAGAGAACAGTTTGTCTGCACAACGCATTTGCCGGTGAAGTGACCTGTGATGTTCGGCATAGTTCCTCCTCTGTGGTTTGTTTGGCGAGGACGCGAATGCCCTCTTGAGGACTTCGGCCCACATAAGCGATGCCGGTTGATTCTCTTACTTGGCCCAAGTCTTGCGAAAAAGCGTCGGTGATGTACACCGGATGGAGAGGTGCTGCCGATAGAACCGTCCAAAATATGCTCGTCGCAAACTGGGAGCAGATGAATCAGGCACGCACCTTGGCACGACGAGATCCGCCCAAGGCTTGCCCCTCAGAGGCGTAGCGCTGCGCTGAAGTTGCCTTTTACCGAAGAGCGAAGTCGATGTTTCGGACACTCCAAAAGCAACAATTCAGATTGCAAGCAGACGGGCTTTTCTTGTGGCGTAGTTGCAGCATTGAGTTGCGGGGCTCATACTTTCGGCGTTGCAGACGGTGAGTCTGGAAAGATGTGAACTGTGCGACCAACAATGCAAGCAGGAGGAGTGGGAGTTCCAGGGCAAGGCAGTCATTGGCCAGCAACCATTGCCTCGTTAGCGGTGGGCTCTGGATTTTTCGCGCTCTGGTTCTGGCTGCTCCCATCATGGCTGGGCTTTCGAGTGGAAACCGTGGGTGCGTCGCGCTGGCGCTGGATTGCGGTGCTGCCCTCGGTACTCGGTTTCGCCGTGGCTTTCCGATGCGTGTGGGATTTCGGATGGACAGGACACGGGACGCCTGCGCCGATTGCGCCTCCGAAGAAGCTCGTGCTCGTGGGGTTCTATCGATATGTACGGAATCCGATGTACGTGGGATTCTTCACCGGATGGATCGGGTTGTGGGTGGTCTTCGGACAAGCCAACATAGTGGCCATTGCAGTGGCCTGTGCAGTGATTTTAGGGATGAACCTGTTCGTCGCGTTTTATGAGGAACCAACGTTGCGAAGAATGTTTGGCGCAGAGTATGACGAGTACTGCAGAAACGTGCGGCGATGGGTACCGCGCTTGCACCCATGGGAGAAGCAATGAGAGCCGCAGTGCTTACGTCTCCCGGTAGAGTTCTGGATCGGCCTTTGCGAGTGATGGACGTTCCAAGTCCTGAGATTGCGCCGGGACAAGTGCTGCTACGCGTGCTGGCGTGCGGCGTGTGCCGGACAGACCTGCACATCGTCGAAGGAGAGCTTGCGCCGCAGCTGGAGAGCTTGATTCCAGGCCACCAGATTGTAGGAGAGATCGTGGACGGAGCCACGCCTGAGTTGCCACTCGGCGCAAGAGTGGGTGTCTCCTGGATTGGCGGCATCGACGGCGAATGCTGGTATTGCCGCCATGGTTTCGAGAATCTTTGCGACGCGCCGACGTTTACCGGCTACAGCGTGAACGGAGGATATGCGGAGTTCGCCGTAGCGCGAGCTGATTTTGTCTTTCCACTGCCGCCGTCTCTCGATGCACTGCACGCCGCTCCACTGCTGTGCGCGGGCATTATCGGCTTTCGCAGCCTTAGAGTAGCAGGAGTGGAACGCGGCGAACGAGTAGGACTGTTCGGCTTCGGAGCTTCAGCGCATCTGGCCATCGAAGTTCTGCGCGCATGGGATTGCAATGTTTATGTTTCGACTCGGGGACAGTCGCATAGGGACCTGGCCGAATCGCTGGGTGCGCAATGGGTGGGTTCAGACGTGGAGCGCCCTCCGGTGGAGTTGGATCGGGCAGTGACATTTGCTCCGAGCGGGAACGTCGTGGTCGCGGCGCTCTCCTGTCTCCGCAAGGGAGGCGTAGTCGCAATCAACGCAATCCATCTCGACCGCATTCCTGAATTCGATTACGACCGGCTGCTTTGGGGAGAGCGCCAGATACGAAGCGTAGCGAACATGACCCGGGCAGACGCAAGAGACTTCCTAAAGCTGGCCGCTGAAATTCAAATGAAGCCCAAGGTGACGGCCTTCACTCTGGAGGAAGCGAACGAAGCGTTGGCGGCGGTGAAGAACGACGCGATCGATGGAGCGGCAGTGATCGTGAATGCGACTCCATCGATATGAGTAAATCTAACTTTTGCGTTGGCGCGAGGCCTCGAGCATGACGGTGCTGGCTTCCTCAGCCAGGTTGTCGAGAGCGATTGCCGTTTCACGAACCATCAAGATGCAGGCCAGCACGAGACTTCCAACCGATCCGAGGCCAATTGCCAGAGCGACCATCGCGGCCAGGCGGGCGGGGATCAGAAATTCGTAGTGCACCAGCACTCCACCTAAAACTGCAATCAACGCCTCGGCGGCAAAGCCTCCTACGGCGGCGTAGCCGAGGCGAAGCGCCTTTCCCAGAATCTGCGAGCGCTGCTTGAGCAGGTCGGCCTGTTGCCGCAATTTCTGATGTAGTTCGGAATTGTCCTCCACGCTTGCCATAACACTGGCGACGCTCCTGGTGCGGTCGATCACGCGGGCGATGCGGTTTCCTAGTCCGAGAACAAGCACGGTGGAGGAATTCGTGAGCAACGCTGGGGCGACAACGGCGGTGAGGATGGCGAACGGACTCTCAGCGGCGGACATGCATCCATGTTAGCGGAAGCCGATGGGACGGTGTCAGAAATGCTTACTCGCGATTGTTGCTTTGTTGTCCGAGCGGAAGGAAGTACTGGGTGCCCTTGATCGGCTCGCTGACGCGACGGAGTAGCACCTGCAGGTCCTCGCTGCGTTCGACGAAGTCGATTTCCGCAGTGTTGACGACAAGAAGGTCGCTTGCGGAGTAGTGGAAGAAAAAATGTTCGTAGGCTTTCACCACTTCTTCCATGTACTCATCGCTGATCTGGCGCTCGTTCGATGCGTTCTTGCGACGGAGTCGTTTGCGAAGAACGTCGAGTGGGGCCTGCAGGTAGATGACAAGATCGGGTGTCGGCAGTTCGGCGCGCAATAGCTTGTAATAGCGGTCGTAAACGTTCAGTTCGGCATCGCTGAGGTTCAGGTTGGCGAAGAGCTTGTCCTTTTCGAAGATGTAGTCGGTAACTACGATCTTCTGCGCGTTGCGGGCGGCGGCCAAGGGGCGAAGCTGTTCGAAACGTTGGATGAGGAAAGAAAACTGGGTCTGGAACGCTGCTCCCGCGTCGCCATCGTAAAACGCTGACAGAAATGGATTTTGCTCGGGTTCGTGGACGAGTTGCGCGTGCAGTTGTTCGGCAAGATAGCGGGACAGAGTGCTTTTGCCGACGCGAATCGGACCTTCTACGGCAATATAGCGGGATGGTTCAAAGAGATTGGCCATGGTAGAGGTCGCTAATTCCGATGTTCAGGGCTCATGGAAGGATAGCGCCTGGCGAGCACTACGGGCAACAGTGTTGTCACGCGAAAGCCAAATCCGGCGACGTCCGGAGGTGGGAAGAGGATAGAATCATTGCGATGATTGGATATATAGCGGGAGCTTTGGCGGCGGGCGCCGCAACCTTTGCCGGAGTGCACACGATGGTTCCGTGGTCGCAGCTCTATGGCGAAAACTTTAACGGCATTCAGGAAGGCAAGAAGGTGCTGGCGCTGACCTATGATGACGGGCCGAACGATCCCTGGACGATGAAACTTCTGGAAGTGTTGGACAAACACCAGGTGCAGGCTACGTTTTTCATGGTGGGGCGGTACGTGCGGCAGCATCCGGAGATTGCGCGCGCGGTTTCCGCTGCGGGACACGCGATCGGCAATCACAGCTTCACACATCCCAACCTGATCTTTGCGAGCGACGCGAAGTTGCGGCAGGAGTTGGAAGAGACATCGACGGCGATAGAGGAAGCAACCGGCGAGCGGCCTTTCCTGTTTCGTCCCCCATTCGGTGGACGCAGGCCGGGAACGTTCAAGGTTGTCGAAGAGCTGAAGATGTTTCCGGTGATGTGGCGAGTGACCTGCTTTGATTGGTCGGCGAAATCGCACGAGCAGATACTGAACCACGCGCGACGACAGATTGCGGGCGGAGAAATCGTGCTGCTGCATGATGGCGGCCATCTACAGATGGGCGAAGATCGCAGCCACACCGTCAGGGCGACAGACGAGTTGATCGCCGAATACAAAGATCGGGGATTCCTATTTACCACCGTGACCGAGATGATGCAAATGCGTCCGGGAGTGGAGATGCCATTTGGAACGCGAGCGCGCTAGCTGCTTTGGCTCGAAGCGCGAGCTAAAACGTCTGGATTGTGCGGCACCAGGCAAAGAAGTTTGTCGTGAGGCGAATCCTTTTCCCTGGCCAGGGGCTCTTCATAGTTAAGGGGTGATGGAAGCATGAGCACGATGATTTCGGTTGGGCAGTTGAATGAGGAACTGAGCCGGGGGCGGCGTCCGCAAATGGTCGATGTACGAACGGCGTCGGAGTATGGCGCAGGGCACATTCCCTGCACGGTCAACATTCCGATGGATCAATTCGAGGCACGCCGCAAGGATCTGCAGTGGGAAGATGGCGTGGTCCTGGTTTGCAAGGCGGGTAGCCGGGCGCAGATTGTGGCGGGCTGGCTTGGGGAGAATGCCTCCGTGCGCGTGCTGGAGGGCGGAACCGACGCTTGGATTCGAAACGGACTTGAGGTGGTGACCTCGGCAAAGACGCGCTGGTCGCTGGAGCGGCAGGTGCGGTTCGGGGCCGGGTTGATGGTACTTGCGGGAGGTGCGCTCGCGGTCTCGGGAGTCCACGCCGGGTTGTGGCTGGCGATTCTGATAGGTGCGGGGCTGACCTTTGCCGGATCAACTGACATCTGTGTGATGGGAATCGTGCTCTCGAAGATGCCGTGGAATCAGGCGAGGCTCGTGGCCGAAAATGGGGACGAACTGAAGACTTCCAGTCCCTGTTGCAGATAACGGCGCCGAGCAAAGCTCTTTTGCTCCCCAATCAGATTTATGAATTTTGAAGAGCTGACGAACGAGCACAAGGATGCGGTTTATCGGCAGATGCTGCGGGTGTGCGGAAATCATGCCGACGCCGAAGACGTGCTGATGGAAGCCTTGCTGAAAGCGTATCGAAGCCTGGAACAGTTGCGCGACAAAGCCTCGTTCCGGGCATGGCTGGGGCAGATTGCGCGCAGGTTGTGCTGGCAGTTGCGGGAGCGAGAGGCGCTGACTCCTCTGCTCCAACTTTCGTTAATGGAAGACGAAGGCACGGAACTGCAATCGGCAGAGGATGCTCCGGATGTGGAATTGGCACGGCGCGAGATGAAAGCTTTGCTGTGGCAGGCCATCGGCGAACTGCCGCAAGATGCCCGCGAAATCTATGTGCTTCGCGACGTGGAGGAGATGAGCGGCGAAGAGGTTGCAAAGAAATTGGGAATCACCCTTGCCGCAATGAAGAGCCGGCTGCACCGGGCGCGGCAGGGAGTGCGAGAACGGCTGGACAAGATATTGCTGGCCAGCACTGGGCAATAAAGGAGATAAGTCATGTTAGAAGTAACGGTCAATCATCTTGGATCGGTACAGTTTGAAATCAAAGCCCGCGGAAACACAGTTGTGAGCGATCAGCCTGCGGAGAACGGCGGATTCGACGAAGGCATGACGCCGCCTGAGTTGCTGCTGGCCTCGCTGGGATCGTGCGCGGGATTTTATGCGGCAGACTACCTGAAGCGAAATAAGCTGGCGACCGAAGGAACGAAGGTTCGGGTCACGGCTGACAAGGTGAAGAATCCCGCACGTTTGGACAACTTTAAAATCCAAGTGGAAGTGGCTCCGGAATTGAGCGATGAGCATGTTAGGGGCGTGACCGAGGCGGTACATCGCTGCCTGATTCACAACACTCTCACGCATCCGCCAACCATCGAATTGGAAATCAAAGCTGCGGCTTTTACAGCATCGAGGGGTTGACGATGAAGTCGTGCATCCAGTCGGTTGGATGTCCGGCTTGACGCAGCGCAACGGCCAACTGTGCGAAGTGGCGCATAGTGTGTTCCATCGCCTGAATGAAGCACTTTTTCTTGGATACGCGATACTTGCCTCGCGTGAAAATTTTCGCTGCGTCTTCAGGCGTTGTGTGCTCAGCCCACCGCTTCAGCAGCGCGAAGCCGCGATGATGGAGTGCAAATAGCTCGGCGAAGGACTCTCGCGGAATTGTGTCTACGTCCGCGATTGGTACGTCGGGATGGTGCAGGTCATTGAGCGGCTCTCCGTAAGCCACCTCTACGATAAAAATGTGAAATAGCACTGAGCGCAGGTCCTCAGCTTTCGCCATATCGACATGCAAATCGAGCAGGGATGCAGGCTGGTTGAGGAACCACTGCTCCCATTTTGCGAGCTCGATTTCTTGCGCGGCGAGCATCTCTGGAAAGGTGAAAGCAAGCGCGATGGGCGGCATGATGGTTCTCCTCCAGAAGTGTGTTCCTAGTTATTTCGCGCGGCTTTCCTGTAGCCGGCGCGATTTTTCTTCCACGCCGAGCGCTAACTTCTCCTTGTAGGTAAATAGCTTTTTGGCCAGCGCGGGATCACTGGTGGCAAGAATCTGGGCGGCGAGAATTCCGGCGTTGGTGGCTCCGGGCTTGCCGATGGCTACGGTTGCGACTGGAATGCCAGCGGGCATCTGCACCATGGCGAGCAGAGCGTCGAGTCCGCCAAGAGATGTGGCCGCGATGGGGACGGCAATCACGGGCAGAGTTGTCTCGGCGGCGATGACTCCGGCCAGATGCGCTGCACCTCCGGCTCCGGCGACAATCACCCGAAGACCGCGCGCTGCAGCCTTGCGACTGAAATCTGCGGTGCGTGCCGGGGAGCGGTGTGCGGAGCTGATATCGATCTCATAGGCAATGTCGAAGAGATCAAGGGCTTTTGCGGTCTCGTTCATAATCTCAAGATCGCTGTCACTGCCCATGATGATGGAGACTAGCGGCTTTCTGTCCATGTTCTCTGTTTTCTACCTTCTTGCTGTTTCGTCTTTCTGCAAAGATGCGCGGCCCGGGAAGAAGGATTTAACGCTTGAGGCGGCGATGAGCAATGTCACTGCGGTACTGCATGCCATCGAAGCTGATGCACCGTACGGCCTCGTAGGCTCGGGCCACGGCAGACTCCAGGGAGGTTGCGCGGGCCGTGACGCCGAGAACGCGTCCTCCGGCGGTTGCGATCTGACCATCGACAAGGCTGGTACCAGCGTGAAAGACCTTGACCCCGTCTAGTGCGTTGGCACGCTCCAGGCCTGATATAAGCTGGCCGGATTGAACCGGTCCGGGGTAGCCGCCAGCGGCCATGACGACGCAAACACTCGGATCGGGACTCCAGCGGAAAACGCCGTCGCTGATGCGGCCCTCGATACTTGCCTCAAAAGCTTCCAGTAAATCACTCTCAAGACGCATCAAAATCGGCTGGGTTTCCGGGTCTCCGAAACGGCAGTTGAATTCAAGGACCTGGGGGCCTTTGGCGGTCATCATCAGGCCGCAGTAGAGAATTCCCGTGTAGGGATTGCCCTCCTCGGCCATGCCTTCAATGACCGGCTGAGCGATGTGGCGCAACAGCCACGCGCGCATATTGTCATCGATCAGGCCGGAGGTGGAGTAAGCACCCATGCCTCCGGTGTTCGGGCCGGTATCGCCCTCGCCGATGCGCTTGTGATCCTGCGCGGCAACCAGGGGAGCCACGCGTTCACCATCGCTCATCACGAGAAAGCTGATCTCTTCGCCTTCCAGAAACTCCTCGAAGAGAACATGGTGCCCGGCTTCGCCGAGCGAGCCCTGCAGCATGGCCGTCGCGGCCTGGAGGGCCTCTTCCTTGCTGGCGGCGATGACTACGCCTTTGCCGGCGGCAAGGCCATCGGCCTTGACGACGATGGGCGCGCTGAAGTGGGCAATTGCGCTCTTGATCTCCGAAACCGCATGAACCTGAACGTAGAGCGGAGTAGGAATGCGGTGGCGAGTCATGAATGCTTTGGAGAAGCTCTTGCTGGATTCCAGTTGAGCGGCAGCCTGAGTAGGGCCAAACACAGGGATTCCGCGACGCCGGAGCTCATCGACGGTGCCAAGCATGAGCGGCACCTCCGGGCCCACAACCACGAGGTCAGGGCTCACCTTGATCGCCGTCTCGATGATCGAGTCCAGACGCTTGAGATCGCAGGGGACGCAGGTAGCCTCCTGAGCGATACCGGCGTTGCCGGGAGCGCAGAAGAGCTCTTTGACCCGAGGTGACTGCTTCAGCTTCCAAACCAGCGCGTGTTCGCGACCTCCGCCGCCCAGCACAAGAACTTTCATGACGTCTCCAACGGGAAAGGGTATGAGGTTGCGATGGGGTAAGTCAATTGCGAGCGAAAGGATTCGACGGTTCAAACCATAATTAGGCATTCGCAAGGTGGCAAACGCCCGATTGCGCGGTCCTGCGACCGTAAATGCGTTTGAACGTTTGAAAACTGCGGAACCTTGGTTCATTCTGTTAGCCTTGGTCGAAGTTGCAGGCGCAGCGCATCTGAATTATCAGGTGTGCTGATGCGCGAAGCGGGAAGCGAAGCAGAATGAGCGTCGACGGACAGCATTGGCGGGCAGATGCCGTGGCACCAGCATTGCCGGAGGTGCGCTCGCGCATTCCTCTTCCGGTGCGCGGCGGCGTTATGCGCAAACTGCTGGCCTTCGCCGGTCCAGGATTCTTGGTGGCCGTGGGGTATATGGATCCCGGCAACTGGGCGACGGATCTGGCGGCCGGTTCGCGATACAACTACAGTCTGCTGTACGTCATTGTGCTCTCAAACCTGATGGCGATCCTGCTGCAGAGCCTGTCGATCAAGCTGGGAGTGGTCAGCGGACGCGACCTTGCACAGGCTTGTCGCGAGCGCTTCGGAGCCAGAACGGCTTTTGTACTCTGGTTGCTGGCGGAGGTGGCAATCGCCGCCTGCGATCTGGCCGAGGTGATCGGCTCGGCGATTGCGCTGGAGTTGCTCTTCCATATCCCATTGGTGATCGGAGTGGTAATCACGGGCTTCGATGTGCTTTTGCTGCTGTTGCTGGAGAATCGCGGCTTCCGCTACATCGAGGCAATCGTGGTGACGCTGACGGCGACCATTGGAATCTGCTTCGGGCTGGAAATTTTGTTTTCTAAGCCGGAGTATGGATTGGCGCTCAGGTCGATGTTTGTTCCCGATTCGCTGATTCTGCACGATCCGCTGATGCTCTACATTGCCATCGGAATTCTGGGCGCGACGGTGATGCCGCACAATCTGTATCTGCACTCGGCAATCGTGCAGACGCGGGATTATGCGCGTACTCCGGAAGGGCGCCGCGAGGCCTTGCGCTACTGCAATATCGACTCGGCTGTGGCTTTGACCATCGCGCTGCTCGTAAATGCAGCGATCCTTGTGGTGGCAGCGGCAACGTTTTACCGTGCCGGGCATCATCAGGTGGCGGAGATTCAGGACGCCTACAAGCTGATGTCCGGACTGTTGGGAGTCACCGGGGCGAGTGGCATCTTCGCAATGGCTCTGCTTGCGAGCGGGCAGAACTCGACATTGACGGGAACACTCGCCGGACAAATCGTGATGGAAGGGTTCATCCATCTGCGTGCCCGGCCCTGGGTACGGCGTCTGATTACCCGGTTGGTGGCGATCGTGCCCGCCGTGGTGGTGACGGCCGTCGCGGGAGAAAGCGGAACCGCCCGGCTGTTGATCCTCAGCCAAGTGGTGCTCAGTATGCAGTTGAGCTTTGCCGTGGTGCCCTTGGTGATGTTCACGAGTGACCGGAAGCTGATGGGCGAGTTTGTGAATCCGACATGGCTAAAGGTGCTCTCCTGGTCCACGGCAGTGCTGATCGCCGGGTTGAATATCTGGCTGCTGGTTCAGGTGTTGCGCTAGGAAATCCGGTCGGCGAAGTGCGGAACTTCAGCACCCAAGCTTTCGTATTACTTCTTGTGCGGAAGTGTGCCGGTCACGTAGTGAAGCGCGAGAGTACAAGACATTCGAGGGTGACATGAAGACGAAAATGCTACGAGCAGTTGGCCTGGCAATTGCGTGTGGAGCGCTGACGCTCGCAGGGTGTAAGGTCAGCCACGAAAATCATGGAGATAACGAGAAGGTGAGTGTCGAAGCACCTGGAGCGAGCGTCAAGGTTGATACGGTGACGACGGCGAACGACTCGGGTATTCCGCTCTACCCAGGAGCGCAGGAAAAGCAAAACTCGGGAGACGACAAGGGCCGAGCCCATGTGAATGTGAGTACGCCATTCATGAAGGTAAACGTTGTGGCATTGAAGTTCACTACGGACGATCCGCCGGAGAAGGTTCTGGCGTTTTATCGCGGCAAACTGGGCAGCTACGGCAATGTGGTGGAATGCAAAGGCAAAGGCCAGGACGTTGAGATCGGAAGTGGCCGGGGCCTGGACAGTCCAGTGACTTGCGGCAAAGTCCATGCCCACGGCGACGAGGTCAGCCTGAAGGTGGGAACCGAGGGCAACCAGCACCATGTTGCGGTGAAACCTAACGGCAAAGGCTCGGAATTTGAGCTGGTTTACGTTCACCTTGGCAGCAGTAAGAATGATGACAACTTCGGTGGCAAGCAGCCATCGTAATGTGCAAACTGAGGAGCTGAACTGGCCTCGTGGAGTCGCTCCATTTGCGTCTGGTCAACGGGGCTGTTAGCTTTTGTTGAGTGGAGCACGTTTGCAGCCAATGCGGGGCAGAGGTAGAGAACGGACGTCCGTTCTGCCCGAAATGTAACGCACCTCAGATCAGGGTGCCAGTGCGCCCCCCTACGGCTCCCGTCACGGAACCCCTTCCGCCGGGAACCCCGGAGGATCTGCAGCCTCCGGCAGAGCCTATTGGCGAGCGGGTCGCGCCAGTAGTGTCGAATGAGAAGGTCCTTCGGCCACAAGCGAGAAATAAATTAGTTCGGCGCGCTGCATTTAGCTCCGCGCTCGTTGCAGGCATGCTGGCTGCGGTCGGAACGTCGATTCCGATCATCCCCCTGGCGATGCTGTGTATGTTCGCCTCGGGCGGGCTGGCCGTGACGCTATATCGCCGCCGCGCGGGATTTCGCACTGTAACTCCCTGGATGGGTATAAAGCTGGGATTGCTGGCGGGAGGGTCGGGGTTTGGATTGCTTGCCGTCCTGAGTACGTTGCGGCTGTTTGCCTCCAGCGAGCGCATGCATTTGCGAACGGCCTTCCGGGACAAGTTGCAGGAAGCGACGGCCGCGACGGCGGACCCCGAGGTGCGGCAGGCCATGGAGCAATTTCGCGGCTACATCGCTACCGACCATGGCCTGGTGATCATGGTTCTGGTGTTTCTGGCGATTGCGGCGATCTTCTTTCTGATATTCAGCGCCATGGGAGGTGCCCTGGGGGCGTTCCTGTTTGGACGGGAAACGGTCCGCAAAGATTAGCCGATTCCTTGCCCGGTGGTTGCCACGTCGCGTATCATTCAATCAGTTATGAACGTTATCTCTCGGCCTCCTCATCTCCGTGAAAAAGGGCAGATCATGTCTGCCTCCGAAATTGAGCGCACTTTGGTTCGCCTGGCTCATGAAATCGTAGAAAAGAACAATGGGATCAAAACCCTTGGTCTGATCGGTATCCGCCGGCGAGGCATTCCAATTGCCGAGCGCCTGGGGAAGCACATCGAGCGTATCGAAAAGGCTCCCGTGTCTGTGGGCACTCTGGACATTACGCTCTATCGTGACGATCTTTCCACAGTGGGCCCGAAGCCTGTGGTCGAACCCCGTCCGATCGGATTCAATATCACGGATAAAGACATTGTGCTTTGCGACGACGTGCTCTACACGGGCCGCACTGTGCGCGCCGCGTTGGATGCACTGTTTGATCAGGGCCGTCCCCGCAGCGTGAAGCTGCTGACCTTGATTGACCGAGGTCATCGCGAACTGCCGATCGAAGCAAGCTTTGTGGGACGCCGCGTACAGACCACGGATGCGGAAATCATCGAAGTGAAGCTGACCGAGACGGACCAGATGGAGAAGGTGTTGCTGGTTGAGCGCGTACCGGAATCGGAAGGCTAAGCAAAGGTCAACATGAAAGCCAAGCTCCGGTCGCTGCTCGGGATCGAGCCGCTGGATTCGCAACAGATACTGGAAATTCTCGCACTCGCGAAACGCATGAACCCTGCCCGGCCGCGCATTACGCTTCGCGGCCGGCGCATCGCTCTTCTCTTCTACGAAAATTCAACCCGCACCCGTACCAGCTTCGAAATCGCCGCCAAATCACTCGGCGCCTCGACGGTGGTTATTCACGCGACGACCGCCAGCATTGAAAAAGGTGAGTCGCTGAAAGACACCGGGCAGACGCTGCAGTCGATTGTGGACGCCATCGTGATCCGGCATCCCAGCTCAGGCGCTCCGGTATTGCTGTCGCGGCTGATCGATATTCCGATCATCAATGCAGGGGATGGGATGCATGCGCATCCTTCGCAGGCACTGCTCGACGCGTTTACGATCCTCAATCATAAAAAGAGCTTGAGGGGCCTGAAGATTGTCACCATTGGCGACATCTTCCACAGCCGTGTTGCGCGGAGCGATGCTCACTTGTTCAGCAAGTTGGGAGCGCGCGTCGTGTTTTGCGGACCGGACGTGTTGCTGCCGGAATCGGCGCGCGAATTGGCGCCGGGGGTGGAGATTGTCCGCGATATGGACGATGCAATTCGTGATGCGGACGTGGTAATGATGCTTCGCGTGCAGCAGGAGCGTCTCTCTGGAATGCAGATCAACGTGGATGAGTACATCCGCCGCTATCAACTGACTGCGTCCAGGCTGAAGCTGGCGAAAAAGGACGCGATCGTCATGCATCCCGGTCCGATGATTCGCGGCATGGAGATGACCGACGAGGTTGCGGACTGCAAGCAGTCCGTTGTGCTGGAGCAGGTACTGAATGGAGTGAAAGTGCGCATGGCGATCCTGGCGACACTGTTCGGAGGAAAGCGATGAGCACGATTCTGCTGAAGGGCGGGCATCTCGTCGATCCCGCGAGCAAGTTCGACGCGTTGGCCGATGTGGTGCTGCGCGATGGCCGCGTCGAGGAGATTGCCGAGCCGGGTAAAGTGAAGAGCGCGGCTGATGAAACGCTCGATGTTACAGGGTTGATCGTCGCTCCCGGATTCATTGATCTTCACGTACATCTGCGCGAGCCCGGGCAGACACATAAGGAAAGCATTGCGACCGGAACAGCGGCAGCCGCGGCTGGCGGATTCACATCCGTTTGCGCGATGCCGAATACGCGTCCGATCAATGACTCTCCGGCGGTGACGCGATGGATGCAGGATGAAGAGCGCGGCGCAGTGGTGAATGTGTTTCCCATTGCGGCAGCAACGCTGGGCAGTTTGGGAGTAAAGCTCAGTGATTATCGCGAGCTGAAAGAAGCGGGCGCCGTGGCCTTAAGCGATGACGGCAAGCCGATTCTCGATGACCACATTATGCGCGAGGCGCTGGCGATGGCCGCGAAGGTAGGACTGCCGGTGATTCAACACGCGGAAGACACGAAGATTTCCGGTGGTAATCCGATGAACGAAGGCGTCACGTCCTTCAAGTTGGGATTGCGCGGACAACCTGCGGCGTCGGAATGGCAGATGGTGGAGCGCGATATCCGGCTGACGAGCCAGGAGGGTGGGCGCCTGCACGTGGCGCACGTCTCGACGGCAAAGTCGCTGGAAATGGTGAGGTTGGGGCGCGCTTCGCAGGTGGATGTGACTACGGAAGTTACGCCACATCACTTCCTCTTCACTGAAGAAAGTTGCTCGAATTACGACACGCGATACAAGATGAGCCCGCCGCTGCGTTCGGCGGCAGATCGCGACGCTATGGTTGCGGCACTTGTCGATGGAACAATCGACGCGGTCGCAACGGACCACGCTCCGCATGCGCTGTTTGAAAAGGAAGTGGAGTTCGATAAGGCCGCTTTCGGTATAACGGGCCTGGAGATTGCGCTGGCGGCGACGATCACTGTTTTGCATCACACGAGCAAAGTTTCGTTGACGCGAGTGGTGGAGTTGCTCTCGGCCAATCCTGCAAAAATCATGGGACTGAGCGGCAGAGGCACGCTGACACAAGGGGCGGTGGCCGACGTTACTATCTTCGATCCGAAAAGGCTCTGGACGTACCAGGTGGAAAAGACGCGCTCGCGTTCACGGAATTGTCCCTATGATGGAATGCATTTTTACGGCAAAGTGCGGGCGACGATTGTGGGCGGCAAGGTTGTGTTCAGCGAATTTTAGTTTAGCGCTTTTGGGTATGAGATCTAAGCAAAGAAGAGATGCAAAGAAGGCCTGCATGGAGCAGGCCTTTTGCTGTTAGAGTTGGATTTCCAGCATGCATGATGTCGATTCCATTCTGACCTCGATTTTCGGACTCGAGCACTTCCGTTTGCAGCAGCGCGAGATTGTGAATGACGTGCTCGCCGGACGCGATGCGTTAGTTGTAATGCCGACGGGCGCGGGCAAGAGCCTGTGCTATCAACTACCCGCCGTTGCGCTGCGCGGCCTAACACTGATTATTTCTCCGCTGATTTCCCTGATGACCGATCAGGTCAGGCAACTGCGCACGCTGCGGATTCCGGCGATGATGCTGTGCAGCGGGCAGAGCTGGGATGAGCAGCGCGAGGTGATGGGGCGGCTGCGCGATGGATTCCGCGGACTGCTTTATGTTGCACCGGAAAGATTCAGCGCGCCGGGATTCATGTCGATCATCACGGGGCGCAAGTTGTCGCTGCTGGCAATCGACGAGGCACATTGCATCAGTCAATGGGGGCACGACTTCCGACCTGAATATTTGCGGCTTGGCGAGGTGCGAAAGCAACTAGGCAATCCGCTGACGATTGCACTGACGGCGACGGCAACACCAGAGGTGCGCAAGGATATCGTGCGCAACCTGGAACTCGAGAGTCCGGCGATTCACGTTACGGGCTTTGATCGCCCGAACCTCAGCTATCAGTCGATTGTGTTTGCGAAGGCGAAGAACAAGCAGGAAGAGCTGATTGACTATCTTTCGCGGCAGAAGCTGGGCGGCATCGTGTATTGCTCCACGCGCAAACATGTGGATGAGGTGACGTCTCTGCTGGGAAGCAAGTTGCGCGGGCGTACGGTGGTGGCCTATCACGCAGGGATGGATCAGGAGGCGCGCGGTAGCAATCAGCGGCGCTTCATCGATCACAACGATGCTATCGTGGTGGCGACCAATGCATTTGGCATGGGCATCAACAAGCCCAATCTCCGCTATGTGATTCACTACAACATGCCAGGTAGCCTCGAAGCCTATTACCAGGAAGCGGGGCGCGCAGGGCGTGATGGATTGCCCGCGGAGTGCATTCTGTACTTCGCGGTGGCCGACGTGATGACGCAAAGGTTTTTCGTTGATAAGATCGGCGACACTAACAACCAACTCACAGCGAAAGACATTGCCGTGCTGCGGAAGCGAGCCAACAAGCAACTGGACGCCATGCAGAACTACGCGCGATGGGAGCGCTGCCGGCGTCGTCAGATCCTTGAGTATTTCGGCGAAAACAAGATTCCGGAAAATTGTGAATGCGACGTCTGTCGAGCTGGAAAGCCGGTGCTGCGGTTGACCGGTGCTGCGACCGCGGTTGGCGCGGTGAAGTCAACGGCCAAGGCTCCGCGTACGGAACCAGTGGAGAGCAGAATCGGCGCGGTGGTGCTTGCGGGCGGAGACCTGCGACTGGCGCGACTGAAGGACGTGCGCCGCGACGTTGTGCGCTCGCTGGGAACGATGTTCTTTCAGCATATGCCGGACGAGTTGCTGCACGAGTTGATGTCAAACCCTCCGAAATCGATTGAGGAATTGCGCGATGATTTTGAGGTGCATAACAAGATCATCGACAACTTCGGAGCACGGATTGTGCACCTGTTGAGCACGGCGGGAGGGCACGCGCGATCACCGCATCTTCGTCAAAGGCAGTCGGATGTGAGCGACTCCGCATTGCATTTATCGGATGAGAGCGTGGCGCGAATTGCGGAGACGGTAATGCGCGATGAGCCGAGGAAGAGCAAGGAGCGAGCTCCGCGAGCGAAGGTCAAAGCAGCGAAGGAAGTTGCAGGCGGGAAGGTGGGTGTGCTCTATGGGCGAGCGGTGGAATCGCGGTTCGAGAGGCTGAGAACGCTGCGACTTGATTTGGCGCGCAAGAATCACTGGCCTCCTTACTGCGTTCTGCAAGACGCAACGCTGCTGGAGATCGCGCGGGCACAACCACGGACGATGCGCGAATTGTTGGAGATTAAGGGCATGGGGCCAAAGCGGGCAGAGCGGTTCGGCAAGGAGTTACTTGCCGAACTCGCCAACGAATAGCGCCCCAGGCCGTTCTAGTTGTGCTCACCTTTTAGAGCAGCACCAACAAAAACATTGACGCGGTCAGCTTCACATCCATTGGCTAGATGGCCGCAGTCGCTGGTCAGGACGAGAAGCGGCACCCGCGCGGCGTTCGCGAATTCGATTGCCGCGGCGGGGTTGACCATGTGGTCCTGTTGGCTGGTCACGATTGCCATGCGGACCTTGAGCGACTTCGCGGCATCGGCCAGAGATTTGCCTGCGGCAACATCGTTCGTCATCATGGCTTGCAGTTGGCGAAGGCGGTCGTTGGCATCGAAGTGATCGTTGTTCTCGGCCTTCTCAATCAACTCAAGAGCAGATGCCGAGGGAGTGGCCTGGACCAGGTGCCCGGGAGTAGTGAGTAAAAGAGTGTGGATATCGGAGGTCATGCGGAAAGAGGGATGGCCTTTGTAGTTGCCTCCGTTCCACTGACGATCCTGCAGGATGCCGTTCATTTCAGCGCGGCAAAGGATCAGGTCGTAGGAGGTGGGACGCGGTGAGCCTACGATGGGGATCGCCACGTCCACGAATTCCGGATGAGAGAAGGCCCACTGAAACGTTTGCATGCCTCCCATGGAAATAGCCGAGACGGCATGGATGTGTTTGAAGTGGAAGGTTTCGGTGAGCAGTCGGTATTGCGTCTCGACCATGTCGCGAAGGGTGAATTCGGGAAATTGCATGCGGGGTTGGCGCGTGCTGTTTGAGGGCGACGATGACACACCGTTGCCGAGTGCATCGACGGCAATGATCGCCCAGCGTGCGGGGTCATACGCGTGACCGGGGCCGATGGCCCAGTCGGCGAGATTCTGAGTGGTTCCGGCGAACCAGGCAGGGACGAGGATCACGTTCGAGCCATCAGAGGCGGGTTTGCCGAAGACACGGTATCCAATGCGGCAGTCGAGAATTACTTTTCCGCTTTCAAGTTTGCAGCCGTCCAGGTTGGCGTATTGCTGATGGCCATCCTGCGCGAGTACCGCAAGGCAGAACAAGGGAATGATGGCAAGGGCGCGAAGAAATCTCATGCGAACTCCGAGCAAAATAAATGGGCAGCTAGTCTGCTGCCCATTGTACTTCGCGGATGGTGAGTGGAGTTAGCTGAGAAGTCCCATACGCTTGCCAACCTTGCCGAGAACTTCGAGCGCTTGGCTCAGTTCTGCCTCGGTGTGGGTTGCGGTAACGATGGTGCGAACGCGGGCCTTGCCTTCTGGAACCGTTGGGAAAGCAATGCCGGTGCCCATGACCCCCTCTTCGAAGATGGCTTTGCTGAAATCCATGGTGGCTCGTCCATCGCCGATGATGATGGGAGTAATCGGAGTTTCACTGGCCGGTGTGGTGACGCCGCCAATGTTGAAGCCGAGCAAGCCGAGCTCCTTCTTGAAGTAACGAGTGTTTGACCAGAGACGCTCGATCAGTTCAGGCTCGTTTTCCAACACGTCGAAGGCGGCAATGCACGCAGCGGCAACGGCGGGCGGATGTGAGGTGGAGAAAAGGAACGGGCGTGCGCGGTGATAGAGGTACTCGATGAAATCGCGAGTGCCGCAGACGTAGCCGCCGAGCGCGCCGATCGCCTTGGAGAGCGTGCCTACCTGTATGTCAACGCGGCCGTGTACGCCGAAATGATCGATGGTGCCGCGCCCGTTGCGTCCGAGGACGCCGGAGGAGTGCGCGTCGTCGACCATCATGATGGCGCCATATTTTTCGGCGGCGGCACAGAGTCCAGGCAGGGGGCCGATGTCGCCGTCCATGGAGAAGACGCCGTCGGTGATGAGAAGCTTCTTGCCAGGCAGATTGGCGACGCTGGCGAGTTGTTCTTCGGCGTGAGCGACGTCCTTGTGGCGGAAGACGAGAATCTTCGCGCGCGAGAGGCGGCAGCCGTCGATGATCGAGGCGTGATTCAACTCATCGCTGATGATGTAGTCGTCTTTACCTAAGAACGATGAAACGGTGCCGGCGTTGGCGGTGAATCCGGATTGGAATACGACGCAAGCCTCGACGCCTTTGAAGCGCGCAATGCGCTCCTCAAGTTCCATGTGAATTTTCATGGTTCCGGCGATGGTGCGCACGGCGCCCGAGCCAACGCCATACTTCCGCGTGGCTTCGAGGGCGGCCTCGCGGAGTTTGGGATGAGTGGTGAGTCCAAGATAGTTATTGGAGGCGAGATTGATGACCTTGCGTCCATCGAAATGACAGACCGGAGCCTGCTCGTCCTCAAGAACACGCAGTTTGAAGTAGGTGCCCTTCTGTTTCAGCGCATTCAGTTCATCCGAAAGAAATGAGAGCGGGTTGATGCGAGTGGTTGTCATGGAATCTCCCTTCAAATTGCGCTGTCAACGCCGTCGGTGTAGAGCAGGATTTTTGAGGCCTTGCCGGTATTGAGTAACTCGATGCCTTTGCTGAAATCTGAGATTGGCATGCGGTTGGTGATAACAGGATGCAGATCGAGCTTGCCGGCTTTGAGGAGCGCGGTCATTTGATACCAGGTCTCAAACATCTTGCGCCCGTTGATGCCGAGAACAGTTGCGCCTTTGAAGATGATGTCTCGCGCGAGGTCGAGTTCGAGCGGGCGTGAGGGAATTCCGAGCAGGCTGACACGGCCGCCGGTGCGCAGAATATCGAAGCCGAGCTTCACGGCATCTTTGTGTCCGGCCATCTCCAGTACTACGTCCACGCCGTAGCCATTGGTGTGATCGCGAACGATGCTACGCACGTCCTCAGTTGCGGGATCGAGCACAAAGTCGGCCTTCATCTGGCGCGCAATGTTGCGGCGGTACTCGTTCACTTCGATGGCGAAAACCTGGGCGGCTCCGCAGGCGCGTGCCACGGCGATGGCGAATAAACCAATGGGGCCGCATCCGGTGATGGCTACGGTCTTGGCGGCGAGGTCGCCGGAGAGCGCGGTGTGAACCGCATTGCCGAGAGGGTCGAGGATGGAGGCGTACTCGTGCGGGATGGCGGGATCGAGTTTCCAGATGTTTGACTCTGGGATCACGACGTAATCCGCAAAGGCGCCGTTCTGATCGATGCCGATGATCTTGACGCTCTGGCAAATGTGTCCCTGGCCGGTGCGGCATTGCAGGCACTTGCCGCAGGCGACATGCATTTCCGCAGAAACGAAGTCGCCGTCCTTTACGCTTGTGACTTCGCTGCCGGTGGCGGCGACGTAGCCGCAGAACTCGTGGCCGGGAATGAGAGGCGGTGCAATGCGTCCCTGCGCCCAGGGGTCCCAGTTGTAGATGTGCAGATCGGTGCCGCAAATAGAGGCTACCTTCACCTTCACCAGAACGTCGGCGGGACCAACGGCCGGGATGGGAACTTCGCGGATCTCAACGCCCGCTTTCGGCTCGCCTTTGACTACGGCCGACATCAAATTCGACATGACAATTCGCCTCTCGAAGGGACAGGGATCAATGTCCAAGTCCGAAAACGTGAATATACGGGAACCCCTGATTTTAACACCGCACACCGGGCGCACACGTTTGACTCAGGCTCTGCCGTGGACTCGACGCGGGTTCGTGGACGGAAGGTTGGCAGTCAGGAGTGAAGGGGGCGCCGCGGTCTTTCGCGTGAAATCGCTTTGGAGAAATGATCTTCGTCAAGTGAAAAGAAGAGAAATTTTGTTGACAATTAGAGTTGCTAGCCACAAAATCTTGGACTAGCACTAGTTCGAATGCTAGATGTTGATATTGATAGTCAGATAGAAGGAACTCTTCAAGGGAGAAGGTTCCAAAACGCCCTTCGGTACTGGGTTGATAGTTAGAAGCGCGAGGTGGCTAGACCTCGATATTCCCATAGCTCAGTCTCCGTGCTTCTGGCGGAGACTTTTTCGTTTGGCGGTTGCGGCGTTGATGCAGCTCTGCGCGCGTGTTACAAAATCAAAGATAGAGATGTGGTTTCACGATGCCTACAGCGAAACGCAAACACGCCAAGCCGCAAGCGGAAGTAGTAATTCCGGAGAAGATCTATTTTCGCATTGGTGAGGTGAGCGCGTTGGCGAAGCTTCCGACCTATGTGCTTCGCTTTTGGGAGACGGAATTTTCTCAGCTCAAGCCCACGAAAAGCAGCACGGGACAGCGGATGTATCGCCGCAAGGACGTGGAATACGTCATGCAGATCCGCCGTCTGTTGTACGAAGAGGGCTTCACGATTGCAGGCGCGCGCGAGAAGCTGCGCGAATCGACGCGAGGCGGAGCGCGGCCAGCGCAGGAGCCGTTGGAAGCAGCAGTGAATGAGACAGCGACCGAAGCTCAGGCGGCTCTGTCGTTTCTTGCACCGGTGAAAGTCACACACGGGAAAGAAGAGATTAAGAAGTTGAGACAGCAACTCTGCGAAGTTCTCGACCTGCTCTCCTAGGCGCACCCGCGCATTGAGCGGTGCATTACAGAAAAAATGAGACGCCGCGAATTTGTCGCTGAAATTGCACTGACTTCCATGGCAGGAGCCCTAAAACTGCCGGCTCAATCTTCCGCAAACGAATCATCCTCACAGGCGAGTAGCGGCACCAGTTCCGACCTTTCAAAAATACTACTCGGCTCAGCGGCGGGAACTCTGCGCGGCGAGATGTTGTATCGCAAGCTAGGGAACACCGGTGTAGTGGTGTCTGCGATTGGATTGTGCGGCTCGCATTTCGGCAGTCCGCAACTCTCGGAGCAGGAGTCGATCCGGTTGCAGCACGCGACTGGCTGGGCGCTGATGCGGAACCCGTACAGAAGATTGCTCCGCAATCTGCGGGCTAGAGGGTTGGGGTCCCGCTGATGTAGGCCTCAAGGTGACGAATGGTTTCGTTCTGGGCGGAGATGATCCAGTTCACCAGGTCGCCAATGGAGATCACACCGACAAGCCGTTCCTGAGCCAACACCGGGAGATGGCGAATGCGGTGATCGGTGATGATCTTCATGCACTCACCTACGGTGTGCTCCGGTGAGACGGCAATCACGGGAGAACTCATGATCTCCGAGACGCTGGTGTCTTTCGAGGATCGCCCTTTCAGAATTACTTTGCGCGCGTAATCGCGCTCGGAAATGATGCCCACGATCTTGCCTTGGACGACCACAAGCAGCGCTCCAACTTGCTTTTCAGCCATCTTCGCTATGGCATCGTAAACAGAGCTGGTTGGGGAAATTGAGCAGACAAGCCCACCTTTCTGCTTCAGAATTGCGCTGATTGACTCGGAAAGCTGCATCACAAACCACCTCAAGGTCAATGATCATAACCCGATTCCAAAGCTGCTCGCCAATTGCAGAGCGAGAAATCGGGGAGCTGAAATCTGGGAGGCACTCTGCGATGAGGCGCGATACGGACGCTGGCATCTAATTTTCGGTGGCGAAACTTGAGCGAGCTCCGAATCGTGCGGCAGAGTAACGGATGAACGGCCAACAGATAAGCATGCTTGCGACGTGCACGCCAAGCATTTGCAATCCTGAACCGGACCCCTTGAGACGTGCGGTTCGCATCCGAGAGCATAACGAATCGTATGCTTCAGGAGCGTGGGGTGGCCAAGTTTTGCAGTGGCGGTTGGCAAAAGTGTCTTTTAATCTTGGTGGCGGTGCTTGCAGTAGCAATGCTTGCAGGATGTGGAGCAGGTAAGAGTTCAACGGCGTCGACACAGCCAGTGAATCCCCCCACTACTCCCATTGCACCCACACCAACTCCTCCTGCTCCCGTGCCGTCGAGCTCCTGTCCGGTGGTCACATTAGCCGAGAGCACAGGGCCAACGACCGGTGTGGCTGTGTTTCCTGCGCTGGCGCGCCACTGCCGCCGCCGAACCCGGGAGCTACGAGTGCAGGGTCAGTGTGCGTATCGACTCCAGCGAACAACACTTCGGTGACTGCGCCCGTTCACGTTCTGGCCGCTGCCAGCCTGGTGAATCCCATTGATCACATGCGAGTGTATGTGGATGGAGCAGCGGAGTTTTTCACCTTCTTCAACACAGTGGACGCCCTGATGTGGATGGATCCGGGGACCCACTCGGTAGAGGTGATCGGAACCGACAAGAAGGGCAATGACGTGAGTACGAGTTTCCAGCCGAACGTGGTCGCACCTCCGACACAGACGGTCAGCAACATCCAGAATTTTCCGAACTGGGAGCCATGTTCCGCTCTGTATCCTCCGGGACATCCGCGCGCTGGCCAGATTTGCGCTGCTGGTAATGGCAATGCTGTCTCCACAATGACCGAGGGGCAGAGCACGCCTTCCTTGAGCGGGTCGTCGGCAATGTTCACCATGGGAGGCCCGACTCCGTATTCGAACGAACTCTATACAAAGTATTTTGCTGCCGGCAGCAATGTCACACACTTCACCTATGACCTGTATTTCATGATCGATCAACCGGACCGGGCGCAAGCACTGGAGTTCGACGTGAACCAGACGTTCAACAATACGCGTTGGGTATTCGGCACGGAGTGCAACTTCAAGGCTGATGGTAAGTGGGACGTATGGAACGGCGCACCAGGAACAGGATGGCAGCCAACATCGGTGCCTTGTACTGCCTTTCCGGCAAATACATGGGTTCATCTGATTTGGAATTTCGAAAGGATTGGAAGCCAGGTTCATTATGTGAGCGTGCAGGTGAACGATCAGACGTATCCACTCAATCTCCTTTATTCGAGCCAGCCAGCGTGGTCGATAGAGGATATCGATGTTGCCTTCCAGATGGACGGAGATTACGCGCAGCAGCCCTATACGGTTTGGCTGGACAAGGTGAATTTGACCGCTTTCTAGGCGATGCCGCTTGGCCTTATGGGAGTAGAGAGTGCGTTGAGCAGGCGGCGGGCGTTCAAGGCACCTTCGGGCGTTTCTTCATGCTTTAGAAACGCGTAGATGTCGCGCTCGGTTGCGACTTGCGCCAAGTGATTGGCAATTTCGTTTACGGCGGATTCAGAGTAATCGGATTTTCTGAACCGGTAGTAGGCGAAACCGGCGGTGTACACCTCAGGCACTTCGAGGTCGTCGCTTTCTGCAATGCAGAGCGCAACGTCATGTTCGCGCATCAAGTCGAATACGCCTTCATTCCACCAGCTATCGTTGCGGAACTCGATGGCCGCGCGCCTGCCCGTTGGAATGTGTTTCAGAAATGCGCGCAGGCGGTCCACATCCAACTTCAAGTTTGGAGGAAGCTGAAAGAGTACGGGACCAAGCTTGCCCGCCGCAGACAAAGGTTCAAGCGATTCGAAGAAACTGAGGACGTCGGCGCCTACTTCTTTCAAACGCTTCAGATGAGTGATGCGTTGATGCGCTTTTGTTACGAAGTTGAACGTTGCGGGAGTGGCGTCGCACCAATTCTGTAGCGTCTTGGCCTGGGGCCGCTGGCGAAAGGTGAAATTCACCTCGACGCAATTGAGTTGGGTGGCGTAATAGTTGAGAAATTGCGAAGCGGGTGTTTTGGGCGGATAGAAGTCGGGCTTCCATGATGCGTAGGCCCACCCGGATGTTCCAATGCGTATTGTGTTCATAAGACCTCTTCCCTCCTGAACGCTTCGCAGCGGACTAGATATTTTGACATGGAGTTGCACAGGCGAAGATGTTGTGGCAATTCAGATGGATAGCGTTGAATCCACGTTGGATGCCTTTTCATCAAAATGAACAGTTTAGAAGCGAAATACACGGAATCGAGAGAACACAATTTTGAGCGATAACCTGAACGATAACGCCTTTGATGTTCTTTTTCGCAACGCCCGCTCCCACAATGGCTGGCTAAACAAGCCGGTAACAGATGACATGGTTCGCAAGCTTTATGACCTCGCAAAATGGGGGCCGACCAGTGCGAACTCGAGCCCGGCCCGTTTCTTGTTCTTACGAACGAAAGAGGCAAAGGAACGCCTGCGTCCAGCGCTTGCCCCTGGCAACGTGGACAAGACGATGGCGGCTCCGGTGACGGCGATCATCGCCTATGATCTGCGTTTCTATGAGAAGCTGACCAAGCTCTCGCCCGCGGCTCCGCAATTTCGAGATATGTTTGCCAACAATCCGGAATTGGCGGATAGCACGGCGAAGCGCAATAGTGCGCTGCAAGGCGCCTATCTGATCATCGCAGCTCGCGCGCTGGGACTCGATTGCGGCCCGATGTCAGGCTTTGACAACGCCAAGGTGGACGAAGAATTTTTTGGCGAGAATGTGAAGAATCAGGCCATCTACAAAGAGTTTGTGCCGGGCACGATTAAATCCAACTTCCTGTGCAATATCGGTTATGGCGATCCGGCATCGGTGCGGCCGCGCGCGCCTCGGCTGGATTTTGGAGAGGCATGTCTTTTGCTGTAAGGCTGATGGAAGTCTGAAAATGTTGCCCTGAAGTTCATTGCATGAAATTCAGAGCCCGCTGATGGGGCATGCATTTGGTTCCATGTCAGAAACAAAAGGTCACCGCTTTTACCTGTCATGCTCACATGTGAGTGATGTGGGCATGGCGCCTGTCGATTTCCCCCCGCTATTGTGAATTCGGAATACCGCTAGTTACCTGTACTCCCACAGCATCTGAGATGGATATGAAGAGCTGTACCAAAGTGCTCGGGACGGGAATGTGCTGCGCATTGGCGGCGTTGATGACTTGTGGGGTGGCGGCGGGACAGAGCGGGTCGCTGCTGCGCAACAATACCAGCGCGGTGCGCGGGGTTCCCCAGAGCGGCGATGCCGAACCGGCAGGCGTGAGTAAAGCGGATATCCACACGATGCTAAGAGAAGGTTCGCGAACTCGCGTGCTCGTGCGTTACATGCCGTGGTGGGGTGACCCGAAGCATATTGACGTGGGCTACCGGGAGGATGATCCACGGCAGGTGCGACGTCAACTGGAGGATATGAAATCGAGGGGACTCGATGGAGCGATCATGGCGTGGTATGGGCCAAAGGATCAATTTAAAGACGCGGTGGCGCACCGGTTGTTGCGCGAATCGGAGCGGCAGGGCCACTTTGAGATTGGAGTCTCAATCGACATTGGGGCGATGAAGTGCGTGAAGAATGGCTGCGATCCGACGGCGGAACTAAATTCGCTGATTGGGTACGTGGCACGGGAGTTCTGGTCATCGCCGGCGTATCTGAAGTACGAAGGGCGTCCGGTACTGACTTCGTTCGGGTTGGAGAAACTGGCAATCGACTGGAACCGCGTGAAGCAGGACGCTCCGGGAAATCCGATCCTGTTGTTCCGCAACTCCGGAGGATTTGACAAAACGGCAAGCGATGGTGCGTTCGCCTGGATCTCTCCGGAGACGGTAACCGAGCGGGACCCGATGGGAACGGAGTATCTGCGGCGTTTCTACAAAGCGGCGCTGGCGCACAAGGGCGCGGTGGTCATGGGGTCGGCTTACAGCGGATTCAACGATGCTGCTGCTTCGTGGGGCAAGGGACGACGGATCGACCAGCGATGCGGGCGAACGTGGGTGGAAACATTTACACTTATCAATGAATACGTGGAGCGTGGTGGAGCGCTACCGTTCCTGATTGTGCCGACCTGGAATGACTACGAGGAAGGAACTGAGATCGAGAGCGGAATCGACAACTGCGTGACGATGGAGGTGCGGGACGAGGGTGGAGTGCTGCATTGGAGTGTACGCGGTGACGAGCGCACTATTTCTCAATATGTGGTGTATTCAGGAGACGTGGAGGTAAGCCGGTTGCCACGTGGCTCTCACGAATGGAGGACAACCCGAGAAGGGCCGTTTACTGTTGTGGCGGAAGGCATAGCGAGCGTGCGGAATCACATGGCGCAGACCGAAAGGACACAAACGCGAAGGTAAGGAAAGAAGAGGTGCCGGTTTACAGGACGGCTTTGGCATTTTGACGCCTTGGGCTGTCCAAATACCCGGGCACGACACAGGTGTACAATTCCAGCTATTTGTAAGTTAGAAGGGAACTCAGGAGAGTCTCAGATGTTTCAGCTACGTTTCGCAATTACCTTAATGCTGGCCCTGTCCTTTTTGCCGGGAAAGCTCGAAGCTCAAGGCCGTTATGGTCACGACGAAGGTCGGTACGTGATTCTGAGTGCGCAATATGGCACCGAGCGGAGACATGTTGACGTGACCAACCGGCTGAAGGAATTAGCACGGGAAGACCGGCCATTCCGGGTCGATAACAACATTTTTGGCGTGGACCCTGAGCCGAGAGTTGCGAAAGTGTTACGCATTTTTGCCAGCGGTCCGAATGGACAAGAGCAAATGTTTGAGTATCGCGAGGGCAGCGTGGTGGATGGCGCACAATTCCGAGGCTGGCGTCATGGGAACTGGGGCGAGGGTGGTTGGAGCGGTAACTGGCGCGGCGGCGGAGACCGCGGTCGCGGAGACTTTGACCGAGGCGGTGATTCCGGCCAGTACCTGATCTTGAGTGCGCAATATGGCCACGAGCGCAGGCACGTTGACGTGACGAGACGGTTGAAGGAGTTGGCGAGGGAAGATCGGCCGTTCCGAGTGAGCAACAGCGCCTTTGGCGTGGATCCTGAGCCGAGAGTTGCGAAGGTGTTACGCATCTATGCGCGGGGTCCGAATGGACAAGAGCAAATGTTTGAGTATCGCGAGGGCAGCGTGGTGGATGGAGCGCAATTCCGAGGCTGGCGTCGTGGCGAGTGGGGCGAGGGTGGCTGGAGCGGCAATTGGCGAAGTGGAGAGCGCAGATAGACGGTAGTAGGTCGCGAATGCGTTAGAGCGCCTCGGGGTCATGTTCCCGAGGCGTATGGTATCCGGTCTCTCGGTTAGTACCCAATTCAGCAATTATCCAGAAATTGGTTGCTTAGGCTCGCTGTGAAGGGTGAGCATCTCGCGCATTTTTAGCAGTAGAGTGTCAGGGCTGAAGGGTTTCTCCAGAAGAGCTGCACCGGCAATCAGCGCGTTCTCATCTAGAAGGTCGGTATCCGTGTATCCCGAGATAAAGAGGACCTTCATATTGGGGCGCAGCGCAGCCAACTTTTCGGCCAGCTTCCATCCGCGGATGCCCGGCATGACAATATCGGTAATCAGCAGGTCGATACGGTCGAAATGGCGGCTCGCTGTTTCAAGGGCCGTCTCGGCGCAATTTGCATCGAGGACGGTATAGCCTTTCGCGCGCAGCACCTCTCGAAGCAGGGTTCGCAAGTCTTCCTGATCTTCCACCAGCAGAATCGTCTCGGCCCCTTGGTTCACCTCTTCGACTGTCCTTGAGGTGGTTGTTGGGGCCGACTCTGCGACTTGTGTCAGATAAATTTTCAGAGTAGTCCCTTGGCCGGGATGGCTGTGCGCCCGGATGTGCCCACCGCTATGCTTGACGATTCCGTACACCGTTGAGAGACCGAGTCCCGTGCCTTTTCCTGATTCCTTGGTGGTAAAGAAGGGCTCGAAGATGTGCGCCAGTGTGGCTGCGTCCATTCCTGCCCCGGTATCATTAACCGTCAGCGTAACGTACTGCCCTGGCTCAATCCCAATTTCACGGGCAGCCTCGCTGTTCAATTCTGCGCTTGACGTTTCGATTGTGAGCTTGCCGCCGAAGGGCATGGCATCTCTGGCATTCAGTACCAAGTTCATGATTACTTGTTCTATCTGTCCCCGATCAGCTTTCACACACGCCAACTGGGCTCCGGGTACGATAACCAGGTTGATATCTTCAGGAATTAAGGGGGGCAGCATTTTGCCCATGTTCGTCAGGACATCGTTGATAGCCAGCACTTCCGGTTGAAGCACCTGTTTGCGGCTGAATGCGAGCAACTGGCGAGTTAGCGAGGCAGCTTTCTCTGCCGCCGTTCGGATCTTCGCAGCATTCTCCCGCTGAGAAGCGGCATCTGCGGCCTTCTCTATGATAGAGGCGTAGCCAATCATCACATTCAACAGATTATTGAAATCGTGCGCGATCCCGCCTGCTAACAGGCCGAGGGCCTCCATCTTGTTGGCCTGGCGGAGCCGATCCGCCGCACGCTCGTTTTCAGCAATCTGTTGGAGCAGCGCTTCGTTTGCTGCCACGAGCTCAGCAGTACGTTCACGCACCAGCAAGTCCAAGCGATCATGTGCTTGTTGCAGTTCCTGCTTGCTACGTCTGAGCTCAGTCAGGTCTCTGATGCAGCCGACTATGAACTGTTCGCCGCTGGCGCTCACATACAGAGACTTCTTCGTCGTGATTGAGTGTGTCGCTCCCGTGATATCTGTGAATTCTTCGTCGTTAACGTTCTCTGTGCCAGTCCGGAATACATCCTCATCTTTTTCCCAGAAAACGTCAGCTTCGTTCTTCGGAAAAAAGTCATAGTCGGATTTTCCGATCACCTGGTTTCGTTCAACCCCCATGAACTTGCAAAATGCGTCGTTCAACAAAAACCAACTATGCTGGCGATTTTTGACGAACACAGGGTCAGCTATGGTGTCGATGATGCGTTCGAAGTCATCGAAAGAGAACATGCGGACAAACCCTGCGAAAATAGCCTCGATGCTATCGCAAGCCCAGGGGAGGTGCAAATCCGATATGGCTTCTATTTCGAAACGGACGAACTAAGACGAAGGCGTAGGGCACGCCAACGGGGAATAATGGTCGGGATGGGCAGATTTGAACTGCCGACCCCTCGCACCCCAAGCGAGTGCTCTACCAGGCTGAGCCACATCCCGACGGTTTACGACGCAAGCGCGCCGATGGGGTAAGTCAATTTTAGCACTGCAAAGCTTACAGCGGAGCGGAAAACGCAGGCGGAGCGGCCCACGTTTTCCACATTTTCGCGCTGCCGTTTATGCTTCGGGCGGTTTGTAGCCTTCGGGAGCCTGTCCGCCGCCGCCGAAAAAGTACTGCTCCATCTGCTGCACGATGAAGTCCTGATGCTCCTTCTTCCACGGCTGCAGGCGATATTCATTGAGCAGCATCTTCATGTGGTTCTGCCAGTCTTCCCATGCCTGCTTGCTGATGTTGTCGTAGATTCTCTGCCCGAGGGGGCTATCAAAGGGAGCTTCTTCCAGGCCTTCAGCCTCGCGTCCCAGCTTTACGCATTGCACCATGTGTGCCATTAAGAAATCCTCGTACTGATGTCTCGAAATGAATTGTACTAGGCTGCTCCCCACATTCGTCAAAGAGAGGCAGATGTGGGCCAATTGTTTCCGCTAGTAGCGAAGACGTTTGCGTCCGCGCTTGGCTGGAGTGGGGCGCTCATCAACTAAAGCGAACTGTAATTTGCGTTCGACGCGATCGATACGGTCGAGGACGACGCGGACGCGGTCTCCCAGGGAAAAGGTTTTGCGGGTGCGCTGGCCGATGATCTGGCGGGTAGTGTCGTGGAAGGTGTAACGATCATCGTACATGGTGTTTAAGGGGATAAGGCCCTCGACGAAGAGGTCGGTCAGTTCGACGAACACTCCGTACTTGGTAATGCTGACAATGAGTCCGTCGAAATCTTCTCCTACTCGATCCGACATGAACTTCATCTTCTTCCATTCCACCAGCTCGCGTTCAGCGGCGTCGGCGCGACGCTCGGCCATGCTGGCATCTTCGGCCTGATGGCGCAGTTCGTCTTCCGGGATGGGGCCAGGGAGCGCCTTGCGGAGCCCGTCTTCTTTGGCCGGCTTGCGGGAGGATTTCTTGGCAGTGGGATTCTTAGTGGTTGACCAGAGCGATTCGGCGTTCTGCTGGACGTGACCTCCGGCACCGATGGCAACAGCTCCATCCCGGCGCTCGGGTTCTGTGGCCAGCACACCCTTAAGAATTCGGTGAATCAAGAGATCAGGATAGCGGCGGATGGGCGAGGTGAAATGGGTGTAGCTGGTGGCGGCCAATGCGAAGTGTCCGTCGTTAATTTCAGAATAGCGGGCCTGCTTGAGCGAACGCAGCATGAGGTAGCTGACGATGCGTTCCTCGGGCTTTCCGGCGATTTTGGCGGCGAGTTTCTGGTACATCGTCGGCGTGATGGCGACTTCCTGCGGAATTTCCACTTCGCGCGGCTTGGCGCGGTGCGAGGTGGAGCGCGAACCGCGCGCGGGGCGATGATCGGGCTTCATCTGGAAGCGCGCGACAGGGAGCGCGCCGATTCCGAGTGAGTATCCGAAGGCGGCGGCGAGATTTTCGAAATCATAAACGCGCTTTGGATCGGGCGGCTCGTGGACACGGTAGATGGACGCCACGCCTTTTTGCTCGAGATAGGTTGCGACGGTTTCATTGGCTGCGAGCATGAACTCCTCGATGAGGCGATGGGAGAAGAGACGCTCTGAACGAGTGACAGCTTTCATCAGGCCGTTCTCGTCGAATTCGATGAGTGGCTCGGGGAGATCAAAGTCGATGGAGCCGCGCCGCTGGCGCTTATCGTTAAGGATCTCGGCCAATTGCTGCATGAGAACGAAATTCTCAACCATGGGGGCGTAACGCTTGCGGGTGGCGGCGTCGCCATCAAGGATGAGCTGTACGCCTTCATAGGTCATGCGCTCGGCACTGCGGATGACACCGGGCACGATCTCGAACGACGTGACTTCGCCCCGTGCGTCGAGCTGCATGATGCAGGACATGACGAGGCGATCCACCTGCGGACGCAGCGAGCAGAGGTCGGTGGACAACTCTATAGGCAGCATGGGGATGGCGCGGTCAGGGAAGTAAACGCTGGTGCCGCGGATTTCGGCTTCGCGATCGATATCCATGCCGGGGCGTACGTAGTGAGCGACGTCGGCAATGTGGACCTGAAGCTCGTAGTGTCCGTCGGGGAGTTCGCGAACGAAGACCGCATCGTCGAAGTCACGTGCGGTCTCGCCATCGATGGTGACGATGGGCAGGTCGCGGAAATCACGGCGGCGCTTTAGTTCCAGGGTAGGAATCTGCGGGGAGATAGCGCGAGCTTCGGCGATAACCGATGGCGGGAAATGATGAGGCAGGTGGTGTTTGCGAATAATGATCTCGACATCGACGCCGAAATCGTCTTCGTAGCCAATCACTTCAACGACGCGGCCGCGGGGATTCTTATTGGCGGTAGGCCAGCTTGTGATTTCGCAATCGACGACGAGCCCTTCGAGATCCTCCCACGGGCGGCGGCTGGCTTCGGAGCCGATGACACGATCCAGCTCCAGGCGGCTTTCGGCTTCTGATTTCTTGGGGACGATTTCATCGCCTTCGGGAATGATGACGTCCATCTTGATGCGGTCGTCGATAGGACGGACGTAGTTGTGGCGGTCTCCATAGTGAAACGTGCCAACAACGGTGGGATGAGCGCGCTCCATGACGCGGATGATGCGGCCTTCGTGGCGTCCCTCGCGGGAGTGGGGGGAAAGCTCCACCAGAATTTGGTCGCCATGCATGGCGTCGGCGGTGTCAAAGGGTGGGATGAAGACGTCGCCCTGGAGACGTTCGCGGGCCTCGCGGTCGAGAGGACGCACAAACCCAAAGCCATCGCGATGCATGGTCAGCGTGCCGGTGACGAGATTGCGATTGATGGCCGCTGAGGCGATGGCGTAGCGGTCACGCGCAACGAGGACCAGTTTGCCACGAACCACGAGGTCGGCCAGCAGCGATTCCAGTTCCTGGCGCTCTCGGCCGCGCAAGGAAAGTTCCCGGATGAGCTGCTTGTATCCGGCGGCACGCTGGGGCTGTTCTTCGATGTGTTGGAGTAGATCGCTTTCAGAGATCATTCTGTCGATGGTGAGATGGTAACGCGTCCGGGGGCGATGCGAGAAATCGGGGCAGTTGCAAGGAAGGTGAAAGGAGGGTTACGCAACATTTGAGATAACTAGGGAGTATTCCTATGGAGGATGAGGTATTTTGGCCAGTGCAGAAAGTTCCGACAAAGTGGAATATAGTGCATACAGGGAACGAACAGCACGCCTTTACATCAGACCAGCCAACCACAGGAAGTCTTTGCGCAGTTCAGAGTTACGAATTTGCACAGAGAATGGCGATGCAGGTGCAGACCTGCTTATTGAAAGGACTCACTAAGAAAATGTGGAAGCCCTCGACACAGCCCGGCAACAGCCCCGCGCCTGCGGATCCGCAGCGCCAGCCCTCCACACCGTCTCCGGCATCGGAGTACAACAATAATCCTCCGAAGCCGATGAGCACTGCGACGGCAGTCTCTGACCAGGCAACGATTGGAAAGTCACTCGTCATTAAAGGTGAAGTGACCGGATCGGAATCACTTTACATCGACGGAAGAGTTGAAGGCTCGATTCACCTTCCTGGAAACCGCGTAACAGTGGGCCGCAATGGCGTGATCGCCGCCAACATTACAGCTCGCGAAGCTGTGATTCTAGGCAAAGTGCGTGGCAATGTTTCAGCTACGGATCGCGTTGATATTCGCAACGAAGGTTCGCTCACTGGCGACGTAATCGCACAGCGCATCAGCATTGAGGATGGCGCATTCTTCAAGGGCGGCATCGACATCCGCAAGCCCAATGCGAACGAAAAACCGCAACCGGTGGAGACGCCAGCCGCGACCCCGGACAAGGCGGCTGTTCGCGCCTAAAGGGTACGATTGCGACAGGTTTGCGCGGTATGACGGAATCTGCTGGCCCGGTAGCCAAGCTGCCGGGCCAGTGTCATTAGGGCCCAGCTTCAACTGGCCTGGTCATTGACGGTCCAGACCAGGTGAATCGATCAAAGTAGATGTCAGCTCAATGAGGGCGGCATCCAAGTCAGTGAGCGCGAGTTCGCGAGGTGTGTTCTGAGTATGTTGGAAAAAGTGCTGAGCTTATTTTCGTTTGGTTGCCGGCACGCTCACTTGTCTGTGCCGTTTTCGATGGATATGGCGCGGCAGCATCAGGCGCATCTGGACTGGACAGAAGAACTGCCAGCCGGCTGCTCCCATTATGTTGTGTGTCTGGATTGCGGACGGCGTTTCGGTTATGACTGGAGCGCGATGAAGGTGATCAAGAACAGGCTGAAGACGGCAGGGTAGGCGAACCGTTTTCCACCCGTCCAACAGAAGGCGGATGTGGCCACCCGCCCTTGTATTGAGCAAAGAGCTCGGCTGTGGGGCACGATTTCCCATTTGCAACGGTCACTGTTGTAAGACCGCGCGAGACAGATCTCCCTACCGAATTTCCGCTCATTTCGATTTATGCAGTCGTGTAGACAAGCTCTAAGCGTTAATCAGGCGTCTACGCCGCATTTTCTTCTTCTTCGCGAATTCCAGACCGCACTTTCTCGGCCAGTTCGGGTGTGAGTTCATTCATGCCGTGGGCAGAACGAGCGTGTTCAGCGCACTGTTGGAGAACTTCCTGCTCGGATTCGCCGCGGGCAACGAAATCGCAGTCAACACCTACATCTCTGCAACTAACGAATTTTGACATGGGATTGTCTCTTTTCGTGATGGGATTTGCCTCAGTGACTTCGGGGCGAGCACGGAGAGGCTGCTCAGTGGATGGCTCCGCGTAGACGCACGTTGCCTTTGCAAATTACATGGTTTACAAGATCAGCACGGGACGGCAAACTGCTGTGTTGATGTAGGAACTCAGCCGCGTTTCCCGCGGAAGCGTGCAAGGGCGGAGGACAGAGTTCCGTTCAATCCCATCACTTGTGTGATCGCCAGATACACGATGCCGAAAGGGACGAGAATGATGATGCCCCGCAGGACAGGCGATACAATGTGCAATCTCCACTCCACCAGCAGGGCGAACGCGGAGGCCGTGAGTGCAGCCATCCAGAGCTTCAGGACACGCGAAGCGGAGAATGCGACGTGGCCGATTCGCGCCTGAATTCCGCGGCGCAGGAGCGCAAATTCCACCCACCCGGCGATTCCCGCAGACGATGTCAGACCGGCGACTCCCCAATTGCGATCGATTCCGAGTGCGCGTGGCAAAGGCAGCGCAAAAAGATAGCCAAGGCACAAAGTAAGCGCCACTCGTACAAGAGCGTAGCGCAAGGGAGTGCGTGTGTCGCGCAGGGCGTAGAAGGTGGAAGAGTAGAGGCGTCCCATGGTCTGCGCCAGCAGACCCACGCCCGATCCTGCCAGGGCTGCCCAAACAAATAAGACATCCTGCTCGGTGAATTTGCCGGTGCGATACAGGGTCGAGGCCACCACGTTTCCCAAGGCAAGGAAGACCGCCGCAGAGGGGACGACGAAGAAGGAAATCTTCTCAAGCCCAGAGCTGAGGCGGCTGCGGAGGGTGGCTGCAATCTCCGAATCTGTGCCGACGGCGCTGGACATGGCGGGCAGTTCGGCAGCCGATACAGACATGCCGAACAGCGAAACTGGGAGCATATAGAGCGTCTGCGCATAGTTGAGCAGGACGTTGCCGCTGGGAAGAAAGCTGGCAAGCTGCAGGTCGATAAAACCTGAAATCTGGAAGACGCCGCGACTGATAAATACCGGAATGAAGGCTGCGATCACGGCGGCGACATGGAGGGAGCGCAACTGCAGGTGTCCGCTGAGTGGGCGCAGCAGGGAATAAACCGTGGGCGCCTGAACCGCGAATTGCAGGACGGCACCGGCGACGGCAGCCCATGAAATGGCGTAAGCGAGTGAAACGGGGCCATGTCCGCGCAGGCCTCCCTGCCACAGCAGGGTCGCGATGATCGCAAGATTCATCATCACGGCAGAGGCGTAGGAGAGAAAAAAGCGCCCGTGACTATTGAGCACTCCGAGGCACCAGGCGGCAAACACGAGAAGTCCGGTACCAGGAAAGACGATCCGGATGAAGGCGATAGTGAGGTCGCGCTTTTCACCGTGGAAGCCAGGGGCAAGAACTGTGACCAGCAGCGGCGCGCAAAGAATTCCAAGAGCAACGATGATGCTCGCCAGAAGAGCGAGGAGAGCGAAGACAGCCTCGGCAAGTTCGCTCGCTTCGCGCTGTCGGCCTTCGGCACGGAGGCGCGCATAGACCGGAATAAATGACGCGGAGAGAACGCCTTCGCCGAGCAGGTTCTGCAGCAGGTTGGGCACGCGGAAGGCGGCGCGATACGCATCGGCGGCGACCGAGGTGCCGAGGTAATGGGCGAAGAGTCGGAACTGTATGAGGCCGCTGAGGCGGCTGAGCAGAATCCCGGCAGCGACCATGGTGGCTGCAGCTTTGCCCCTGCGGGGCTTCGGGACTGCGTCGGAAGTCGTTTCAATCATCGCTTTGACGGTGAGACTGGGATTGATTTTACACGCTAGCTGAAATTGGGGAGGAAGGGAATAACGGCTCAGGAATGGGCGGAGAGAGCAGGATTCAGTACAATGTCCAGAGACGGTTTTTCTGTCAGGGGTATTTCTTGATGATTCATGCATGGCACGACATAACACCCGGCGAAAATATCCCGAGTGAGTTTAATGCGGTAATTGAGATTCCGTTTGGTTCCAGCGTGAAATATGAGTTGGACAAACAAAGCGGAATGATCAAACTGGACCGAATCTTGTATTCGGCCGTGTACTATCCGGCGAACTATGGATTCATTCCACAGACCTTGGCGGAGGATGACGACCCGCTGGACGTTCTGGTTTTCTGCCAGGAACCGGTAGTTCCATTGACGATTATCCAGGCTCGGACTGTGGGCTTGATGACGATGATCGACGGCGGTAAGAAAGATCACAAGATCATCGCCGTAGCCAGCAAAGATCCCGAGTTCAATAGCTACACCGATGCGCAGGAAATGCCGCCGCATCGATTGATGATGCTGCGCCGTTTCTTCCAGGATTACAAACTGCTGGAGGGCAAGGCGGTGGAGGTCGATGCAGTTCAATCTCCGGGAGACGCTTATCCGGTGATCGAAGCCGCCCTAGCGAATTATAGCAAGCAGAGGCGTAAAGGTTTCGGGAAGTAACGAAGAGTATTTGCAACGGAAGCGGCCCTTAGCGGGGCCGCTTTTTTGCATGAGACTTGTGCGTAAGAAGACTTGCGCACAAAAGGAAGCGCGGGCTGAGTGCCCGCGCTGAGATCGACGATCAAAGGAGCCTAGAACCAGGAGATGGATTTCTTCTTTTTCGGAGGCGCACTGGCATCCGCCTGCTGGTCGTCGGCTGCTGGCTTTGCTTGATCGGGCGTTTTTGTCTCGGGCGCCTTCCCATTGTTGGCTTCTGTCGCTTTCTTCTTGGAGTGCTTCTTGGCCAGCTTCTTCTGTTCCTTGGCTTCCTTGCTCTGCAGCTTGGCTTGTTTCTTCGCTTCGCGCTTCTTCTGAGCCAGATACTTGCTCTTCTCCTTGGCGGACATATGGCTCAGCTTTTCTTTTTCGGCGGCATCGGCAGCGGCAGCCGCTTTGCGATCGTTTTCTGCCTTCTCCTTAGCATCAACCTCGGATTTCGCACGGCCTAGTTCTGAGGTGCTGCTTGCGGACTGCGAATGATCGGACTTGCTCTTGCCTACGACAAGGACCGTCTTCTTCTTGCCCACTCCGAGCTTGCCGCGAACCTGCTTGGTCTTGGGACCGGAGTCTGAGGTGTAGACCAGTTTGGTCTGGTTGGGGCTGGCGCCAGCGTCCGTGTAGCCGGGCTTGATGTCGATGTAAGCTTCTTCGCGCAATTTCGTAAGGTACTCGCGCAGAGCGGGTTGCACCTTTTGGCCATAGAGCTGTTCCTGAACCTGCTCGCGGACGCGTTCGAAGGGAGGAAGTCCAGCTTCGATGTGGTCGTTGACGCGCAGGATGATGAAGCCCTGCCGGGTCCGAATCGGCTCAGTAAACTGGCCAGCTTTCAGAACGAATGATTTATCTTCCAGTTCCTTTGCGAGGTCCTTGCGCTTGAAGTACCCGAGATCGCCACCCTGCTCGGCAGTTGATCCGTTGGAAACCTTGCGGGCGAGCTCATCGAATTTAGCGCCAGCCTTGAGCTGCTGATAGACCTCGTTGGCTTTCGCTTCGGCGGCGGCTACCTGCTCGGCCGTCGGCTCCTCAATCTTGTTTTCCTTGCCTGGTTCCGGCTTGGGAGCGTTGGGATTTGTGGCAATGAGGATTTCGCTCAGGCGTACGCGTTCGGGTTGCGCGATCTCAGCTTTGTGCTCCTCGTAAAATTTCTGAGCTTCTTCGCGAGTTACCTGGATGTGGCTGCCCACTTCGGACCCAATCACCTTCTGGGTGAGGATTCCGTTCTTGGTGTTCTGCTTAAAGTCTTCCCAACTGACGCCCTGGGCCTCGGCGAGCTTCTGGAGCTCCTCCATCGAGCCGGCCTTCATCTCCTTACGCAAATCATCGAGGCGCTTCACGAGGTCTGCATCTGCGGAGATTCCGAGGTCGCCAGCCTTCTGGATCAGCAACTGCTGGTCGATGAGGTCGCGCAGAGAATTTGCTTCGCGCTCTTCTGCTACGTTCCGGGGCAGGTTCTGTTCCTTGGAATCCTGCGCGGCTTGCTCACGGTTCTTGCGCAGGTCGGCGCGCGTAATGATGGAGTTATTCACACGGGCAACGATCTCCTCAACGACGGTGTCTTGCTGCGCGAGGGCGGGCGAGGCTAAGGAACAGAGGGCGATCAGCGACAACAAAAGCTTTTTCATTGAGATCCGGGGCGCGTTGCGAATCCGGCCCGGCACATGGCAGGCGGAACGCCGCTAAAAGTTTGAAGCTACAAGCACTCTATTGTAACTCCCGGCAACCACATCAGCCAGCGACTACCCGGTTTGCCAATCCGGAATAGAGACGGGGCGCGAATGAGGGTAGCGCGGAGCGAGGAAGCGATTTGTTTGACTTGCGGCTTTGACCTCAGGGCTAAGAGTCGCGCGAAATCGCGGCTACAGACATGTCATTGTCAACGTGCGCACCAGCGTGGGCTATTGCCGAGTCGAGCACGTGGCGGCAGAGTGCTTGCGCTACGCGCTCCACACCTGCGGTCGCCTCCAGCAATCCCTGGGCTCCGAACTCGGGGCCGCGGCTCATGCAATCGAGGACTCTCGTTTCGCCGCGAGCTTCAACGACTCCGCGTGAGGCCATCACCAGGGCTCCATTTGGAGGAATGACCCGAAAACAAGCTTCATGAGTAGCGTGCGAGAAGAGTCCGAGAGGCAATCCGGTGGACTCCAGAAACTCGTCAGAGTCGTCAGCAAGCAGTAGGCCGGGTATGTGTCCGGCATTAATGTAGGTCAGAGTGCCTATCTCAGAATTGAGTACGCCGAGGAATGCGGCAGTCATATGCGCGCGCGCGTAGGTATTAAGGATGGTCCGATTCAGGTGCAGGCATAGCTCGGACAGGGCCTCGGACTCGTTGATGACTCCGGTGAACAACTCCGGGGCACGTCTGCGAAACTCGTCTTGCACGAAAGCTGCAAGATCCATGGCGTTGGCTCGACGGCCCGCGATGTCAATCATCAGAAACGCGAGGCGCGAGTTTCCGATTGTGAGCGCGTCAAAGAAATCTCCACCGCTGCGAGCTCGATGATATTGCAGATCCACACGCACTGAGTCTAGTACAGGCACAACCAGCGGCGCTGGAGTGCGCGGCACGCTGATGGACGGGGTTAAGAAATTGAGGAGCTTCATGGCTACAATGAATTGAAATTAGCACGTTCCAAGGGGCAGCGGCCACCTCTCAATGTGCCAGGATTCATTTTGCTGTATCGTGTTTGCCATCGTTTCAACTCGGATTGGGAGTGGCAATGAATCGCGTCGCTTTCGTGCTGTCAACACTTCTTCTGGGCGCTTCGGCACTACACGCGCAACAGGTGGAGGCACTGCAACCATGGCAGGACCCTTTGCTGCAGCTTCCTGGAAGGGCATCCGCACCGCCTCCACCACGGCCAGTGGAGGCAACTCCACGCAATGGGCCGACTGCAATGTTATATCGCGCGTTGCGGTCTGTTGGACTGGATGAAACAAAGGTGTTCCATGTACGCGAAGCGGCGCTGGATCGCGACGAACTGCACCTGTACCTCACGGACGGCACGATCGCTTTCACGCAGGATGTGCAGGGACGCGTGACCGGGGCATACTTTGAAGGCGATGGAGAAGTTCTGATGCGTCCGCCGAATCTGACCGAGCACGCCTCGCTCGGCCTGTTCTCCGGGATGGGAGTTCTGGACGAGCGATTCTCCGCCGCCTATTTTCGGTTTAATAAGGACCTGCTTGGCCAGTTGAAACCGTATCTGCGTGAGACAGAAGATCAGCGGGAGTTCGTGGAAGCTCACGATCAACAGGCTCGGGAACTCTCGGAATTGGACGCGTTGCGGCTCCTCAGAAGCTTTATGGAAGATGACGCGCTCTCGGCCAATGACCAGTTTCTCCACGCAAGGCTGGCAACACGACTGGGCAGCCTCGACGTTTACGACGACTCCCAGCAAGAGGACCAGTTTACGGTGGCCTGCCTCAGTCACTCTGGAGAAAGCCTCTACTTCGACGTATGGATGGCGTTCCCCGGGCGGCAGGCACTGGCACTCGGAGAGCAACGTGTGATTGATCCGGCAGGTTCGACGTCAGCCGTTCCGGTGAATGCGTTCCGTATCGATACCGTGCTAACGCCGCCGGAGATGCTGGAAGCATCAGCGGAGCTAGACCTGGAGGTGAAAAACGGCGGCCAGAAACTGTTGATTTTTGAACTTTCGCGCTGGCTGCAGGTGAGTGGTGTGACGGTGGACGGAGCGGAGGCGGAGTTTCTACAGAACGACGCGCTGACCGGCAGTGAACTGGCACGAATCGGAAACGATCTCGTAACCGTGGTCATGCCGGCGATATTACATACGGGTGAGCATCATAGGCTGCGCTTCAAATATGCCGGAGCAGTAATGCAGCAAGCCGCCCCGGGACTGCTGTACGTGGGCGCACGCGGTACGTGGTATCCAAACCGGGGCATTCAGATGAGCCTCTTTGATCTGAAGTTCCGGTGGCCCCGGGACTGGACGCTGGTGGCGACAGGACACGGCACTTCAACGCGCGAAGATGGAAAAGCGAATGTTGGAGAGTGGCACTCTGATGGGAAAATACCGATAGCAGGATTCAACTTGGGGAAGTTTGTGCGAGCCTCAGCGCAGATGGACGGAATAACGATCGCAAGCTATACGGCTGGAGTCGTGGAGGAGTCGCTCGCAAAAGCGAATCCGGTGCTGGCGTCGGAATCTCCGGCGAGGAATGCAGCAATCGCACAAAGATCGGCGGAGGCGATCCAAAAATACGCGCATTGGTTCGGACCTTTTCCATTTAGAAATCTGGCTCTTACTCAGTTTCCGAGTCCTGTTTCTCAGGGATGGCCGACCTTGGTATACCTAAGCAGCTTTGCATACCTCAGCGACCAGGAGCGACGGACGCTGAAGCTGAATGAGTTTCAGCGGTTGGTGTACGGCGGATTTATGCAGGACCATGAGACTGCCCACCAGTGGTGGGGTGATCGGGTAGGATGGAAAAGCTATCGCGACCAATGGCTGATGGAAGCGCTGGCGAACCTGAGTGCGCTGATGATCATGGAAGAGAAGCGTCCGGCTGACGCACGAGAGCTGCTGGAATTTTATCGGCGAGAATTGCTGGCCACCAACGCGAAGGAAAAGAGCTTCGCCGACGCCGGACCTGTCACGCTTGGTTATCGCCTGTCATCGTCGGTGTTTCCGAACGCCTACATTCCAGTGACCTATGGACGAGGACTGTGGCTGCTGATCATGCTGCGTGACTACTTCGCGGATTACGAGAAGTTGGAAACGAAGGCCAAATCCGCGCAACAGACCTCCTCTGAAGGCGGTCGATTCCTGATGGCTCTGCGAGAGTTTGGAAGAAGATATGACCGTAGCATGGCAACAACCGACGACTTCCGGAAAGTGCTGGAAGAATTTCTTCCGTCAAAAGCGCGGTATGAGGGAACGCAAAGTCTGAAATGGTTTTTCGATGAATGGGTACGCGGTAGCTCAGTGCCGGAAATCGAATTGAAACACGTAGTGTTCCTGCAACGGCGGGACGCGAAGGTAGCGAGCTTTTCTGTATATCAGGAACGCGCCCCTGAATCTCTGGTGACCTCCGTTCCGATATTTGCCGAGTTAGCCGGAGGAGACCGAGTGTTTTTGCAGCGAGTCTTCGCCGATGGTCATGAAACCCACTTGCAGATAAAAGTACCCAGTGGAACCCAACGCTTGTTGATGGATCCAGAGAAGAAGCTGCTGCGGCTGTACTAAAATAATGTGCGAATTAGATACCAGTAGATATACGAAACAGAAACGGTTCCGTTATAATCGGTTGAGCCGGAAGTGCGGAGAGATGGCCGAGTGGCTGAAGGCGGCGGTTTGCTAAACCGTTGTACGGTCAAAAGCTGTACCGGGGGTTCGAATCCCCCTCTCTCCGCCAGTAGCATTCCTCCTGTTTCCAAAAGCCCCCAAAATTCAGTGATTTCGTAGATAAGGCAAAGCAGGTCAATAGCTTGCCTTCGCGTGCGTTTCCAGTCCTATCCAGTGCAATCCAGTCCTTGCCAACGCCTGGACCGAAGGAAATTGGTACTTTTGGTACTCCGGTAAGCGCGCACAAAACGCAGGGCCACCTCCGGCCCAAGTTCGTGGCATGTCAGTATTGCTCTGTTCGGATATGGTCTGATGGACAAGCGGAAATACGACAGCTTCGGCACCGGCTTCTATTACAACCGGCTGAGCGATCCGCTGAAGAACGACATCAGGCTTCTCAGCGGTGGCACAGCCAAGGCCGATGATGAGAAGGGCACCGACGTCTTTTACGACTTTGCGGTCACTCCGGCTGTCCGGTTGATCCCCAGCTATCAGCATATCTGGAACCCGCTTACAGCCCAGGTAGCGAAGCGGCAAACAAGCGCAGACGTATTTCTCCTGCGCCTCACGCTCGCATGGTAGCCGTCAGAACACCTCACGCAGATAAGGCGCACTATTGAAAACGTTATTTCAATTCGTCGGATCGCTGACTCTCTTCGGGATACGAGCCGTGGTCGATTTTCTTCCGCCGCCCGTTTGAGGCCGCACAACTCGCACGTCAGCTACAGGGGCAAGGTCGGTACCGCTTCGCCCCACTTGGACGTTGCTGTGGCTAGCAACAAGCTGAACCGGGCTTAAATGGCGCTCACTCGGAACCTGTTGCGAAATGCTGGGGATGCTGTGGTATGATCTCTCATCGGTTTCAGGATCGATCAGGACTTAATCAATGACGACGTTCAGCAACTCTCGAATGCGTATGGCCATGTGCCCCCCAGGCGGTGGTCGTCCAGCTTTGAGTGTCTGAGCAATCGCACATCTCTTCTCTGGCAGCCGTCTGGGGGGCCCCTCAAGACGGCAAATTTGTTTTAGGCGTACTTCACTCACCTGCCAGGGGAGGTTTCATTGGCTTCATTACACGACATTGCAACGGTCGCCATTCATGGCGGACGCTCGCTGGACTCGCATGCCAGCTCACTTCTATTCCCTCTCTACCAGACGGGCACATTCGTTCACGATGCGGTTGGAGTAGATAAGGGATTCAGCTACTCGCGGGTCTCGAACCCCACGGTGGACGCGCTGGAAAAAGCCATTGGAGCACTGGAAGGAACGGCACCAGCGGTCTGTTTCCGCACCGGAATGGCCGCGGAGAGCGCGCTGTTTTTCTCCGTGCTAAAGGCGGGAGAGCACGCCATTCTCTCCGAGGTCACCTACGGCGGAACGATACGGCTCTTCCGCGAAATTCTGGAACCCTTCGGTGTTCATGCCAGCTTCGTCGATACATCGAACCCTGCGAACGTGGAAGCGGCCATCACTCCGCAGACTCGCATCGTGTTCATCGAGACCCCGGCCAATCCGGTCCTGCGTCTCACCGATATCGCGGCCATTGCGAAGATCACCAAGCGACACAAACTGCTGCTAGCCGTTGATAACACTTTTCTAACTCCAGCCCTGCAGCGTCCGCTTGAGCTGGGCGCAGACATCTCCGTGCTTTCGACTACCAAGTACATAGACGGACACAACGCTACCGTGGGTGGCTCGCTTGCCACCAATGATGCGGCGCTCGCCGAACGCTTCCATCTCATCCGGAAAACACTTGGATCGATCCAGGCGCCGTTCGAAGCATGGCTGACATTGCAGGGTCTCAAGACGCTTCCGGCGCGCCTTCGCCAGCACTGCGAAAACGCGCAGATTGTAGCGGAGTGGCTGGAGGCGCATCCGGCAGTTGCGCGAATCTACTATCCCGGTCTGCCATCGTTCCCTCAGCATGAGCTGGCTCTGCGCCAGCAGCGTGCACCCGGCGGCATGATCTCCTTCGAACTCGACGCGCCATATTCCACCGCAATTGACGTGCTCAACTCCGTGCAGCTTTGTTCTCGCGCCGAAAGCCTCGGCGGACTGGAAACCCTTATCACACATCCCGCTTCCACCACGCACGCGGACCTTTCTCCGGAATTGCGCCAGCACCTCGGCATCTCCGATGGGCTGATCCGGCTCTCTGTTGGACTCGAATCACCTGCCGACATCATCGCCGACCTTGAACAGGCATTTGCAGCCGCTGGGTTCTGTTCGAATACAGCCGAGGAGGCCACCAATGAAGTTCGCTAGCCGTCTTGTCCAATTCGACGCAGCACCGGGCGACCGCTTCCATCCTACGGCCACACCCATCTACCAGACTGCAACGTTTGAGCAGGAGCACGCAGACCGCTTCGGCGACTACGATTACTCGCGCAGCGGCAATCCGACACGCTCTGTGTTGGAAGGGTTGGTCGCCAAACTCGAAGGCGGTACGCGCGGTTTCGCCTTTGCTAGCGGAATGGCCGCCATCACTGCAGTAGCGCGGACGTTGCGCACGGGCGATGAGATTCTGGCGGATAGCGATCTCTATGGTGGCACCTGCCGCTTGTTCACGCGCATCCTTGAGCGTTCGGGAATCAGCGCTCGCTATGCGGATGCCGGAAATCTGGAATCCTTTGCCGCGAAGATCACGCCGCGCACCCGCCTTATCTACGTGGAGTCGCCCACCAATCCGCTGCTGCGCGTTCTTGACCTTCGCAGGTTGGCCGAACTGGCACACGCCAATAATGCGCTGTTGGTGGTGGATAACTCGCTAATGTCGCCTTATCTTCAACAGCCACTCGCGCTCGGTGCCGATATTGTGCTGCACTCGGCGACGAAGTTCCTCTGTGGACACGCCGATGTAACCGGAGGTGTGGTGGTGGTGCGCGATGAAAAACTCGCCGAAGATATTTACTTTCTGCAGAATGCCGAAGGCAATGCACTGGCACCGTTTGACTGCTTTCTGTTGTTGCGCGGCTTGAAGACCTTGAAGCTGCGTGTAGATGCGCAGCAGCGTAACGCATTCTCCATCGCCGAATTTCTCGACAACGATCCGCGCGTCGAGCGCGTCTTCTACCCAGGTCTCACCAGTGATCCTGGTAACACCCTACAATATCTACAGGCCTCGGGCCCAGGTTCGGTGCTCAGCTTCACTGCGCGATCTGTGGAGGACGCGCGAGCCATTGCCGAACGAGCACAAATGTTCCAGATCTGCGTAAGTTTCGGCAGCATACATTCCACCATCAGCCTGCCCGGATGCATGTCGCACGCCAGCGTTCCGCCCGAGATCGCTGCCACACGTGAACTGCCTTCAGAGCTAGTAAGAATCTCAGTGGGTATTGAAGACCCGGGCGATCTTATCGCTGACCTCGATCAGGCACTGGGGAGATCACTCCTAGTTTCTGCAAATTGCAACTTGGCAACTCAGATGTAACCGGATAAAGAAGCATAACTGGCGACTGAGGAACGCGCGTCCATATTCAATGTGTCAGTGGGTAAGTAAGATCAGAGTTTGACGTGAGGAATAAGAATTCGAGGCTAGGCACAGATCTTGATGTCACCATCGAGGACTTGCCGGACCATTCTAAACAGAGTGTCGGGAGTGAAGGGTTTTGATAAGACATGAGTTCCCAGTTCACTCATTGGAAAAATCGAGCGCTCGGCATAGCCAGTCACAAATAGAATTTTCAGACCTGGCCGGTCATGTTTTATTAGTTTGATGGCCTCAGGGCCGGACAAACCCGGCATCACCACATCGCAGAGCACGAGGTCTATGGTCGATTCATATTGCCGATTGAGGGTGATCGCCGAGTATCCGTCAGCTGCCTGCAGCACATTGTAGCCTGCGGTCTTGAGGATGTGGGCCGTGAGTTCCCGGAGAGCTTCCTGATCTTCGATGATCAGAATAGTTTCACTTCCGGTAGGAGGCGGAGCAGGCGGAATGAATTCCTCGATCTCAGGCGTTCCGGTGGCACGCGGGAAGTAAAGATTGAAGCATGAGCCGCGTCCTGCTTCACTGATCGCTTCTATATGCCCTTCACTCTGTTTCACGAAGCCATAGACCATCGCCAGCCCCAATCCGGTACCTACTCCTACCGGCTTGGTTGTGAAAAACGGCTCGAAGATTCTTCGTCGCGTGTGTTCATCCATGCCGGTTCCGTTATCGCGTACGCTCAAGCAAACGTGCGCGCCGTCCGATGAACCCATGTGCCGTAACACGTATTCGGAATCGAGGACCGTATTGCGAGCTTCAATAGTCAGTTGACCGCCGCTGGGCATCGCATCCCTACCATTGATGGCGAGATTTATGATCGCCTGCTCCAACTGATTTCGATCTGCCTTCACGGTCCACAGATCGGGTGAGACCTGAATCTGGATGTGGACGTCTTCTCCAATCATTCGGGCTAACGGATCCTGAAGCTTGGCGAGCACCTCTTTGAGGTCGAGCACCTCGGAATTCAGCACTTGCTTGCGGCCAAACGCGAGGAGTTGACTGGTGAGTTGAGCAGAGCGATCGGCAGCTCTCAGTACTTCGCGTACGAGTTTACATTCTGGGTTTTCGCGAGGCAGACTCTTCAGGAGCAGGTTGCAGTAGCCCTGCACGATGGTGAGTTGATTATTAAAATCGTGGGCGATCCCGCCGGCCAAGCGGCCAATTGCCTCCATCTTGGCTGCCTGCCGAAGTTGCTCCTGCACGCTGAGCAAGTCCGCCTCGGACTGCTTACGATCGGTTATGTCGCGGAGAGACTCGATGGCGCCGACCTGTTTGCCTTCCCTATCCAGCAGCGGCGACGCCATTCTGCCCAGATAGGCGCCTCGACCGCCAAACGCGGATTGCACAAAATCTTCCCCGTAGAGAGTATTGCCTTGCTTATGGAGGTTTTCGTATTGAGGGCTCAGCTCCGGATTCTGAGAATCGAGAAGGTCTAGGAGGGTGGGCAGCCGCTCACCATAAAACGGTACGCCATAGGCGCGATCGCCCTTACCGATGATCTCTTCTTTGTGAACTCCGGTCATGTCCTCGATGGCGCGGTTCCAGGCGATAACTCTCTTTTGTTGATCAACTACAAAAGTCGCGTCAGGCAGGAACTCGATGATATCGAGAAGTTGCTGGCGGGCGGCGCTGGCGGCTTCCACTTCAGCCATTTCCGTAATGTCGGCATATAAACCGACAGTAAAGCCTTCCGGAGTCTTGCGCTCACGGATCTGCAGGATTTTCCCGCTCTCGAAACGATAATCGGAGGTGCCGCTTCCAGAAACGTGGTCCTGCAGACGTCGCGCGAACCATGTTGAATCTGTCGGCTTGTGGCGTTCCTCTACTTCGGTCAGCAATTCGGTGAAGCTGCGGCCGGTAATGTCTGACTCGAAGCCCCATATTTCGCGATAGGCATCGTTGCACAACACAAGCCGGTCGTCGAGATCGAATAGGGCGAAGCCCTCGGAGATGGCGCTAATTGCAGCTGTGAGCCGGTAACGCGCCGCTTCAACATCGCGATTGGCCTGAGCCAAAGCGTCGCGTGCGCGTTCCACCTCTCTGGTGCGATGCCTGACCTCCTGCTCTAGAACGAATGTCGTCTGCAGCAACCCGAAGTCGTTGTCTGGGTTGTTCAGGTTGCGCTGCACCTGATTCATGAGGGCGGTAATGATCTTGTCGCGCCTCCTGATTTCACTCAGCAACCCGAGGGCGTCGCTGAGATCGCAACGAATATCGATATCGTCACTCATGCCGCGACCCGCCTGGAGCCAATGGCAATACCAGTAAAGGTCTGGTTTACGTGCATGCCGCGGAACTGCTCTCCATAAGAGCTGAACCCGAACACATTGTGCTGGCGCAAAATGGCCGATACTTTCTCGATTGCGCCGTTCTGCCTGAGTTCCAGCCGCCGCAAAATGCAATCGCAGCCGATTACCAGTCGCGGTGGACCGATGCGTTGTTCGATCTCGTTGAACAATGCGTTGAGGTTGTTCACGAAATCGACGCCCTTTGCGATGTTGAATACGATGCCTTCATCGATGGCGCAGAAGAAGGTCATGCTTCCGTCAGGATTGACTTTCTGGATCGAGCGTACGAAGTCGGCTCCACCGACCTTGACGACAATTGGATGGGAAGAGAACACCATCGGGTTTAACTCGCTGGGCTCCACACCTATGGCGCGGGCATACTCCTGAGCGGCGGGGAAGCCGTTGATCTCCGTGGCAATCCGCTGCTCCGGAATCGTGCCTGTGATCACAAAGCGCCGGGTGCCGGGCGCGAAATGCTGAGTCTTGAAGGTAGTAAACGGGTGCGGTGTTGCTGCCACCAGCAATACTGCCGCATCGGAGTGGAAATGGCCATTGTGCAATACCGCCGTTTGACGAAATTCGAGGCCGTCGCCAGCCGAGCCGCCTACCATGCGGATTCCACCGAGCCCATCATGGATGGCGCGCGCCACGTATTCCTCGTGGCCGCACATGCCATCGATCAAAAGCAGAGCGAAGCAGCGGCTGGGGTCGAAATGCGCTATCCGCTTGGCCAGATTCTGTCGAAGACGATAGGCGAAGGCCTGGCCGTCCCTGGTGTTTAACCGCGAGACACCCTCGATGAGGCCGATCTCGTAGACAAGGTCGTTGCGCCCTAGGGTGAGCGCCGAAACCCCGCCCTCCATGTATCCGAGCGGTCCGATCTCTCCGGCTGTGGTGCACCCGATGATTGACACTGCGCCGAACTCGTTTTGCAGTTCACGGGCTAATGTGTCGCGGTCGTAACGGCTGGAGACAAAGATCAACATCAATCCGACTTGATCATGGCCGATCAGCCTTCGTAGCTCCACGGCAGCCGCCGCCGCATTCGGATTTTCGGAATACCCGACGCGGACCTGGGGCTCGAGAGTTGAATTCACAACGGGATTTAGAGGCCGTATCATGCCGATATTGCCCTATCGAACGGATGGGAGTGCCACCGCTAGGCGGTTACCATATCACGAAATACGTGCTGCCGACCGTACTACGAAAGAGCCAGCCAAGGGTGGGCCAAAGCTAAGCAGAAGGCAAGAAAGTCAGGGTTGCTGCCCGGGGTTGATTCGGGAACAAAGGAGACGAGACCGAGCGCGAAGCATGATAGTTGCCTACTACCTCAAGCCAATGGGATTGAAGACGGTTTGAAAGCGGGGGGCAGAACACAAGGATCGCCTGCCGTATCTTGAATGTTATAGGCGCCGTTACTCAGCTTTGAAGCCTTGAGTCGGAATGTCCACAGTTGGGACAGCAGTGCATTTCCTGAACTTGACCGATTGTCTCGTCGGCCTGCGACGCAGACTCTAAGTAGATGAGTTTCTCTGCGTGGAAATTCATTCGGGCGCCACAACGCAAACAGATCATCTTTTCAGCCATACGCTCTCCTTTATTGCAATGCGATGTTCTCGCGGCCATGTCGCAGGGTTGTCGCCATCCATGTGAGTTCTCTCAAGAACTTGTCGATGCGGGACAGGTAAGCCTTATCAAGCAAATTTCCATTGGCGTCAAAGACGCCTTGCACGTTGGAAAAATTTACGTCCCAGAAGATTGTTACCAGTCCCAGTTCGCGGAGGACGGGGAGAAGATCCTCAACGCCTCGCGAACCCCCGAATTGCCCTGCCGAGACGCCCACGATGCCGACTGCTTTGTGGATGTATTCCTTGAGACAGCTATCAAGCACGTGCTTCAGCAGGCCCGAGTAGCCGTGGTTGTATTCGGGCGATACGATTGCCAGTGCGTCGGCACGGGACATTCTTGATGAGAAGCCCGCATCCTTGATCGCTTCCCCAGCGTCATTGATGGGTAGGGGAAGCGAACAAATATCGATCAGCTCTGTTTCCACGCCGGGTCGACGAGCCAGTTCCGAACACAAGAGTTTTGCCACGAGTTCACTCCTGCGACCCTTCCGAGCAGTGCCGAGGATTACCGGGATGAACAACGGCCGGCTGAGTTCCATGGTTCACTCCTATCGCAACTAAGTTTTGATTATCTCTTCCGCGTGCTGTTTGTTCGGGTACGTGAGATTTGTTACAGGTGGAGTAAAAAAATCCGGACCTTCAGAGTTGATTATGCAACTGCGGGGAGATCGCCATTCGGGAAGCAGCCGAGAGTTGACACTGAAGAGGCGCCGTCTGTCAACGGAGGGTGCTCCGGAATCGGTTGTGCGAGTCGGCGGGGAAGGCACATGATTCGCTCCCACTGTCTCCAGCAGAAATCTGCGGCGGAGATCGAATTCATCAGATCGGCAGCCTTTTGCCATTCCATCGCTGCCGTAAGCTCGTATCCATTTCTCTCGTCCCGCTGCGCGGCGCGGCAATAGTCGATCGCCTCTTCCGGCCCGGTAGAGATCTCCGCACATTGTGGATGAATCACCTTCGCCATCTCGCCTTCATCGACTTGATATTTGCTTTTCATGACTGCCCATCCGATGCGGAATTTCACATGTTTACTACAACCCGGCCAGCCTGTTTTTGTTCCCGTCAGAACAGGTTTTTTGCAAGCGTTGGATCGTGGACGACTTGCTCGCTCTCCATACGCTAAAGATCGAGGTTTGCGAGCCTTATGAACAGGGAACCGCCGGAGGCGATTTGCTCGCAATCTTGGACGATGATTTCATTAGCTATGCGGATAAGAGGGCGAGCGCATATGGCGAGGGCGGGCGGCAAGATCTAAAGAAGTATCCCGATGACCTAATTACGAGGCCCTCTGAGACTTGCGAGAGTTCGAAGATAGTACTCGGCTGCAGAAATCGCCGTGGCAGAGAGCGGGAACGCAGCGCCGAATTAATTCACTGTGCGGTTTTCATTCAGCCGACCAGGAATAGCGTACAGCTACGTGCACCATGCGCTCCGATCACCAATGATTGCTCGATGTCTGCGGTCTTTGACGGTCCGGAGATAAACAGGCCAAAGCCCGGGCGCTCAAAGCGAATTCGGTGGTATGCGTGCTGCATGGTGTGGACAATCTGACTTGCAGGCACAACCAATACCAGGTGTTCCGCAATGACAAAGATCGCCCGCTGTGGTCCCAGGCTGCTCCCTGGCACCCACACTGCACCATTTTCCGCGACTCCAAACTCACCGGGCAGGATCGCCAGATCAACTCCCTCAAGTTCGTGCGGTCGCTTCATCGCGGGGAGGTCAACAGTTGACGCCCCTGCTCCGGGTACGAGCGAAACAATCTTGCGCGCCTTGGCATAAAGCTCTAGCTTCCTCAGTTCCGCGTCCAGTTCAACAGGGCTTGCAACGCGGAAGAACGTCCCACCCACCGAGGTGAAGGTCTCGGCAAATTGCGCCTCAGGATTCGCATAGGTGATCGCAAGGGGAAACTCCGGCCGCGGTGACCTTGGAGGTGCGGCACGGCGCAGGTCGGCGAGAATGGTGTCCCGGCTATTCACAGTGGCTCCTTTTTGACATCTGCGAGTGCGAGGTCGCGAACTCTTCCTGGTGTCGGGGGTGGCGGCTCACGTTTCAAGAGTTCGCGGAAGCTCTCCCGAGGCATGGGGGGCAACTCGCGGTGGATTCCCCATACATTCCAAGGCCCGTAAACGACAGCCCGGGGCAGCCGCGGCACAATCCAGCGCATTAGTTTCCCCGCGAGCCTGTACAACCAGGGTCTTGCCAGCACAAAGCCCATTAATGCCATGCCAAAACGCTTATAGAGTGGCACCACTTTTTTGCGCACAAGTTCCTGGCGGAAGGCATACAGTTCGTGATGCAGGTCGATCTTCACCGGGCATACGTCAGTGCATGAACCGCAAAGGCTGGATGCAAAAGGCAGACTGCCATACTTCTGCATATCACGTTGCGGGCCCAGCAGTGAACCAATTGGGCCCGGCACTGTGTATCCATAGCTGTAGCCTCCTGAGCGGCGAAATACCGGGCAGGTGTTCATGCATGCACCGCAACGAATGCAGCTCAGCGAGCGACGGAATGTCTCCTGCGCAAGAATGGCACTGCGTCCATTGTCCACAATCACCACATGGAGTTCGCCGCCGGGCCTGGGGCCGTGGAAGTGCGAGCTATAAGTGGTCACCGGCTGGCCGGTAGCGCTTCGAGCAAGCAATCGCTGAAAGATGCCAAGATCCTCAGCCCGAGGCAGGATTTTTTCTACGCCCATACACGCGATATGGATCGGAGGCAGGCTCGTTCCCATATCGGCGTTCCCTTCATTCGTACAAACAACAACTCCGCCCGTCTCCGCAATCGCGAAATTGACGCCGGTGAGGCCGGCCTGCGCCGCCATGAACTTCTCGCGAAGGTGTTCACGCGCGGCTTCCGTCAGATACTTCGCATCGGAGGCACCCTGCTTCGTACCGAGCTTCTCGTGGAAGAGCTCGCCGATGTCCTCTTTCTTCAGGTGAATGGCGGGGAGCACGATGTGGCTTGGCGGCTCGTGTCGCAGTTGCACAATGCGTTCACCAAGATCCGTGTCTGTTACCTCGATTCCGCGCGCCTCGAGGTACGGATTCAGGTGGCACTCCTCGGTCAACATCGACTTCGATTTCACCAGCCGTGTAACCCCTCGATCCAAAAGTATCTTGTGGACAATTGCGTTGTGCTCGGCGCCATCTCGTGCCCAGTGCACCTGGATACCATTTGCAACTGCATTGCGCTCGAACTCTTCCAGGTAATCGCCGAGGCGTGAGAGTGTGTGCATCTTGATCGCAGCGGCGGTATCGCGCAGCATCTCCCACTCCGGAATGCTCGCCGCCTGCTTGTCACGCTTGAGTCGCACGAACCACAGTGATTGGTCGTGCCAGTGTACCCGCTCGTCATCAATGACAAAGAGCGCCGCTTTTTCTGAGTGTCCTGTCATGACAGCTCCGCGGTTTCAAGAATCTCCGCCACGTGCATGACGCGTAGCGGTGTTTTCTCGCGGCGAATGATCCCTTCGAGATGCATAAGGCAGGAGACGTCGAAGCCTGTAATCACTTCCGCCCCTCCCAGTAAATGGTCGGCAATACGATCTCTACCCATAAGACATGAGACTGCTTCCTCGTTTACGGCAAAGGTACCGCCAAAGCCGCAACACTCGTCCGGACGGCTGAGCTCGACCAGTTCTATCCCCTTCAGTTGAGTCAACAGCTGGCCCACCTTGTTGAAGGCGGGCACCATCTTCTCCGAAGAGCGACCTAGTTGTAATTCCCGAAGACCATGGCAGCTCATGTGCAGTCCCACCTTAAAGGGAAAGTCTCCGTCAACCTTCGTGACCCCGGCGACATCCACCAGGTATTCGCAAAGTTCAAAAGTATTGGAGCGCAGGTGGTCAAAGTCAGGCTTTCCATCCAGCCATTGCGCGTAATGATTGCGCACCATTGAAACGCAACTCCCAGAGGGTGCGACCACATGATCGTATTTGCCGAAAATCCTGAGAAACTTCTCGGCAACCGCTCGAGTTTCGTCCCCACATCCAGAGTTGGCCATGGGCTGACCGCAGCAGGTCTGCTCTTCGGGAAAATCGATATCCAGGCCGAGTTGTCTCAGCACTCTGAGTGTCGCCAGTCCTACGTGTGGGTAGAACTGATCGATGTAGCACGGAATAAAGAGACCTATCTTCGGCATACTGCTCCCCAAGCGGAATCGCTGCGCATACCGCGGACGCAAAGTGTAGCACCTTTTCAGGAACCCCTTTGTGCTCACATTCGCGGAGAGTTTTCAAACTCTACTCTCTATTTTTGTGACTTTTCGCCTGATTACGCATCCCAACGTTAGTTCATTCGGCGTGTGCAGCCCATCATGGGTGCGCACAGTTAGCCCGGGCAGGTGAGATATCGCTATCGAAGTGATTGTCGGTCCGCCGCTTATCACCATCACTCGCGGCAACACGTTCGTGCTTTCTGAGCCGGATGGATGTATCAGCGCGTACACCGACCAGGGGATCTACACACGCGACACGCGATACGTCAGTAACTACGAAATGTTTGCTGACGGCGAGCGGTGGATCCTACAAAACTCTGGAGCGATTACCTACTATGCTTCGCGCGCTTACCTGACGAATCCCCTGATCGTTACCGAAAACGGCGACATCGATGCGGGCACCGTGAGGCTCATCTTCAGCAGGGCCGTACAAGATGGCATTCACGAAGATTTTGATATTTGCAATTACAGCATGAGGCGAATCCGCTTCTGTTTCGAGATCTCGTTGCGCACCGATTTCGCAGACATCTTCGAGGTCAAGACCAAACGTGTGCTCCGCAAAGGAAACGTAACTACCGAGTGGAACCAGGAAAGCTCAGAGCTGATCAGCACCTACGAACACAACGGTTTCAAGCGATCCTTAATCACCCGCGTCATTCCCGGCGGTCCGGCTGCAAGCTACAGCAACGGCCGAATCAGTTTTCTAGTTGATCTCAAACCGAAGAGCAGCTGGCATACTTGCTGCCAGCATGTAATGAATGAACCAGCAAGGCGGCGCAGGAGCCTCTATCAGTGTGTACACGTACTCAGTAGTTCTGACAGCATGATTGAATCCGAGCTGAGAGAATGGAAAAAGGTCACCACGTCGATCACGAGTTCGAACGAGGATGTGTACCGGCTTTTCAAGCAGTCGGTTGAGGACATGGCAGCACTGCGGTTGCCACAGGATGGGACGCCGAACGAGTTCATCCCGGCGGCGGGCGTTCCCTGGTTTGTAGCAGTGTTTGGCCGCGATAGTCTGATCGTGAGCTTGCAGAACATGATTGTGTACCCCGATTTCGCGCGGGGCGCCCTGGACACACTGGGCGGGCTGCAAGCGACTGAGTTCGATGATTATCGCGACGCACAGCCCGGCAAGATCTTGCACGAAATCAGGGTCGGAGAGCTCGCCGAAAGAAAGCTGATTCCGCATACTCCGTACTACGGAACCGCGGATGCAACAGCACTCTACCTGATCACCTTGCACGAGGCTTGGAAATGGTTGGGCGATGACCAACTGTTTCGCAAGTACGAGGGTGTGGCGAAGAAGTGCCTGGAATGGATTGATCGCTACGGTGACCTCGACGGGGATGGACTGCAGGAATACCAGACGAGATCGCCCCATGGCTACGAAAACATGGGGTGGAAGGATGCCTCAGACTCGGTCGTGTATCCCGACGGTTCTCCAGTCAAAGGCCCAAAGGCCCTGTGTGAATTACAGGGTTACACATACGACGCATGGCTGCGGATGGCCCAGGCTTTCGAGTACTTCAACCAGCCTGAACTTGCTGGCACTTTACGTCAAAAGGCCGCCGAACTGCGACAGAGATTCGAGGAGAAATTCTGGTGCGAAGAGACGGGTTTTTACGCTTATGCACTGGATGGTGACAAGAAGCAGGTGCGAACCATTGCGTCCAATGCGGGGCACCTTCTTTGGAGTGGGATCGCGAGTCGGGAGCACGCCGCTCGCGTCGTCGCGCGACTCCTCGAACCCGATATGTGGAGCGGTTGGGGTATTCGAACTCTTTCTGAACAGAACCCTGCATTCAACCCTTTCTCCTATCAGAATGGCTCCGTCTGGCCACACGATAATGGCATCATTGCCATGGGTTTCAGGCGTTACGGATTCACGGAGGAGGCAGCCAGAATCGCGCGAGACATCAGTGAAACGGCCAGTTATTTCGCGTTCTATCGGCTCCCTGAGCTTTACGCTGGCATCACAAGAGAACCGGAGTCTTTCCCGGTGCAGTACCTGGGTGCCAATGTGCCTCAGGCGTGGGCCGCCGGAAGCGTATTCCATTTATTGCGAGCGATTCTTGGCCTAAACGCCGATGCGCACAATAACACACTTTATGTTGACCCTGTTCTACCAAAATGGCTTCCCGATATCACTCTCCACAACTTGCGCGTGGGCGCAAACATGGTAACGATACGGTTCTGGAGAGAACTGAATGAGACCCGCTACGACGTAATTTCCAGTAGTAATGGACTCCGGGTAGTCCCCGGCGCGGGCACGACATTCCCCTTGTCCATGGTTCGCGATCAGGGCGAAGGTGCCGACGCAGATTGAGCATTGTCATGGTATGTATAAACCTATCCTTGGGGCTGGACTTCAAGATTGTTCGTGCATTTGCCCGCTTCAGGTTAATCGGTTGTCTTACGTCAAGCGGTACAGGTTCTGATGTATTCCGGTAGGAAAGACTGGCGATCGGAGCTCGATTGTAGTAGCAATGAACTGGGGTGTACGCGTGAGATTAGTCTGTGGCCGGGTGTGCTCTCAAGGTGCGGATGCGCCTGTGAGCGATCCGGGGTTGGGCTGCCTTCAAGGCCGAGATCGGCAGAGGGTGAGAAACCGCGCTGCCTTCCGGCTTTGAAGGAGACAGAATGTCTGAAGAGTTGGGGCAAATAGAAAGCAATTTTTCCCTCCAGTCGTCCAATCCTCGGGTCGCGCCTGCGATGCGCATGTTGCGGGTCTCCGTGACGGAAAAGTGCAACTTCCGATGCCGCTATTGCATGCCTCCCAAGGGATTGCATCGTACCTCTGACCACGGACCGCTCTCCCTTGAAGAACTGGCTGAAAATGTGGAGTGGCTTGTGCGGCACTCGCCGATTGAGCGTGTCAAGATCACGGGTGGCGAACCTCTGATGCGGTCGGGGCTGGAAGAACTCGTCTCGCGCATCGCGCGAATCGAGAGCATTCGCGAGATTTCCATGACAACAAACGGCTCGTTGCTCCCGCAGCGCGCCCACGCCCTGAAGGCTGCGGGGCTGGCTCGGGTAAACGTATCGCTCGATTCGGTTGATCCTCAGCGCTTTTACGACCTCTCGCGCGGCGCGCGCCTGGAGTACACTATCTCCGGAATTAACGCGGCGATTGAAGCCGGTCTTACGCCTCTCAAACTGAATGCGGTTTTGCAGCGCTCCACGTGGATTCACGAAGTCCCGCTGCTACTGGATCTTGCCGCCGAACGCGGGGTCGAGATTCGCTTCATTGAATTGATGCGCACGGGAACTGAGCGCGCCTGGTGTGAATCAGAGATTGTGTCGGTGGAGGAAGTGAAGGCGTGGATTGCGACGCAAACCTCCATAATCGCGTCGGGTTCGCCGTTGGCAGCCCCCGCTTATCAAACCACAATTCAGTGGAAAGGCACGGCGCTCAAGGTGGGATGGATCGCGCCTCGCTCCAATCCCTTCTGCGATGCATGCGAGCGTTTGCGTATGGATTCGCGTGGCCGACTGCGCCGCTGCTTGATGGATCCCGTGACCTTTGACCTGACACAGTTCAGGCCCATTCAGGGGAATCTCGCTGCCGTGGAGGCTTTCGAATCCTACATGGCAGAAAAACGTCCTCCGCGTGCCATGGACTCTGAATCCTCAATGAACCAGGTCGGGGGATAATCCTAGTTATTTAGGTTGTATCGCCTGATCGTGAACCCACGACAGCGCGCGCATGGCGGAAGGGAAGCCCAGGGTAGTAATCGCCAGCACGGTCACATGCTCCAGTTCCGCTGGGGTTACGCCAGCGTCAAGGGCGTGGCGTATTGCTGAATGCGTTGCACCTTCCAGGCCTGCTCCAATCGCCAGCGCCACTTTCACCAGTCTGCGGCTTTTTTCGTCGAGCGGTCCCTCGCCATGGCATTCGTCGGCCAGCTTTGCGAACGCGTCCCACACTTTCGGGTGTTGTTGACGGAAATGTTCATTGTGATCCGACGGTTGTGCCATCCCTTTCACCTCCCACGAACCACGCAGTATACCCCAAGCGACCAGTCCGATCTCTCCCGTTCGGTAGAAGGTCACCAGAAACTGTGATGTTCAGCACATCACAACCGGCTTTCCTTTGGGAATATTCAGGGCAGGGGTGAACCACACGGTTCTGTGATGGGGATTGGCACAGGGGTGTGTCCGCCTACAGAAGGATTACCAATGACAATTAATCGAAGACAGTGGCTCAAGCGAGCGACTGGAGCCGGAGTGGGCCTCGCGGCGGGAGCCCTGGGGTTTGAGGAGCCTAAGCTTCACGCTTCCACTAAAAAGGAGAAGCTCAAGGGAGTGCAGGAATTTACTTCCGCCTGCAACTTCTGTGCGTGTGGATGTGGCATGATTTGCCACGTCAAAGATGGGGAACTGATCAACCTTGAGGGCGATCCTGATCACGTCATTAATGAGGGTGCGTTGTGTGCCAAGGGCGCGGCAATGTCCGCCACCCACACGTCAGACCAGCGCCTGAAGAAGCCGCGTTATCGCGCACCGGGTGCCACAGAGTGGACCGAGATCAGTTGGGAAGAGGCTTTTGAGAAACTTGCGCGCAAGATCAAGACAACGCGAGACGCAAACTGGATTGGCAGCGAAAATGTTAAAGGCGTGGACTACCAGGTCAATCGCACGGATGCGATCGGTTTCCTAGGCGGCGCGCAGAACACGAACGAAGATTGCTATCTGATCACCAAGGCCTCCCGCCTGCTCGGTACAGTGAGTGTCGAACACCAGGCGCGTCTCTGTCATGGTCCCAGCGTGCCCAGCCTGAGTGCGTCCTTCGGTCGCGGAGCCATGACGAATCACTGGCTCGACATGCAGCATTCGAAGGTGTTTCTGATTGAGGGCAGCAACGTAGCGGAAAACCACATTATGGGAATGAAGTGGATCAAGAAGGCGCAGGAGAAGGGCGCCATCGTCATCCACGTGGACCCGCGCTTTACCAGGACCTCTTCTGCTGCCGACATCTATGCGCGTATCCGCGCTGGTTCCGACATAGCTTTCCTCAACGCAGTGATCAATTACATCCTGCAGCACAAGCTGTATGACGAGGAATACGTCAAGCTGAATACCAATGCCTTGCTCCATGCAAAGGCCGACTTCGAATTCAACGACGGAATTTTCTCGGGATTCGAAAATGAAACGCATCACTACGACATGGCATCGTGGGGGTATGAGCTGGATGGCACGAAGAAGCCTTCTAAAGCGAAGTCACTCGATGACCCACGCACGGTATTCGCGAATCTGAAGAAGTTTTACAGTCGGTACACGCCCGAACTCGGATCACAGATCTCGGGTATTCCGGTCGAACAGATCAAGCTGATTGCCGAGACGATGGCGAAGCATAAGCCTGGCTGCGTTGTGTACGCACTGGGCGCGACGCAGCACACCTATGGCGTACAACAGATTCGCTGCTATGGCATTCTGCAGCTTCTGCTTGGCAATATCGGCGTACCTGGCGGTGGTGTGAACGCCCTTCGCGGTGAGCCGAATGTGCAGGGCGCCTGCGACATGGCGGTGCTGAATCACTACATGCCTGGATACCTCAGCTATCCCAATGCCGACCAGCCTACGATGAAGGATTGGACGAAGAGCAATGGCACGTTCCGCGCCAAGTTCTTCGTCAACTGCATGAAATCGTGGTTCGGCGACAACGCTACGGCGGAGAACGATTTCGGTTATGGAATGCTTCCCAAGCGCAATCCCGGGAAAGACTACACGATCTACGGGATGATGGAATCGGCGCTTGCGGGAAGATTGAAGATGCTGTACGTGATCGGGCAAAACCCGATGGTCACCAACGCAAATCTCAAGGTGACCTATGAGGGTATGGCAGCTCTGGAGATGCTGGTGGTGCAGGATCTCTGGGAGACGGAGACGGCCGATTTCTGGCGTCGCCCGGGAGTAAACCCCAAGGATATCAAGACCGAGGTTCTCCTGCTTCCAGCGGCTTATTTCATGGAGAAAGATGGAACGCTGACCGGCGCCGGACGCTTGGTGCAGTGGCGCTACGCAGCCGTCAACCCTCCAGGCGAAGCTAAGACCGACATCGAAATTCTCGACGTGCTCTTCAATAAATTGCGCACAATGTACAAGGATTCTACGGATCCCAAGGATCTGCCGCTGTTGAAGGCGAAGTGGGACTATCCGGCAAAGGGTCTTTCTGAGGCGGTACTGCGCGAGATTGGTGGAACCGACCTGAAGACCGGATTGCCAGTGAATGGCATCGCCGACCTTCAGGCAGATGGCACGACGGCTTGCGGGGTCTGGATCTATGCGGGCGTTTTTAAAGGCGGCAAGAATCTTACGAAGCGCCGCGACAACAAGACCGATCCGAGCGGACTTGGTATCTATCCCGGTTTCGCGTGGACGTGGCCCGGCAACATGCACGTTCTTTACAATCGCGCATCGTGTGATGCGAAAGGGCAGCCACGTGACAAAGATCGCGCGATTGTGTGGTGGGATGAAACGCAGAAGAAGTGGGCCGGCTGGGACACGCCTGACGTCCCGGTGCCTACTGATGGTCCTGACACTCCGAATGGACAGCGCCCGTTCCGCATGAATGGAGAAGGCGTTGGGCGACTCCTGGCGGCCTCGTACATGGATCCCGATCCCAAGGAGAAGGACCTTCCGCGCGACGTTTCTTATGTTCCGAAGGACGGTCCTTTCCCGGAATTCTACGAACCAATCGAGAGCCCCACGACGAATGCAATGCATCCGGCAGTGGCGACCAATCCATGCGTGAAATATCCGCGCCTGAAGACCGGGCATCATGTGATCGGGACGCGCGAGAAGTTCCCATATGTGCTTATGACATCGAGCATGGCCGAACACTGGTGCTGTGGATCCGTAACGCGCAACTCACCCTGGTTGAACGAACTCGTCCCGGAACCAGTCGTTGAAATGCCAGAAAAACTAGCGACGAAGCTCGGATTAAAACATGGTGAATATGCTCGCGTTACCTCGGCACGAGGAGAGGTGATCGTAAAAACCGTGGTCACCAAACGCATGCAGAGCCTCAACATTAACGGTGAGGAAGTTATGTCTGTGTGGATGCCTTACAACTGGGGCTTCAAGGGCCTCAGCACGGGCCCCAGCACCAATCTGCTGACAATTGACGCAGTAGATCCCGTTGCGGGAACACAGGAGACGAAGGCTTGCCTGGTGAACATTGTGCGGGCCTCGGATGAAAACGGAGGATCCCATGTCTAACGCGACCCTGATCGACACAACCGTATGTATCGGATGTCGCTCGTGCCAGGTTTCCTGTAAACAGTGGAACGGGCTTCCGGCGGAACATACGACATTGCCGGAGAGCGGCGTTGGGCTTCAAAATCCGAAACTGCTGTCGGCAAAAACCTTCGTGGTCATTCAGCAGAATGAAATTGAGGATGCCGCTGCACCTGGCGGAGTTCGCAATGTTTTCGTCAAGCGTCAGTGCATGCACTGCGAGGATCCAGCTTGTGTCGCAGCCTGTCCCGTGACCGCCATGCACAAAACCGAGTCAGGAGCGGTGGCGTATGACGCAGCGAAGTGCATTGGTTGCCGTTATTGCATGTGGGCCTGCCCTTGGGGCGTACCCACCGCGCAATGGGATTCACTGGCGCCCAAGATCAGCAAGTGCGACCGGTGTTCAAGCCGGAGCACGCAGCAACTTCCTGCCGCGCGCAATGGCGAACGGTTGGTAATGGCAGATCATAAGTCTTACCAGAAGATTATGTCGGAACCGGTTTGCGTGAAGCAGTGTCCTTCCGGTGCGCTCAAGAGTGGAAGCCGCGAAGAACTGTTGCAGGAAGCCAAACGGCGCATCCATGAGCACCCCGGCAAGTACGTGGACCACATCTATGGCGAGCACGAGGCTGGTGGAACGAACACACTTTATCTTTCCACCGTACCGTTTGAAAAACTCGGCTTCCCCAAGATTCAGACTGAACCGTTCCCGCATTACAGTGCAATTGCGCTTGGCTCAGTACCTCCAGCGGTGGTCGGTGTTGGTGCATTGCTCGGCGGAGCGTACAAGTTATCTCAGCGCCGCGCTGCAGTAGCTGCTGCAGAAGGAGGGTCGGTGGCCGTGCTCGATGCTCCCGTCGCTCCCTCTCCTAAAGCGAAGGCGCCCCGGTCCGTTGAAAAGTACGAAACTCCCGCGCAGCAGAAAGATCATCATCCGAAGTTCGCAGCGGTTTCTGCGCCGCTCTGGACGACGGGCAACAAGCTGCTTGCGGCACTCATGGGATTCGGCGGATTGTCATTCCTCCTACGATTCGTGCTGGGAATTGGAGCCACGACCAATCTCTCCGACACCTACGCATGGGGCCTCTGGATCATCTTTGATCTTGTCTGGATCGCCGTAGCAGCTGGAGCTTTCGCCACAGCCGGGCTCATCTACGTGTTCCAACGCAAGGATCTCTACAGTATTGGGCGATCCGCCGTGCTTATGGGACTGCTCAGTTACTCCTTCGTCACGGTCACGCTGCTTGCCGATCTTGGCTTGCCATGGCATTTCTACGCACTCGCGTTGAATTCACCGAAGCACTCTGCAATGTTTGAAGTTTCATGGTGCGTTGGTCTGTATGTGACGATCCTTCTGCTTGAGTTCCTGCCTGTACCGTTCGAGCGCTGGGGACTCACTCACTACGCCGAGATGTGGAAGAAATACTCTCCTGTTTATGTAGTTGCAGCAATGAGTCTCTTCGTGTTCCTGCTCTCGCATAACCTGCTCTGGGTTGCTGCAACGGCCGTTGTCTTTGGCTCACTCGCCTATGCGTTCCGCACCAAAGAGGGAGAAAAGCCGGTGCCGATCATGCTGGCAATCGCGGCCGTCACGCTCTCCACGATGCACCAGAGTTCGCTCGGTTCTCTCTTCCTGCTCATGCCGGATAAGCTCAACCATCTCTGGTGGTCGCCCATAATGCCAATCTCGTTCTTCCTCTCCTCTGTCGCTGCCGGAACCGCGCTCATGGTCCTGGTCGAAATGTGGATTGCGAAAGCCTGGAATCGTCAGTTGCGAATCAAACAACTGGCGGCAATGGGCAAGATCGCATTCTGGTCCATGCTCATCTACCAGGTGGTGCGTCTCGCCGATCTCACCTACCGCGGCAATCTGAACCTTGTCGGCGGATCCAAGTCCGCGCTCTTCCTCGCAGAAGTCCTGCTGGGCGGACTGCTGCCCTTGATCCTGCTCTCCACCAGTAAGCTGCGCAATAATCCCCGCACGCTTGGAATGGGAGTTGGGTTGGCGGTGGCAGGCGTGGTCCTCAACCGCATGAACGTTGTGTCGCTAGGCATGACGCTACGCGGGGCCATGCCTCAGACCACTCCGATTCACTACTTCCCCAGCATTTTCGAGTGGGGAATTTCCGTAGGTCTCATTGCCGCGACGATCTTCCTGTTCGGTCTCGGAGTGCGACATATGCCGGTGCTTCCGCCAGAAGAGAGCTAACACTGAAACAAATTAACTGTGGGCCGTCGAGAGACGGCCCTTTTTCGTGCCCGCACGCTTCAAGGTAAAGGTGTCATCAGCGAAACAACTGAACAGTCGCCAGTCAGCAACGCTGTCATCTTGCCGCAAGCTGCGAGTCTGCCGGTCACCTGGACGCCCCAGCATCGGCGTTTCCTCGCCAGCAATAAATGTCTCCAGTCGTGACCGGAATACCCGACAATTTCAGATACACGAATAATTGATACTTGTGATTGATCAGGTGTTCGAGGTTCCCGAGTAGCAGGGTCATCACCGATTCGCCGGGAGTAAAGAGGGTTGGCAGCATGCGTTGTAAATCTTGGTCGCGGCACAATTTGAAACCTTGTTCAATGTACTTCACATACACGCCAATGCGAGCTATCGCTTCTTCTGCTCCGCAGGCATGATTCACCGGAAGAGAGCGTAACTCCAGTGCACCCTTGAATTTCTGAGGAAATGCAGCGTTGAACACAGCGCAAAAACCCGCAAGACAGTCCAACAGATGTCCAAGCAAATGACCAAAATCAGAAGAGCCCGAAGGCCATTTCGGATTCCAATCGATGCGATCTGACGGGATTAGCTTAATCAGGTGTTTGGTCCGCTCGATTTGCTCCCGGACTTTGTTCCGGATTGATTCACTAATAGTGTTGTCGAGCACGGCATCTCCTCGATCAGCATTTGTTTGAGTTGTCAGTGATCATAGCCGTAACTGATCTCAGCTGTTGTGCGCCGCGATTATAGCTGGTTTAGTCACAAGTGGAATCATGATCAACAAGGGGCTGGAGACCGCCTCCAATGCTGGTTGATAATCGATGCATTCGTTCTCCGCAGTTGCGCGTGATAGGATTACTCGCCTGTTATGAAGACCTCGGACAGCCCTCAGATTGACCTCCAATCCGCGGCAAGAGAAACGATGCTGGAGAACGGATTTGAGCCGGAATTCCCTCCTGCGGTTCAACAGCAGCTTTCGAATATCGCTTCGCATATTTCGGCGATCCTGCCGTCCGGCGATATTCGAGATCTGCGCAATCTTCTGTGGTCTTCCATTGATAACGACACATCGCGAGATCTCGATCAGGTCGAAGTAGTGCAGCGCATGCCAGACGGCGCAATCAAAGTAATGGTGGGAATCGCCGACGTTGATGCGTTCGTGAGCAAGGACTCGCCCATTGATCAACATGCGGCGAAAGAGACCACGACGGTTTATACGGGCGTGCGTAATTTTCCAATGTTGCCCGAGCAGCTCTCAACCGGCATAAGTTCGTTGCTTGAGGGGGCAGATAGACTGAGCATCGTCATCGAAGCGGTGGTTTCCCCCGAGGGACAAGTGCAGTCAGGAGATGTGTGTCGGGCCATCACCCAAAACAAGGCGCAGCTTACCTATGACGCAGTAGGGTCATGGCTGGAGGGAAAGGCCGCAGCTCCGGAAAAGGTCGCATCTTCGGCCGAACTGCAAGCGCAGTTGCGCCTCCAGAATGAGGCTGCTGCCGCGCTCCGAGCAGAAAGATTTCGTCACGGTGCACTGAACATCGAGACCACCGAAACACGGCCCATCATGCTCAGCAAGCAGGTTGCTGACGTGGTGAAGCAGCAGAAGAATGAGGCCACGGAACTCATCGAGGACTTCATGATCGCCGCCAATGGCGTGGTAGCGCGCATGCTCGCGGATGTGTCCTCCATCCGTCGCGTTGTGAAGACACCCGAGCGCTGGAACCGCATTGTGGACCTTGCTGCTCAACTCGGAGAGAAGATCCCTGCCGAAGCCGACTCCAAGGCCCTGAACGAATTTCTAATCAAGCGCAAAGCTGCCGATCCCGACCACTTCGCCGATCTGTCATTGAGCGTCATAAAGCTGATGGGACCGGGCGAATACGTTTTGGAGCGCCCCGGAGATCCCGACCCGGGACACTTCGGTCTCGCCGTCCAGGACTATACGCATTCGACCGCTCCTAATCGCCGCTTTGCCGACCTGATAACGCAGAGGCTGATCAAAGCGAAGCTTTCTAATCATCCGTCTCCTTATTCCGACGACGAACTGGCGGTTGTAGCTGCCAACTGCACGATGAAAGAAAATGCGGCTCGCAAGGTGGAGCGAGAAATGTCAAAGCGTATTGCCGCAGTCGTCATGAGCAGCAGAATCGGCCAGACCTTTGATGGCATCGTTACTGGAGTGAATGCGCATGGAACATTTGTGCGTGTGCTGAAGCCTGTTGTCGAAGGACTTCTGGCTCATGGCCAGGATGGTGTGGATGTAGGAGACAAACTGCGCATCGAACTGGTGAGTACCGATGTCCGACGCGGCTATATCGACTTCGCTAGGGTGTAATCAGCTACACCGGACGGAAACTTACTGATCGAATTGAATTCGAGTAAGAATGTCCAAATTCTGTTTGGCTCACCGAAAATGAGAGCTTCTGACCATGGTGTTTGTTCAGAAAACAGCGATCGTAGTTTGACGAGTAGAGAGTATTGGTGTTTCCATTTTCAACTGCGGTGTGCTGGCAAATGCACCGCCATCAGCATGGAGGAGCGGCCGCGATGATTCGTGAAGACATTTTGCAAAGTTATCCTGAGCTTTTCGGCACCAAGAAGGTGGGTGGGCGCGAGGTTAATGTGGAGCAGACGATTGCGGCGCTCACACGTGAACTCAACCCGGCAATCGCCCGGGCTCTCTCAGCGCGCCGCGCCATATTGCAATCGGTTGCGCCAGTCCGCGAAAAGTACGCATGGCCTAAGTGGGATGAGCGATTTGAAGACCCGATCACCGGGAAGCCATGGACCTTCCGCGAGATTGTCCAGGGATTGATTGACAACTTTCTCGACCGGAAGAGTCCGCATAGCTGGCGTCTGAACGATGAAGCTCCGATTCCGGCCGACGCGCATCCCCTGATGAATCCCGGTCTGGAGTTGACGGGGCCCTGGTACCCGCTGGACATGGCGTTCAATGCTCTGAACAGCCAGGCTCCAATGAATATGCCCGATTTCGAAGATGCCTCGCCAACTCACTTCAGACCTGACGGTACACCAGTCCATGAGCCGATTGGCGTTTTCGGAGCTTTGCAGAATGCGAAAGAGGTTTTCGAAGGCCGCTGGAATGATCGGCCATACGAAGTGGTGAAAAAATCCAAAACGCGCAAATATCAGATTGGAAAGGCGCCCGGTCAGTGGCCCACCCGATTTGTCCGCCCTCCGAGCATTCACGTCCGCTACGATCACGTGCTTGTAGATGACCGGCCTGCTCCAGGCCTTGTCGTGATCGCCGTTCTCTGGACGTTGAACAATTATGAGTCCTTGAAGGCTGCCGGCACCGGTGTCTACTTCTACATTCCCAAGTTACAGACACCGCATGAAGCGCTCATTGTCGAAAAGCTGTTCGTGCATTTGGAGGAGTTGATCGGGGTTCCAGCCGGTACGATCAAAGTCAAGATGCTATATGAAGAGGGAAATGGCGGCCGCTTCCTGCCAGCCATCGCCTGGACTCTTCGCCGGCGTCTGCTGGGAACGAACGTGGGCCGGTGGGATTACCTCGGCAGCTTGATTGAAATGTGGAAGGACGATCCGAAAGGAGTGTTCCCCGATCCGCAGACGATTGGCATGGCCGCATCGAACATGATTGCCTATCAGCGCTACAACGCGCTGATGATGCTTATGGCAGGCATGAAGCATTCCGAACTCAGCCAGGGCGCTCCGATCGGCGGAATGGCAGCCGTGATGATCTACCAGTCGACTGATTCCTATGGGCGCGCACGCTACAACCAACTGGCGTTACGGGCTATGGCCGTCGATAAACTGCGAGAGCGCCTGCTCGGATTGATCTTTGTGCCTGACGCAGCTCTGCCTTCGGGCGTGCAACCTACGCTTGATGCGATTCTCGCGGGCGAAGTTAAGGGAAAACTCTATGACACCTACCGGCAAAGTTGGGTGGCCAGTCCGGAGCAGGCGTACGTGGCAGCCGGGAACGCGCCGCTGAGAGCATCTCTGAAAGAGTTGCAAGGAATGCTTGATGCGAAGCAGGAGACTGTAGATGTAAAAGGCAAGCCGGTGCCGACGGTCGGCAGCGGCCTGGTCGATGCGGAACAGCAGTTGTTCCAGTCGCGTGGGCTCATCGACTCAAAAGGCAGGATCACTCCGCATGTGATTGCGCGCGAGTCGTTGGACGCTCCGGAGAAACTCCTGTCGCCGGAGCTTTGGGAATCCATCTACGGTGTTCCAAAGGGCGATATCACGATTGAGCACGTCCAGCACGCGTTCTATATGGCCGCGAACTACGGCTTCCAAATCCTGAACGGCAACTTCGCTGCCGCCATCGATGATTACGAACTGTCCCTGCGGTTTATGAATGACCTTGCAACCTACCGCATTGATATGTCGTGGCTGTGGACGCTGGTGCAGCATCAGGCAACGATCACAAAGGATGGCTATCTCAAGCGTCCAGCGCTTACGGAAGATGGCGTAGTGCCGGCGACGAATGCCGAACATGTAAAGGCTGGATCGCGACTCACGCCCGAACTGTTTGACAGAGTTTTCGCATATCACAATGAATGGACTGCGGAGTTCTTCGCCGAACTGGATCGTCGCGGCAATCCCGGGCGCTTCGACCGCTCAAAGGCCGGAGTGATCATGGAATTGCTCAAACGCCAGTTGTTCTCGCAGCGATACATTCAGCACAGCGCGCGCGTCCTCTTCGCTGTGGGTGCGGCAAACGCGCAGGAGCGGGCGCAGATTCTGGAAGCAGTGTTTGATCTATCACCTGATGAATTGGCGAAGCGCAGTGCATCAGGCAGCATCAGCAAAACTGCGTTGGCTGCCCGCGACTACGTGTTTGACATATTCCCAGGCGGGAACGGCAAACAATAGGAAAGCTAATTTTTGGCTTGCTCCCGAGTGCGACTTAGATTAGTAGCTCGCAGCGTAACGCGAAGGGAAAAGACAAGGCGGCCTGCTGAAGGCTGCCTTGTTCCGTCAGGCGGTGCGGCAGTGTTTCTGTAGCGGACAAAACGTGATATTCATTCGAAGACAGGATGGCACATCTGGCGCTACAGGAAATTTCGACTGCAGCAGATACCCGCAAGCGCATTGTTGCAATCTGAGGAAAGAAGGTTATTTGTGCGACGAGTCCTAATCGTACTGAGAGATTCTCTCCGCAGTTCGATTTCTAGCGATGCGACACTCGTATCAACCCACGCGTACCGTCAGCATTGAAATTGAGCCTCCATCCACGCCTTCGACCGGAAATGTGATGGGCTCTGACTCTTGCCGTGCCCCGACGATGTACAACAAAGGCAGGTAATGCTCTGGCGTCGGCACTGCCAGCATAGCCTCGCTGCCAAGCCTGTCCTCATACTCAATCAGTGGTCTTGTTTCCCCGGCAAGCAGGAGCTTCCGGACACGCGCCTCGAACGATACCGCCCAGTCGAAGGGTTCCACTACATGCCGTCCCCAGGCGTAGGCGTGGAGATTGTGAACGAGGTTTCCGCTACCAACAATGAGGACGCCTTCTTCGCGCAGTTGCGCGAGGCGTTTGCCGATTTCCAGGTGGAAGAATGCAGGCTGAGTCTCATTGATGCTCAGTTGAACGATGGGAATATCTGCCTTTGGATAGACGTGGCAGAGCACTGCCCACGTGCCATGGTCGAGACCCCATTGCTCATCCAGCCGAACCGGAATAGGAGCAAGCAACTCCTGAATTCTAGCGGCAAGTCCAGGATCACCGGGAGCGGGATATTGAACCTGATAAAGCTCTCGCGGGAATCCGCCAAAGTCGTGAATTGTTTTTGGCGCGGTGCTAACGGTTACGGCAGCATCTTGCACATACCAATGCGCCGAGACGCAGAGAATCGCTTTGGGCCGCGGAACCTGTTCCCCAATCTCTGCCCATCGTTCTGTGTATTGATTCCGTAGCACGGCATTCATCGGATTACCATGACCGAAAAAAATAGTTGGCATCATCTGGGACATGCACTCTCACCTTTCGTCCGCTTTTTTAGAACTTCAAGCCTAACGCCTTCGTCGTGAACTCCACCAGCGGCTTCATCGTTCGGCACGCGGACGTGAAATCCCGCATGAGCTTCAGGCTGCACACCTGCTCGTCATTCAACTCCACTGAAGCCACGAAATCCTTTCGCTTCAAATCATTAACGCAAGGATGGCTCGCGTCAAATCCCTTCGGCGGACGCGTCAAACTGTTTCCCTCAAGTTCATACTTGCTGGCGACCTTACTCCACTGCTCCGGCTGGCTGACAATTGCTGTCCTGATTCTAGTGAGCGCCGGATTATCAGGATGCCAAACTCCAGCTGCCACGAAGCATCCCTCTGGCTCGAGATGGAGGTAGAAGATGGGCGCGTGTACGTCTTTGCCATTCTCGTGTGAAAAGCGAATCCCTACATGGGTCTTGAATGGCAGTCCGTCTGGCGAAAACCTCGTATCGCGGTAGATTCGAAACAGTGATCCCCGAGTCGGTCTGGCGTCCGCGATGAAGTGAGGGCTGAGTTTCGCAAGATGGGGGGCGAAGCCGGAAATGAATGTCATCGCGGGCTCGACCACCGTCTGCTGATAACGAGCCTTGTTCCTGGCGAACCACTCGCGGTTATTGTGCCGTTTAAGTTGGCGCAGAAAATCAAACAAGTCGGGATTGAAGATTGGAGACTCGGGCATAGGACATCCTCGTTGAGGCATTCAGTACATTAAGTTAATCGTTTGCTGACCATCGCCACAACCCTGTGGGCATTAGCGCAGCTTTGGGTGGAAATCCACGGAAGCTGCTTTCAAATGGCCCTGCAGCAGCGTGAGGAATCAATTGGCCGAAAGAATGCAACTTAATACGAGGGAGAAAACGGTGGAAGAATCTTGGGTTGCTCCAATCGCGCGTATCGCTCGACTCGCCCTAATACCGCTGTTGCTTCCCTTACTCCTCTCCGTGGGTGCCCTGGCGCAGACCCGTCGCATGGTTACGACAGCCGAAGGCAAGGCGGTGGACTTCGTCGGCGAATTCCGCTCGGATGCGGATGTGGATGCCTCGCGAACGCCCTGCCAGCATTTCCGAGACTTCTTTGACCACACCGGAGAGGCGCACGATGTCGCTGGAGAGCGTCCGGCTGTCTGCGACCTGATCGTCGATGTGATTGCCGGAAAGGCAGATCCCTTGCCGCAGAATGCCAAGCAGCCGATCCATGCAGCGAGGATTGCAACCGATTCACAGCGGCGCATCGTGGTGACGGAGCCCGACACCCGAAGCGTTCACGTACTGGATTTTGTGAATCGAAAGTACACGCGCATCGATGGAGTGAAGGACGGTAAGATGCTTTCTCCTTTCGGCGTCGCCGTTGACGCGGACGACAATCTGTACGTGACCGACCTAAAACGTGGAATGATCGACGTATTCAGTGCTCGAGGGAAATTCAAGAAATACATTGGCAACTACAAGGGTGAAGGAGTTTTTCAGCTACCAAATTCCATTGCCATTGACCGCGCCTCCGGACGCATTTATCTCTCGGACACACTGCGCCACCTTGTTTTTATTCTCGATCACAATGGGAAAGAATTGTTCCGCATCGGAAAGCGTGGAGGAGGTAGCGGTCCCTCCGAGTTTCGTTTGCCTACCGATCTCGCGCTGCACGGACAGGAGCTCTTCGTCCTCGACAAACTAAACAAGCGCATAGAAGTCTTCAGTTTCGAAGGCCGATATAAGCGCGAATTTCAGCCCGACGGTTTCGACGTTGGCTCGGCCACGGGAATGGCTTTGGACTCACAGGGACTGATCTACCTGCTGTTTGATGTCGGTTATGTAGAGGTATTCAACCCGCAAGGCGAGCCGCTATTTCGATTTGGCCACTACGGAATAGAACCCGGTGAGCTCAAGAATTCCCAAGCGATCTACATCGATTCGTCGGACCGCATATACGTCACCGACACTGGAAATCTCCGGGTGGAAATTTTTCAGATTACGGACTTTGCACATTCGCGCACGGCCACTGCATCGCGATAGGGAATGCGAGCGCTAGCCCTTTAGCGCTAGCCCTTTGTTGTTTGTTTAGTGGCAGGTGATCCAGATTTGAGAGCGGATGGTTCGCCTTTGGAAGGTAGAAACACGCAGAAGATCGTGCCCTTTCCCGCTTTGCTACGCACCTTAATACTGCCTCCATGCTTTTCAATAATTTGTCGAGTGACCCAAAGCCCCAGCCCGGTGCCCATGTCTTTCTTAGTGGTAAAGAAGGCATCGAAAATGCATTTCAAATCTTCGCGCTTGATGCCGCCACCAGTATCCGCAACGGTCAACCGAACAGCGTAATGTTTCACGTGACAATCAGAAATGCGAACGTGAATGGTGCCATGCGCTGCTGCTGCATCAATGCTGTTGGCCATCAGGTTCGAGATCACTTGTCGCAGCTCCCCTGCAATGCCATTCACGCTGCAGCTTCCGCGATAGGTTCTTTGCAACACGATGTACTTGGAAGTCAGTTTGCGAGAATAGAGACCGACCACTTCGTCCATCAAGTCGGCAAAATTCACCGTTCCTGGGCGGCTTCCTTCGCGATAGAAGCCCAGTGTTTGCCTTGTCATGTGTGCGACTCTGATCAGTTCTCGTTCGGCGAGATCAACATTCGCGCGGGTTTCGGGCGGAAGGGACTCATCGCAGGAGATCAGGAACAATGCGTTCGTCGCTGCTTCGAGGGGATTGTTGATTTCGTGAGCCATCGTCGCAGCCATGCGTCCCACGGACGCAAGTTTCTCGCTGCGCACCAGCGCGGCCTCGGTGCGCTTGCGATCGGAAACATCCATGATGACTCCCGTCATGCGAACCGGTTTCTCGACGCCTTCGTAAAGGGCTCGACCTTTGGCTACAATCCATCGGACAGTTTCGTCCGGGCAAATCACTCTGCATTCGATCTCATAGTCCGTCCGATTCGCCAATGCCTCAGCTAATTCTTGTTCCGTTCGCTCGCGGTCTTCGGGATGCAATCGAGAGAGGAATATCTCATGCGTTGGCTGTACGGTAGATGGCACCCCCAGAAGAGTCCTGAACTGATTGTTCCATTCATGCTCACCGGTATTTGGATCCCAGCTCCATACACCAAGGTCAGCCGCTTCGGCGGCAAGCCTGAGTCGTTCTTCTTTTTCGCGCAGCTCAGACAAAAATGCGGCTCGGGTTTCGGCGAGTTCGCGCTCTGCGCGAGCTTCGGCGGCCTCCATCTCCTTCCGCAGGAATTGTTCACGCACACTGCGGTTTTCGTCTTCAAACTGCTTGCGTCGCAAAGCAGCCCGAATGCGTGCCCTGACTACTTCGAAGTCGATAGATTTTGGAATGTAATCATCGGCCCCTGCGTTGATCCCCTCGGTCATGGCATAGGGCGCATCGAGCGAGGTGAGCATCAGCAGTGGAATATTTCGAAGAACCGGCGATCCCTTGATGCGACTACAGGTTTCAATGCCTGACAAGCCGGGCATCTTGACATCGAGGAGCACGCAGTCAACCGGTTGCACGGCGAGCAACTCCAGTGCCTCCTCTCCTGAACAAGCCAAGACCACATCGTAGCCTTCCTGTCGTAACTGGGCCGCGAACTCCTCCCGGAATGTTGGGCTGTCATCCACGGCCAAAATCTTCTTGGGACCCAGGAAACCCGACCGGGGATCAAATGCTGACGGCGTGCTGGAGGAGCGCAGTATGGCGGAAAGTCGTGCGAGAATAATGCTGAAGTCCTGATCCTTGCGAATGAATCCGTCAGCCCCACCCTCCAGCGCGCGCAACTCTTCTGCTGGGTCTTCGGAGGCCGTCAGTAACAAACAAGGTGTTCGGCGCAAAGCAGCGTCCTCGCGGACCCGCCGTATGACGGTGGTGCCGTCAATGCCCGGCAGGCCGTTGTCCACGATGATCGCAGCAGGGCGGTTGTTGACGGCAACCTGCAGTCCTTCTTCGCCAGTGGTGGTGGTCAGCACGCGGTATCCAGCCGACTCCAGTGTTGATTGCATCGCGCTGCGGAACGTCGCACTATCATCAATGACTAGAACCATTCGCTCGGACTCAGAGGCGGCGGCGCGCCCCGAATTCATCAGTTCCTTACCGCGCGCCACCACGTAACCAGGATCGTACGGTTTGCCGATATATTCATCCGCCCCTGTTTTGAGACCACGCACGCGATCCCCTACCTGAGCTTCAGTGGAGAGCAGCATGATGGGCACAATGGCGGTACTTGGCTCGGCCTTCAGCTGACTCAGAAATGCGATCCCATCTCCGTCGGGCAGCAGAACATCAAGAACGATAAGTTGGAATGAGTTATCGGACAGCGCAGCGCGCGCATCCTGCAGGCAAGCACATGGCGTCGTCGTCAAGCCGGCGTTCTCAAACGCCTCACTCAGGTCCATGCGAACCGTGAGGCTGTCGTCAACGATAAGTACCTTCAACTGCGCCTCCGGACTTCCAATGTTCCGGCTAATTGGACCAATTCGCGAGAGATGTTTTCGATCGATAACACGCGTGTTGCTGCGCCAATCCGAACCGCTTCTCCGGGCATTCCAAAGACAACGGAGCTGGATTCGTTCTGCGCAATCGTCATCGCGCCAGCTCTGCGCGCACCAAGCAATCCCGTGGCGCCGTCCTTGCCCATCCCGGTCAGCAAACAGTTGATGCTGTGGCCGCCGAACTCCCGCGTGATCGATTCGAAAAGGACGTCCACGGAAGGTCTGCACGAATGCCGTTCAGGGTCGATGGTCAGACGCAACTGTCCCCGGCTTACAACCAAGTGTTTTCCGGCAGGCGCCATCACCACACCCGCCGTTGGGACGGTCTCGCGGTCTCGCGCGTATCGCACCCGAAGAGGCGATTGGCCGTCCAGCCATTCCGCCAATGCCATTGCGAATGGTTCTGCAAGATGGATCAGCAGCAGTATCGGCAGCGGGAAATTTGTCGGTAGTCCGCGAAGTACATCGAGAACCGCACCGGGGCCGCCCGTAGATGCGCCTATGGCAACAATTTCGTACTCAGACCGGCCGACGTTCGGGCTATAAGATGTCTCGCCCTGATCGATTCTCGATTGCATCAACCTGGCTCGCGGATGAGTGATGACCTTGATGCGAGAGATCAGCTTAACCGTCGATGTCAGCTTCCGCTCCCATTCGCCATCGACATCCTGCGACTTCGGCTTCTCCAGCACATCCAGAGCGCCGGCCGCCAGCGCATCATATGTTTTAAATAACTCACCGCGATTCGTGGAAGCTGACACAATCAGGATCGGCGTCGGAAAGTATGCCATCACATACTCAGTTACCGCGACCCCAGCCATAACCGGCATCATCATGTCCAGTGTGATTACATCCGGGCGCAAAGCCTCGCATAAGTCAATCGCCTGTTTTCCGTTGTCCGCCTCTGCGATTACTTCCAGCGCCGAATCGGCGCCTAGCACTTCCGCGATGCGCTTGCGCACCGTCAGGGAATCGTCTACCACAAGGACACGTATCTTTTTCATCGTCAACTTACCAGTTGCCGGATCAGTTGCAGAAGCTGACCCTGATCAAATTCGCTCTTCACAATGTAAGCGCGTGCTCCGGCCTCTTCTCCGCGTTTCTTGTCTTCCTTGGAACTCCGCGATGTGACCAGGATTGAGGGTACATCTGAGAGCGCCGCGTACTCCCGTGTTTTAGCCACGAATTCGAATCCGCTCATGCCAGGCATTTCAACGTCAACCACAAACAGGTCATAGTTCCGCGCGAGACCTTTCTCCAAAGCCTCCTCGGCCGATGTTGCCAGGTCCACCTCATAGCCTGCGGATTCCAGGATGCTCTTCTCCAGCATACGTGTGGTCAATGAATCGTCTACCACAAGCACAACCCGCGCCAGCGTTGGTGATTGCCGATGCGCATCGCTCCGGCTGGCTCGCGCCGCAAGCACCAGCGCAGCCGGATCAAGGACCAACTGTGGATTGCCTTCGGCATCGAGCGCGGCTCCTGCAACGATAGGATCGACACCTGCAAACGAAGGAATAGCTCGTAGCAAAACCGTCGCGGTCCCCAGCAATCGGTCCACACCAATAGCAGCGATGTCGGTTCCTGAACGGACCACAACTGCCGACGAAAAAGTGCACTTATCTCGCTTGCGATGAGCCTCCTGCCCAAGAGCTTTCGGCAGTAACAGAAACGGGATCGTCCTTCCCTCAAAGACAATTGCGTCTCCATCTGGGTTGTGCACAATCTCGCTGTCAGAGATTCGCAGTGTCTGCCTGACAGCATCCAGCGGCAGCGACGCACTCACGCCATTACTGTCCACAATCACTGCTGCAAGAGATAACAACGACACTGGGACAGAAATCTGAACAGTCGAGCCTTGGCCTGGAGTGGTCTCAATCGCAATTTCAGCCTTTAGTTTTGCCGCCGTTTCGCGCACCACGTCGAGGCCAATGCCGCGACCGGAAATTTCCGTAACGGCGCGACTGGTGCTAATCCCTCCGCCCACTATCGCGAGCAGCAAATCTTTGACATCCATCGATTCGGCATCGCTCTCCGAACGTATGCCGCTGGAGACGATTGCGCGCCGAAGTGCCACTACATCAAACCCACTGCCATCGTCGCGACACGAAAATGCCACGCGATTCCCGTGCCTCTGCACTTGCAACGTAATCTTGCCTGCTGGGCTTTTGTTTGCTGCAATTCGTTCTGCTCGATTTTCGATTCCGTGAGCTACGGCGTTGCGTACCACGTGTAACAAAGCATCGCGGATGGCTGCGAGTACGTGAGCATCCAGGCGGTGTTCTCCGCCCGAAGTTTCAAACTCCACCTCTTTGCCCAGAGTTTCGGCGCTGTTTCGAATCGCACGGCGCATGGTTCCAAAGACTGCGCTGGCGGGAATCAAGCGGACCTGGCTGGCCGTATCGCGAACCTGCGCCAACTCGCTCTCCACCTGCTCTACGCCTGCGACGAGTGTTCTGCGCAATGGCTTAAGCAAGCCGGTCAAATCCTCTGCAAGGACGCGCGCTTTGGTCCAGGAGGCGGTTGCCCGTTCTGGCGAGTCGTTAACCCGTCGCGGAGCAAGTTGATTCAATAGCACCGATCCCAGGTCGGCGGCCTGTTCCACCGCCGCCAGCTTTGCTTTCAGCCCCGCAACCTGCAAGCTTGCTTCGGCAATGCCGTTCAGCAGGAGATCCATATCCCCAATATCGACGCGTACAGTATCGAATACTTCATCGACCGGAGTAGGGGTTGGAACAGCATCGTTCGCGGGCTCTGCTTTGCCCTTGGGGGAGCGCTCGGAGTCGAGATCGGCGAGGCACCCATTGATTTCGTCAACTTGCCGGAGCATGGCGTGCGCGTGCTCGCCCGGCATCTTCTGTCCATTCGCGAACGGAGCCAGCGCGTCCTCGAACTCATGCGCGAGTTGCGCTATTCGCGCTTGCTTCACAACATGAGCGGCACCTTTCAGCGTATGGGCCAATCGCAACAACATTGCCACGTCTCCCTGTCCGGAAGCACCCTGTTCGAAGGCAAGCACACCACGGCTTAATTGTTCGACGATCTCCCTTGCTTCGATGCGAAAGTACTTGTACAGGTCTCTTGCCATCAATGTGTTCCATTGAGTTGAGGCTGAATCAGCAAGCTGAGATTGCGCGAAAGATCGGCCAATTGCGATGCGGTTTTGAGCGCCTGCACCGTACTGACCTCGGCTTCCTTGCTGACTTGGGCAACGTTGGACACGGCGACCTTGACTTGTTCGACCGCCGTGGTTTGCTGCTTGGTGCTGAGTTCAATTTCACGTGCCGCATCAGTCGTGGTTGAAACCAGGGTATTGATCTGTCCGAGGGCGCTGGTGACTTCGCTGAACTCTCGTGTGCCGGCGTCGACTGCCTTGGTGCCTCCTTCAGTGGCCATAACGGTGGAATTGACTGCCGCGCGGATTTCGTCGATCAGCGTTCGAATGTCTTTCGTTGATCCCCCTACCCGGTCGGCCAGCTTGCGGATCTCATCTGCAACAACCGCGAAACGTTTGCCATTTTCACCGGCACCAGCTGCCTCGATTGTTGCGTTGATCGCGAGAATATTTGTTTGCTCTGTTAATTCATTGATGATGTCGACAATGCCGCCGATCTGCTGTGACTTCCGGCCCAGGTCGAGCATATGGTTCACGATCAAGTCCACCTGCTTCTTGATTCCAAACACGGACTCATGCGCACTCTGCATGACCTTGTCTCCCGTCGCCGCCGCATTTCCGGTTTCAGTCGATATCTGCGATACCCGTTTCGCGCTTTCGGCAATCTGGCGTGAGGTAGCCAGCAGTTCGCTGATAGTGGTGGTAATTTCACTTAGAGCTGTAGCCTGTTCCCTCGCGCCGGTTGCCTGCTGCGTGGCCGTGGTCTGCAACTCGGCCGATGAGCTCTGAACCTCATGCACCGCCGAGCCAATCTGTCGCGATAGGGTTTTGGAAAGAAACGCAGCTATCAAACAGGCAAGAGCTATCACCAGCACCGCCATAATGATCACAGACGTCGACGCGCGGGATGCCGCTGAGGTCGACTCATCGCGACCATCGTCGAGCAGTTTCTGTTCCCAAGCTGCAAAGTCGTCTATGCTGCCGTCTAATTCGTGACGCATGGGCATAGCTTGGTGCGTCATGAACTGAGCCATCTTCTCAACGGACGGCGACGGCTCCTGACGGAGCTTGTTCGCCCTTTGGATGAGTATCTGATGTTCGTTGTCGAGCCGCTCTATCTGCGCCAGCAGCGCCTTGCCTTTGTCGGTGAACACCTGTGCTTTAAGTTTGGCCAGGATCTGAAGAAATTCCTCATGTTCAGTTGTTTCCATGGTGAGAAATTGCTCGTCACCCGAAAGCAGATATCCCCGAACCGCTGATGCCTTACGAGCGGCCGCGGTCTGAAGTTTGGCGGCGTCAGTAAGGTTTTGAGAATTTACGGAAATGACGTGATCCTTACTCGCGACCGCCCGGTTGAGTGCATAAAGCGCGATAGTCGCCATCGCGATTGACAAAGCGGCCGTCAGGGCAAATCCCAGCGCGAGTTTCCTGCCAAAGGTCCAGGAGCGACCCATAATTTTTGACTCCTTCTTTTCGTGGGATCGGGCTAAGTGCGCCCTTTTGCCCGAATCTTTTCTACCAGCAGTCCAAGATCGATGACTCCGCGCAGGATGTCACCATCTCTTACTGTTTGCTTAATGTAGTTTGCTGTTGCGGTTGTTCCATGCGCAATCAGTTCATCGGCGGAAATCTCCAGGTGACCTTCCACGAGATCTACGGCAAGTGCAATCGTTGCCCGCCGTCCGCCACAAAGTATCAACCATCGGTATTGCGCCATCCCTGGTTCGATATTGAGCAGTGCCGCGAGGTTGAAGATCGGCACCACTACGCCGCGAATACCAGTGATTCCCAAAAGTTCCGGCACGCTACTGGGTACCGGGAGAATCGTGCCTTTGGCGACTGTCAGCCCGGAAATGTCGCGAAGGGAGACCGCAAAGCGATCGTTGCCGACCTTGATGGCCAGCATCTGTTCGACAGCCACTCTTTCGCTCTGCTCGGGAGCTGCGAAACTGTCGTCGAACACCTTTTGAAATTCAGCAACCTTGGTCTGTAGCCTATCTCCAGTCTGGCTCACTGGGTGCCTCCGCACGCTTTCAACTCTCTCTTACAAAGTTCGATAAGGGACTCGCGGCTGAATCCGCCACCAAACAAAAGAACACGCGAAGCATCCTCTCGCTCCAGCAACAACGCCGCTTGGTAGAGTTCCCTGCGCGCTGCCACAAAATCCTCGGCGCGTCTCGCCAGAAGACCCAAATGAAGGTGCGGCATTGCAAATGAGGGGTCAAGGTAGATCGCGGCCTGATCGTGTCCTTCGGCCCCTCGCCAGTCAGCCGCATGTTCACGGCACATGGCCATCACATAATGGGCGCCTGCGTTCAATTCGTCAGATTTCAGCAGCACTTCACAGGCAGCTTCCGCTTCGGCCAATCTGCCAGCATTTGCCAGTACCACGGCTCGCAATAATTGTGCATCTCCACTTGCGTTCGTTTCAGGGGGCAACTCATTTAAAGCCTCGGCAAATCGCTCCTGCCGCAGTAAATCCATCGCGGCACTTACGTCCGGCCTCTTTAAGGGAGCGCCTGGCTTCTCGGTGATCGACTTTACGCCTGGTTGTGACTTCTTCCGTGTTCTTGTGAGGTCCTCAACTCTCTCCGAAGCCAGTCGAATCGTGTTCAGCCAGTCGCTCTGAATTTCCGGTACGCTCTCAGGACTACGTGTCCTATCGATCTTGGTCGGCGCCGTGGCTGTTGATGGCCCTGAGCCAACTTCTGCCTGAGCCTCGTCACCTGGGCTCCTGCGCTGGTAATAGAAGGCACCGTGAGTCTGGCAAAGATGAAACTCATGGGAGAGCCCACGCAGGCTCTCTGCCGATCCCATAAAGAAATAGCCGCCGGGCACCAGGCATTCCGCTACTCGGCCTATTACTTCCCTGGTGGCTTCGGGCGAGAAATACATCAGCACATTGCGCAAAAAGATGACGTCGCAGGATTCCTTCTGCCAGAACTTGGCCCCGGGATCCATTAGGTTTCCTTCTTCAAACGACACCATCCCGCGAATATCGTCATTCAGCTGAATCTGGCGTCCATGCTTGTGAAAATGCCTATCCCGCATCTCCGGCGGAGTCTCACGCAAGGACCACTCGGTGTAACGTGCCTGGCGGGCCTTCGCAATTACCGCAGGATTGATGTCCACACCGCGAATTGTCACGGCGTTCGCGCGCAAGTCAGCGCAGTCGTGCATAAGCATCGCGACGGAGTAGGCTTCCTCGCCTGAAGCACACCCCGCCGAGAGGATACGAATCCGATGGTAGTTTGTGTTCAAAAACTTGGGAAGAACAGCATCTTTCAGAGCCCGAAAGTGATCGGGCATCCGGAAAAAGAATGTTTCCGGCACCGTGAGGTGGCTGGCCAAGGCGCGCTGTTCCTCGCGAGAAGCCGCCAGGTAGCTCAGGTAGGCGGCTACTTTGTCGCAGGATGAAACCTTCATCCGCGCGACCAGCGCTTCCGCCAACTCGCCAAGCTTCGTATCCTCGAAGCGTAACCCGAGGTGCTGAGTGATGGCCTCGCGAAAGGCATTAAGTTCCGGTCCCTGCAAACTGGCCTTCACCTTGCGGCCTCACAAATGCCAATCGATTGCCAGACAGATTCTGGAACCAGCGTTGTCATCTGGAGCATCACAAGCAGTTCCGCGTCCAGCCTGCTGATTGCTTTGATCACTTCCGTCCGCGCGTTTTTCATGAGGGATGGCAGACTAGTAAAGGTCAGGCTATCCAGCCCGGCTACTCCAATCACGCTCTGAACAGATAAGGCGATCGCCCGCCCGCCGCATCGGACCGTGACGAAACGCCCCGGCAGAGGGCGTTTCTCAGCTTGGAATAATGCCCCAAGATCAATCACCGGGGTTGGAATTCCACGAATGACGGCGACACCACAGATGAAATCCGGCACATTTGAAAGCGGCGAAATGGGCAGCGGGCGCATGGTCTCGATCACTTCAGACACCGGAAGCGCACACACTGCAGAGGGTACGCGGACAAGAAGAACTTCGCCGGACTGAGTTCGCTGCATAACCACGGTGTTCTCCGCGGAATTCGGGTAACTCCTGAGTTCCTGGTACCTCGCACTCAGGATTATCGAGTATAAAGCTGGAGATGCTCTGTATGCATTCCTTTGCAAAAAAAGACAGTGTGCAGCAGTCCTCGGGAGGCTCTCAAGCATCGCTGAATTCACTCGAATTGGGTGCGCAAAATCACTTTGAGAAGTGAATCTCAATTTGATTTGGGCCAGTGTACACTTATACAAACCCATTGGCAGGATGGCATTACTATGGGATTTTGTGCAATAACGTGAGGCAATCATCACGGGTCAGGAGAGCTTGGCAGCATGCCGTTGTGTCAGGATACGACAGCAATTCAAAAGAATGCGGGCGTCAGCATCTTGGTCGTCGATGACGAGAGGCCGATCACGGACACGCTTTGCCAAATCCTTCGCTGGGCGGGATATGAGTGCAGGTCCGCTTACGGTGCGGCAGAGGCGCTGGCGATCCTCAATGAATTTACCCCTCGCCTCATCATTACGGATGTAATGATGCCGGAAGTAAACGGCATCGAATTGGCAAAAACTATTCACGAGAAACATCCGCAGTGCCGCATTCTTATCTTCTCGGGAAACGCGGCGACGCAGGATCTGCTGGAAAGCGCCCGCGCTGAAGGCTATTCGTTCAATGTACTTGCAAAGCCCCTGCATCCTCGCGAACTGCTCGCGAGAGTAGCAACTCTGCTTTCATAATCCCGCTCTGACTCAGTTGCAATTCCAATTGGCAAAAACTCCACGCGACAACCCGTAGAACCGTCTTGTCGAAGAAGCGCAGTTCAGTGCTATTTGCTGCTGGTGGCGGCCGCTATGGTCAATAGCTGTCCTTGCGTCTTGATCTCGATGTTTACCTTGTCGCTGACTCGCAAGAACAGGGTGCTTGGATTCTTCATGCCCCATTGCTGGTACGGCACCACAAACTGAGTGGAGGCCGTGAAAGTGCTACCGTGTGCGTCCACATTCACTGGCAATGTCAGCGGATGCTCCTGCCCGTGAACGCGGAATACGCCGATCAGTTTCAGTTGTGAGGTACCGGTCGCAGCCAGTTTGCCGTCCACTTTCCGCGCGATGAATGCGATCTCCGGGAAGCGCTGCGCCTCCAGAATGTCCTTGGTCATCTTGTGATCACGTGCCTGGTTTCCACTGTCACCGCTGGCCGCATCCACTACGAGTTCACCCGTAGCCTCGTGTGTCGCGGGGTTGATCTGCAGCGAATTGCTCGTGAGGCGAAACGTGCCATGTACAGTGTGCATCACGGCGCCGAGCGTGAACTCAATCTGGGTTTGAGATGGTTCGAGCGCCACGCGCATTTGTTGCGCAGGAAGAGTGATTGGAGTTACCAACGCGCCAAACATCAGGGCGAGAGTTCGCAAACTTGATCGATTCACTACGGGCCTTTCTACGCGGTCAGTATGCTCCATCCGAACTCAAGGGAGTTTCTCAGTCCAAACTGAACTGGAGAAATCGTGCCCGTATGCATTGCGAGCATCATTTCGAAAATCTTGCTATTGTTGGAAAAAGCGCGAAATACCTTATGCCGCAGCCAAGGACGGTCGTCCATCATTAGCATCAGCTCTCCCATCGTGCACGGGAGACGGCTGATCCTGCGATGTTCGTTTTGATACGGTTGCAGGTCTCCAGTAGCTATGCATTCCCCAAGAATCTTCGCCTGCCGGAATGACATACTCAGACCATCTCCAGTGACCGCATCGGCAGAGCCCGACGCATCTCCTGCGAGCGCCATCGATTCGTTGCACACCGAGCGAAGCCTGCGGGTGGTTGTCACCGATCCGGCGGTGCGACTGATGGGAGTAAGTCCTGATAGCCGCTGCTCGATCTCCGGAAAATTGCAAAGGACATCGCTCAGCCGCTCATGGCTGTTGCTGGTGATGTATGCCACGCACACCTGGTTTTCGGAGACGGGTGTGACGTAAACCTGCCCACAATCAGCCCAATGAACTTCGACATAAGTTGACCATGGGCGCACCGCATAATGATGACGAAACCCAAAACGCTTGCGCACGACTTTGCTGATCTGAAATTCCTGCGTCATGTGGAGCTTAGAGGTTTGCCCATTTGCGCAGATGACGTATCGCGCACGGACCGCGCGTTCACCGATGTACACCAATTGCTCGCCGGTCGCATGGACGCGCGTACCCCAGAGCAGTGTCACGCCCACTTCCTCGGCCTTCTTCACCAACAGCGAATGCAGTTCAGTTCGGCGAACTCCGAATCCGACTCCTTCCCTGAAGTTCGCGCTGACTTCCCACGCGGAATCAATAAAGCGAATGCCGTGAAACGGCGCGCTGGGAACGCCATCGAGTGTAATTCCGAGCGATGTAAGTGCGGCCAACCCGTCTGGCATGATGCCTTCACCGCAAGCTTTGTCGATCGGCGGGTGCGCGCTCTCAGCAACACAAACCGACAATCCCTTATTGGCCGCTGCGATGGCAACGGCCAGTCCCGCCGGACCACCGCCGATAACGAAGACATCGGTTTTGTCAGGCAGTTGGGACTTCAACTCGTGCAGTGGTAACGCGCTTTCAACCCTTGCAAAACCCATCGATTCTCCCTCTTGAACTTCGAGGTGAGGCTACATTATCTAGCAGATGCGATTCGGGCGTGAACTTGAAGTGACATTTTGTTCATAACTCTGAGCACCAGTCCTTTTCAGGAATTGAGATACGGTGGAAAGACTTCCAGCCAACAGGTTTGGAGTGGATCGATGCGGTCAGTGAGCGCAACCAGCAACGGCACGGCACACGTCTAGCCAAGAAGTATGCACTGCTGATCTAGGTGGCACACGTCGAGTCAAGGTGCCAGAGCCGCGCCAATTCGGTGAGGATCGAAGCAAAGTCTTGTCGAGCCCAAAATGCCGCATGTCGGCAATCAAGAACCGCGGAAAGCCCCTCACAGAGGGTGATTCGGATCTCCGGAAAGCAATTCGAGACTGCTGTCCCCAGTTGCAGTGACAGGAATGATGGGCTCTTCTTCCGGGCTTGGTACTCGCATCGCATCGAGCACACGGGAGGTATGCTGGCCGCGACGCATCACCATGCGTCCGGTGCGTGAAATCTCAAGAATCTCGTTGTCCCCTTCCATGAGCACCTGGATCAGGCCTTCGATCTTTGATGAGACACCGGTGATTTCCAGCATCAGCGACTCAGGCGCGAGATCGACCACCCGGGCGCGGAAGATCTCGGCGAGCTGGAAAATCGGCGCGCGTGTGTGCGGAGTTGCTGCGACCTTGATGAGAGCCAATTCCCGGGTGACACAGGAGAACTGCCCGACGTCGTCCACGTCGAGCACATTTTCAAGCTTGAAGAGCGAAGCCTTGATCCGATGTCCCGCTCCGGCCGCAGCCTCGGCAACAATCGTCATACGCGAAACGTCCGAGCGTTCCGAGTGGCCCACGGTGAGCGAGATGATGTTGATGTTCAAGCGGCGGAAGAGCGAGGCAACACGGGTGAGCACGCCGGGCTTATCTTCCACCAGAGCGACAAATGTGTGCAGCATAACAGGACCTTTCTGCAAGTCAGCGGGTTAGCAACTAGCACAGTCAGCGATTTCGCAGGCTATGGCTCTTCCGAAGTTTCTATCAGCGGGTCATGCCCGTTCGATGGACGACGGATCATCTCGTCGAGAGCGGAGCCGGGAGCGATCATCGGGTACACGGCATCCTCTTTTTCAACCATGAAGTTGATCAGGAATGGGCCACCGGACTTGCGGGCCGTCGCCACTGCCGGCAGTACGTCAGCGCGACTGCGAACCGTGGCGCCCGGAATGCCATGGGCGTCGGCCAGTTTAACGAAATCAGGCGAAAGAATCGGCGAGCAGGCGTAGTTGCGCTCGTACATGAACTCCTGCCACTGACGAACCATTCCCAGGAAGCCATTGTTGATGACCGCGATGTTGATGTCGAGGTGCTCTTGCACAAGGGTGGAAAGCTCGGCGGCGGTCATCTGAAACCCACCATCACCGGCAATCACCCACACCTCTTTGTTCGGACAAGCGATCTTCGCGCCAATTGCCGCCGGAAGTGCGAATCCCATCGTGCCAAGCCCACCGGAGGTGATAAGAGTCCGTGGCGCATCATGTTTGTAATATTGAGCTTCCCACATCTGGTGCTGGCCCACGTCCGTCACGACAATTGCTTTGCCGTCGGTAGCGCGCCACAAATCGTGGATCACATGCGCTGCATAGAGATGGCCAAGATCCGGCAGGTTCTTGATGTCGCGAACCGCAGCATCTCCCTTCATTGCATTGACGGCGCGAATCCATGTGGAATCTTTACGCGGAGCGATCTGGGGCAGCAGGGTCTCCAGTATCTCGCGCAGGTCGCCGATCAGTGCAATGTCGGCCTTGACGTTCTTGTTGATCTCAGCCGGATCGATTTCGATATGGATCTTCTTTGCGTTCGGTGCATAACTCGTGAGGACTCCCGTAACGCGATCGTCGAATCGCATCCCGCATGCGATCAGTAGGTCGGATTGCTGAATTGCCTGGTTGACCCACGCTTCGCCATGCATACCCATCATGCCCAGCGAGAGGTCGTGCGAGGCCGGAAATGCGCCGAGGCCGAGCAGCGTGGATGCCACCGGAATCTGCAGGCGCTCAGCTAAGGTACGAAGCTGATCCATCGCGTTGGAATCGAGAACGCCATGGCCAGCAAGGATAATTGGCCGTTTGGCCGAGAGAATAAGCTTGATCGCTTCACTGATCGCGTCATGCTCGGCGGAGAGCATGGGATGTGGCCGGTGGGGCGTCGGCGCGGCGGCCGCAAAATCGAAATCGGCAAAGCCCTGCTGTGCGTCTTTTGTGATGTCCACGAGCACGGGCCCGGGGCGTCCGGAACTGGCGATAAGGAAGGCTTCGCGGAGAATCGGTGCGATATCCTGCGTCCGTGTAATCACGTAATTGTGCTTGGTGATCGGCAGCGTGATGCCGGTGATATCGACTTCCTGGAACGCATCCGTGCCGAGAAGTTTGGAGGATATCTGCCCGGTGATGCAGACCAGAGGCACGGAGTCCATCATGGCCGTAGCAATGCCGGTCACCAGGTTGGTAGCTCCAGGGCCGGAGGTGGCAACGGCGACGCCCACCTTTCCCGAGGCGCGCGCGTAGCCGTCCGCCATGTGGGCCGCACCTTGTTCGTGGCGAACGAGGATGTGGCGGATCGGGTATTTACGCAACGCGTCGTAGATGGGAAGGATGGCGCCGCCGGGATAGCCAAATACTTCGCGAACGCCCTCTCCCTCGAGGGTGGCCCAGACGATCTCAGCGCCAGTAAGGCGCGTGGGTTGACTGGTGGTGGATGCAGGTTGTTCGCTCATTGCTGGTTCCTCCCTTTGGTGCGATTGCTATAGCGAGTGCTAAATAATAGCGGTCGCCAATCCTGTGCCTACTAAAAACTGCTCTTGTGTGTAGGCGAATGCCTCAGTTTAATTGTTTAATTGTGTGACAGCGACCTCAAATGCCGAGGATAGATGCCACTTTATGATTTCTTTGGGTGAGCAGGACTGACTGACGAACAAATAACGGTAGCGCCTAGCCTATAGGGACAAGCGGCACTGGTCAATAGCGTTGTTCCATCTTCTTTGATTGCGCTGTTGCAAAAATGGCCGAAAAGGGCTATTTCCCGCCGCTCAATTCGACATCTTCCGGGCTGCGCGCTTCGGAGTTTTGACCGCAGCGGTCGAATTTCGAACGATCAGTTGAGGCGAGAAGACGATCTGCCGGTCCTGAGGCCCATCCGTGATGGCCGAAATGATCTCGCGGGCGGCGGTTGCTCCCATCAAGCGCAGAGGTTGTTGCACGGTCGTCAGCGCAGGGTAGGTGATGGAGGCTTCAATCACGTCGTCGAAGCCGACGACTGATAGGTCCTCCGGAATGCTCCATCCCGCATCGCGGAATCGGTTGATTGCCCCGATTGCGGAGATGTCGTTGAATGCCAACAAAGCGGTAAACTCCCCGCGATGCGGCAATAGCTGTTCGGCACAGCGCATTCCTTCTTCAACCGGTGCCATCGGCTGTGTCCCCACCCGTTCCAGCTGTGCAATCAGCGAGGGATCGATTCGGATTGACAACTGATTCGCGGCCACCAGGACAGAGTCCCAGCGATCCTCTGTATCAGCGCTGCCAGGATGTCCCTTTATGAATGCAATCTTCCGATGTCCCAGCGAAACCAGATGCTCCAGCGCGCGGCGAACGCCCTCGTGGTTGTCCACGATCAGCGATGTGCCCTTGAGTGGAGGATCGTGCCTGGCGATGCGCACAACCGGCAGATGGGATTTTGGAAACGAGTCGCTGTTGACCAGAATTACCCCTTCAACTCCGCGCTCCTGGAAAAGCTCTGCTGTCCTGCGTATGCGTGACTCGGACCACTGATGGCTGGCGACGAAAAAATGGTAGTCGCTCTGAAACAAGTACTGCTCAATACCAGCTAACAGGCTGGCGTCATAGCCCTCGGCCAGGTCCGGCGAGAGTACTCCAATCAAATAGCTGCGCCCCTGGCTCAAAGACCGGGCGAGGAAGTTGGGTCTGTACTCGTATTCCTTGGCAGCCTTCAGAATTCGCTCCCGGGTCTGCGGGGCGATGGTGCGAGCCATGGGGGAGTTGCTCAATACAAAGGAGATCGTCGTTCGGGACAGCCCGAGCCGTTCGGCAAGGAACTTCAGCGTGACCCTAGGTTCCTCATTTGATTTACGTGTCGACACCCCGATAGCGTAGCACGTTAGCACTAAATCGGTTCAGAAACTTATTGACAAACCGATCTACTCTGGGTTCAAATCTCACCCGGCTTACTAAATCGGTTCAGATCGCCGGTCCTGACTTATTAAAGCTACGTCGATTTGAACAATGCTGTTTTGCTGTTACTGGGGAATAGGAGGAAGCACAATGAAGCGAAGAATCAACACTATCGCTTGCTTATTGGCCGTGCTCTTATGCGGAGGATTGCTCTTTGCGCAATCGGACCGCGCGACCATTACAGGCACGGTTAAAGATTCGACGTCGGCTGTGTTGCCCGGAGTGCAAGTACGGGTAACAAACGTGGGAACAAACGACGCACTGACAACCGTTACGGATAACGCTGGTTATTACCGAGTGGGGAATCTCCCAGTTGGTAATTACGCCGTGAGCTATTCAAGAGAAGGATTCAAGACCTTGGACCGCAGGGGAATTACCTTGCTGATTGGCCAGGTCGCTGAAATTAACGCTGCTCTAGTAGTGGGCGGCAAATCCGAAGTCGTAGAGGTCACTAGCGCAGCTCCGGTTCTGCAAACGGAGACCGCGAATCTCACCACAAACCTGGACAATCAGGCAGTCAGTGAGCTTCCACTTAACGTGAGCGGCGGACGCGGTCTCTCCACCTTCATGTTCGCCTATGTGCCGGGTGTAGAAGGCACTGATTACGCCTCCCACATCAATGGCAGCGTGGCATTGAGCAAGGAAGTAATGATCGACGGCTCCTCAGCCGTCTCGCAGTTGGGCGGCTACATCAGCGAAACCCAGCCTCCGATGGAAGGCGTGCAGGAATTCCAGGTTGAATCAGCAGGTATCAGCGCCGAAGCCGGACGCACCGGCGGCGGCATCTTCCGCTATGAAATGAAGTCGGGTACAAACAACTGGCATGGTAGCGCTTTTGGCTTCATGCATGACTCCGCACTCAACGCCTTGAGCGCCAATAACAAACTCAACGCGATTAACGATCCCAAGAACGCTGCCGTCTATCTCCGCAAGAGCGAAACACTTTCTGATTGGGGTGTGAGCGGCGGCGGTCCGATCATCAAGAACAAGTTGTTCTTCTATTCGGCGTTTGAACGCTACATGCACAGCGACTGGAGCCTTGGCGCTCCCAATTCCAGTGTGCCAACCGACGCCATGATGGGCATGAACCCCGATGGCACTTTTGGCGCGTATGCCGATCTTAGCGCTATCGCCCCGGGGGGCATCATCAACCCGGCCACCGGCACGCCCTTCACCGGCAATCTGATACCAACTTCGATGTTGAGCCCAGTGACGAAGAACATTTTGCAGATCTATCACAAGTACTACACACCGGAAGTAGCCGGCCAAGCGCAGAACAATGCCATGCCGGCCGCCACGGTTCCCTGGAACCACATCAACGAGACCAGCCTCAAACTGGACTACATTGTTAGCGACAAACACCGTATCAACGGCGCTTACATTTACAACTTCTCGCCGCGCATTCTCGCTGACCAAGGTGGTATTTGGTCGTCGACAGCAGCAAGCGGTGGCCCATTCGCCAACTCATACGAGCATGACACTAAGTCGCCGTCCCTGCGCTTGTCGGACTCGTACAACTTCAGCCCCAGGGTGATCAATTCTTTCCACTTCGCCGTCAATCGCTTTAGAAACCCAAGCGTCGCCAAGTCCCAAGCAGGCAACTGGAGTGACTCTCTCGGTCTAGGCGCTGGCGTCGGAAACTTCCCACGGATCACTTTTAACAATAACGGCTGGTACAACAATTGCTGTCTTTCGAACAATGGCTGGGGCTTCGGTGGGCTGGGAAGTCAGTTTAATGACTTCTACGCTGCCAACACTTTCATCTATAGCGACGATGTGACTATGGTGAAGGGACGTCACACATATAAGTTCGGCGCCGAGTTCCGTGCGATGCAGTTCAACAACCACGGAGACGAAGGCGTCTACAATGTCACCTTCGATCCTCTCAGCACCGGCGACTCGTACAACAACAACGGCAGCGCGTTTGCCAGCTTCCTGCTCGGCAATGCAAGCCAAGGTGGCTTGAGTACGAGGTCCTGGAACTACGGACGGCGCAAGACCTTCTCGTTGTATGCGTCTGACAACATCAAGGTCACCTCTAAGTTGACCCTGAACCTCGACCTTCGTTGGGATTACAACAATCCCTACAAGGAGAAGAACGGTCATTGGTCCAACTTCAATATTGAGGAGAAGAACCCGGTCACTGGCTTGATGGGACAGATGGAGTACCTGAAGAATGGTACTCAGTCCTTCGAGAAGAGGCAGGACTACTATAACTTTGCCCCACACATTGGCATAGCCTACGCGGTTACGCCGAAGACGGTTGTTCGCGGAACCTACTCCATCTTCTTCGTTCCGCTTAACATGAACACGTGGGGTGCTGTTCCTTACGGCTTCAACCCCGGCTTCAAAGATTCCAACGCAGCGACAGCCTTCAACTGGAACAACGGCTACGTAGGTAAGGTCACCAACGTCCAGACCCCAGACTACTCACAATGGGGCATGGTTTACGTTGATCCCCGCGCCCTCACCCCAGGAAACACGCAGCAGTTTACGCTGGGCGTTCAGCAGGAACTCACGAAGGACATGAAGCTCGATGTGAGCTACATCCAGAGCGCCAGCTACCATCTGCAGAGCGGAACGTTGGAGACGAACCAGCCGACGGTTGCCAACATGCAGAAGGCCCTTGGGGACGAGTACAACCCCAAAAATTGGCCATCTACGTATAACGGCTATTACAACGCAGGCATTTGGGGAGGCTGGTATCCGAATTATCTAGCCACTCTGCCCTATCCACAAGCTGGGTTGCAGTATGGACCGCTGTTCTCGGTAGGCGCTCCTCTCGGCAACAGCACCTACAAGGCTCTGCAGATGAGCGTAACCAAGCGCGCATCGCACGGTCTTTCCCTACAGGGCAGCTACGTGTACTCGAAGACTCACGGCGACGTGGATACTTCGATGAATGAACTGTGGTGGGCCGGTTCCATCCAGAACGTCTACGACCTGAAGAGCGAGCGCAAGAACATCGCCAATTTCGATATGACTCATATCGTGAAGGGCTATGTCATGTACGATCTTCCGTTTGGTAGAGGCAAACTGCTGGGCGGCGGTGTAGGCCCTGTAGCAAACAGCGTGATCGGTGGATGGACGATGAATCTCGGATTCCACTACAACACCGGTACGCCGATGCAGGTTCACTCCAAGAACAGTTATCCCGGATTCAACTCGGTCTATGTGGACCTGGCTCCGGGCTGCAAGCTGACCAACGGTTCGCGCAAGGTTGGCCAAACGTACCTGAACACGTCCTGCTTCCTGAACCCGGCGAATGGCGCATTAGGCACGGCCGGTAACTACCTCGAGGGGCTTCGCAACGCCGGCTTGGCAAGTGAAGATATGTCGGTGCACAAAGCTCTCGGGTTCGGAAAAGACGAGGCGTACAAGCTCACCTTGCGACTTGAATTCTTTAACGTATTCAATCGTCACCAAGCGGGTGCCCCTGTCACGAGCATGACCGACGAGAACTACGGGAAAGTTCTCAAGTACGGTGATCTCGGCGGACGTGTCGGCCAGTTCGGCGCACGTTTCACCTTCTAACCAACTATCCACTAAACCCACTGGGCAGTCGTAAATCGGCTGCCCAGATCTTTAAATCGGAAAACTCAGAGAGTTTGCCGCTGTGTAGTATCGGGCACACGATTACCGCAGCCTGTTCACTTCAGTGGGAGCGGATAAGGGTAGGGTATGGGTATGGCGATCCAGAACGAAAAGCTCTCATTCGGCGAAAAAGTTGGTTATGGTCTAGGCGATACTGCCTCAAACTTCTACTGGCAAATGTTCCTCAACTTCCTCGCCTTCTTTTATACAGACGTCTTTGGGATCACTGCTGCCGCGGCGGCAACCATGTTTCTCGTTGTGCGCATCCCTGATACCTTGATCGATCCCGTCATGGGGGTCATCGCCGACCGCACCCAGACTCGCTGGGGGCACTATCGCCCGTACCTGTTGTGGGGATGCTTGCCGATGGCCGTGATGGGAGTGGTTATGTTCACCACTCCAAACCTCGGCCCAACAGGGAAACTGATTTACGCATACGTCACATATGGCCTCATCATGCTGGCCTACACATTCATCAACATTCCATATGGAGCGTTGATGGGAGTGATTTCGCCCAACTCCCTAGAACGCACGAGTGTCTCCAGTTATCGCTTCGTACTCGCCTATATCGGTCTCTTCATGGTTCAGGGCCTCACAATTCCGATGGTCAGATTCTTCGGAAAAGGAAATGACCAGAAGGGATTCCAGTGGGCGATGGTTGTGTACGGCATTCTGGCAATCATTCTGTTTCTTTATACATTCTTCTCCACGCGTGAACGTGTTCAACCCGAGCAGCAGAAATCCACAGTATTGCGCGATGACCTGCGCGACCTCTTTCACAATGTTCCTTGGGTAATGGTCTGCTTCATCGGAGTCTTTGCCGTCTTCTACATTTCCATTCGCATGGGCGCGATTCTCTACTACTTCAAATATTGTGTCGTTCGGCCCGGCGAACTCTATCACGTTGACTACAATCTGCTGGGATACAGACTGAAAACTGACCTCAGCGCGGGGGCTCTGGCCTCGTGGTTCATGGCATTCGGAACCGCGGGCGTCATCTTTGGTGCGTCGATGGCTCGGCCCCTTTCTGAGTTGCTGGGTGGTAAGCGTCGCGCCTACATGATCCTGATGTCGCTGGCCAGCACGCTGACAGTTCTCTTCTATTTCGTGCCGCTTAGCAACGTGCCTCTCATCTTTGTGACCCACATCGCGATCTCGACATTGTTCGCCCCTACCTCACCGCTACTCTGGGCCTTCTATGCGGATACAGCCGACTACTCGGAATGGAAGAATGGCCGCCGCGCGACTGGGTTGGTCTTCTCCGCGGCGTCGTTTTCGCAAAAACTTGGATGGGCCTTAGGGAGTTCACTGTTCCTGTGGCTGATTGGTTTCATCGGATTCCACGCCAACGTCGGGCAATCGCTGCACGTGCAGATCGGCATTCGCTACATGATGAGCTTCTTCCCGGCCGTCGTGGGCTTTCTTTCGGCAGCCGCGGTGCTTTTCTACAGCCTCGATGACACAACGATGGTGCGGATCGAAAGCGACTTGAAACAACGCAAGGTGTTGCAATCATAAATACCGTTAGGGTCGGGATTACGGAGTCCATCGGGATGAAAAGAACGTTTTCAGCATTGATCGTACTTCTATGCGTGACAGTGACAGCACAATGGAGTTTCGCGCAATCGTCTACTGCGCCCGACCAGAACGTTGACCTTGTACGTCAGCAGTGGAACGGCGATGCCCTTTGCTATTCGGGATATCGCGGCGCGGAAAATCCGGACAAAAATCTGTATCCAACGCAGCAGGAAGTGTTACAGGATCTGACCATTCTCTCCCGACACTGGCACCTGATTCGTGTTTACGGCTCCGATCCGCACAGTGCAGATATTTTGAAAACAATTCGGGAGCATCATCTTTCCATTAAGGTGATGCTGGGAATCTGGCTGACCGGTGCACCTGGACGCGAGGCAGTTAACGAAAAACAGATCACTACGGGCATTGCTCTTGCTCAGCAGTATCCAGATATCGTCGCCGCCGTAAGCGTTGGAAACGAAGCCCTGGTCTCGTGGTCAGATCATAAGATGTCGGAACAGCAGGTGATTGATGCCGTCGAGCGTGTGCGTAAGTCGGTGCATTCGCCCGTCACTGTCGACGATGATTTTCTCTACTGGATTCGTCCCGATGCTGCCCTCGTCAACCATGTGGATTTCATAGCTCTGCACACCTACCCGGTGTGGGGTAAGCAGGACATCGACACCGGATTTCCCGGCACGGTTGCAAACTACGAGAAAGTCCGGCAGGCGCATCCCGGCAAAACGATCGTGCTGGGCGAGGTCGGATGGCCTTCCTACACCGTAGGAGACCAGCACGTTCCGCGCGCTGGCGACGAGAGCAAGCAGAAACTGTACTTCGAGCAAATCAGTGCATGGGCGCAGAAGCAGAATGTGACCGTCTTTCTATTCGAAGCATTCGACGAACCATGGAAAGGCGAAGGAACGGAGGGACACTGGGGCCTATTCTCCGAGGGACGTAAGGCGAAACCCGCCGTCCAATCGTTGTATCCAGACCTAAAACCAACGGGACCAACCTCGCCTTCCTACGATGGTTCTCCTCGGGTGAAGGTGGGACAATGAGCGCGTCTCGTACGGTCGCGAGCGCAGTAGCCGTAACCCCTGCGCTCGAACAAGCTGAAGGAGCCTTCGTCGATGTCCATGGCGAACGCTTCTACTGCATTTCCAACTATGATGCCATGCCGCCGTTTCTCATGAGCATCGTGAGTCACTCAGATCACTATCTGTTCATCTCCAGCAATGGCGGACTCACCGCCGGACGCAAAGACCCCGACCACGCGCTGTTTCCTTACTACAATGATGACCGCATTCATGCTAGCCATGAATCAACGGGAAGCAAGACGATATTCCGCGTTCAAACCGATGCCGCGACTGCCTTGTGGGAGCCGTTCAGCATACGCAACCAGGGCTACACAGCCGAGCCTGGTTTGGCAACGACTCGCAATCTCTACAAATGCGTCTACGGAAACAAGATCATCTTCGAGGAAATCAATCACCATCTCGGACTGTCTTTCTCTTACGAGTGGGCAATCAGCGACCGCTTCGGATTTGTGAGAACCTCTCGCATAACCAACAGGAAATCCGTTTCCCAGTCTGTTGGAGTCCTCGATGGATTGCAGAACCTGATGCCGAGTGGCGTAACCCGCCGGTTCCAGTTGGAATACAGCACTCTCGTCGATGGATACAAGCGCACGGAACTTGAGCCGGAAAGCGGACTGGCGATGTTCGAATTGACGTCGTTGCCAGTGGACCGTCCGGAACCCAGCGAATCTCTGCGAACAAATATTGCATGGTCTTTGGGCCTTGACTTCCCGGTACACCTGCTCAGCAGCGCCCAACTGGATCGTTTTCGCAACGGATACGAACTGACGGAAGAGCTCGATATCCCGGGGCAGCCCGGCTCATATTTTGTAAGCACCTCGCTGGAGCTCGTCCCTGCTGCCAGTCGAGAGTGGAAGATTATCAGCGACGTGAATCAGGACGCTGCGGGTGTGCGTAGCCTTCTGCATGTTCTGAGCCATGAGGAGGACTTGGCGTCAAAGGTGAGCGAGGATGTAGAACTCGGCACCGAGAGTCTGGTGCGACTCGTCGCTTCCTCTGACGGGCTGCAGCAGACCGGGGATGAAGCAAGCACCTGGCACCACTTTGCCAGTACGCTATTCAACGTGATGCGCGGTGGAATTCCGGACGACGGTTACTGGATTACACGCAACGATTTCGCGACATTTGTGGAGGAAATCAATCGCCCTGTCGCTCGCGCCCATCATTCGTTTCTTGCGGCACTTCCAGACAAGCTGTTGCACCGTGAACTTCTGAACCTGGTTCATACAGAGAATGACGCTGACCTGGAGCGCATCACCCACGAGTATCTGCCGCTAACTTTCAGCCGTCGCCATGGTGACCCAAGCCGTCCGTGGAACGTATTCAACATCCGCGTAAAAGACGAACAGGGAAACAAGATCCTCAATTATCAGGGGAACTGGCGAGACATTTTTCAGAACTGGGAAGCCCTTACTTACTCATATCCCGGTTTCGCCGTCAGCATGATATTCAAGTTCTTGGACTCCTCGACGCCCGACGGTTACAACCCATATCGAATTACTCGCGATGGATATGACTGGGAGGTCCTCGATCCGCACGATCCGTGGTCGTGTATTGGCTATTGGGGAGATCATCAGGTCATTTATCTTCTTCGGTTATTGGAGCAAGCGAAGCGTTACGACCCCGAGGCTCTGCCGCAATTATTGACGCGAGAGGCGTTCTCCTACGCCAACGTGCCCTATCGCATCCGGCCTTATTCTGAACTCGTGAGAGACTCACAGAAAACCATTGTTTTCGATTTCGATGCTCATCGCAAGACCATGGAGAATGCTAATAAAATCGGCGCGGATGGGAAAGCGCTGGCCGATGCCAGCGGGCAGATCATCCGGGCAAATCTCTCCGAAAAACTTCTCATTCTGTTGCTGACGAAGCTGTCCAACTTCGTGCCAGACGCCGGTATTTGGATGAATACTCAGAGACCGGAGTGGAATGACGCCAACAACGCCCTCGTGGGTGCCGGTACTTCGATGGTCACCCTCTACTACCTGCGGCGATTCATGGTCTTTGTTCGCGACCTGTTCCTGAGTAGCGGCTTGAATCAGGTCTCCCTTTCGAGCGAGGTAGTAGAGCTCTTTGAGTCGATGCAGATTGCAATGGAGCGCCACACGCCCTCTTGCGAATCATCAATGTCAGATGTCGAACGAAAGTCGATTCTGGACGCATTGGGCGAGGCCGCCTCGCAATATCGGCAGCAGATATATGCTAAAGGCTTCTCGAAGAATTATCGAAGTATTTCGGGTCCAAGACTCGCAGCTTTCTTCAATGTTGCGCTCCAGTATATCGAATCATCGATTCGCGCGAACCGCCGTTCGGACGGTCTCTACCACGCCTATAACCTGATCGAGTCGGATAACGAAGAGCTGCGCATTCACACTCTTCCACTTATGCTGGAAGGGCAGGTAGCGGTTCTCAGCTCCGGCGCTTTGTCTGCCTATGAGGCCATTCAGCTTCTGGATGCCTTGCGCGAGAGTCCGTTGTACCGTGAAGATCAGAACACTTACATTCTCTATCCATACAAAACGTTGCCATCGTTCCTCGATAAGAACAATGTTCCCGCCGAGGCCGCAGCGCAATCCAAATTGTTAACCGCTATGCTCGCGCGAGGGGACCAACGAGTTGTCGTACGCGACCTGGACGGCGGCGTCCACTTCAATCCCGCAATTAACAATGCCTCAGTACTGCGTGCAATCTTAGCGGGTATCAAAGAGCCAGACCTCGCGGCCGTTGCGCAGCAGGAGACCGACCAGATCTGTGATGTCTATGAAGATGTCTTCCAACACCACTTCTTCACCGGGCGCTCTGGATCGTTCTATAAATACGAAGGTATCGGCTGCATTTATTGGCACATGGTATCGAAGCTCCTGCTTGCCGTGCGTGAAGAGCTAAGCGATGCGGTGCGTGATGGTGTCGACGAGTCCTTACTCAGCCAGCTACGCTCGCATTACAACAGTATTCGAGCCGGACTTGGCACTCATAAGTCTCCGTCGATCTACGGTGCAGTTCCTACAGATCCGTATTCGCATACACCTGGATTTGCCGGTGCGCAACAACCGGGAATGACCGGTCAGGTGAAAGAAGATTTCATCTCGCGAGTAGGAGAGATGGGAGTCGATGTTCGTTCAGGCGAGATTCGATTTTCAAACCAACTCATCACGAGCGATGAGTTTCTGGATGAGCCGGACACTTTTGAGTATTGGGATGTAAGCGGCAACAGTCGGCGCGTTGCACTTCATCCCGGAACTTTGGCTTTCACCTTCTGCCAGGTTCCCATCATCGCTCATCGCGATGGCCCACAGCAGATCGTAGTTACTCTCTCGGATGGCTCAGAGCAATTGATCAGTGGGTGCAATTTAGACAGTGCCATAAGTCAGAGTATCTTTCAGCGGACGGGAGTCATTCAACGTCTGGAAGTCTTCTTTGACTGTCCTCATAACAAATTAGTGCAGTAGATATGCGTTATTCGGTCCCATCAGTACTCAAGGAGTTCGTCGTGAGCATAAATGGACTTTCAGCTATCTTTACGAGCAAAACGCAATCGAGCCGCCGCCTCGCCATCCGGACATACATGATGATTGCTGTACTATGCTCGCTGTTGGCGTGCAGTTCCTGTGGAGGAGGTGGGACCACTTCCACTACCAGCCGGAACAGCGGAAACACCGGAACCAGCACATACAATTGGAACGGAACATGGACGATGGTATGGAACGATGAGTTCAATACCGCGGATGGCTCGGCGCCCGATTCTTCCAAATGGACCTATGATCTTGGCGGCGGCGGATGGGGAAATCAGGAATTAGAGACTTACACCAACCTTTCTGAGAATGTCCAAATCAGTAGCGGCAATCTTGTTATTACCGCAGTTCAGAAAACCTCTGGAACGACCACGAGCTACACCTCTGCTCGCCTGAAGACACAAGGGTTGTTTTCGCAACAGTACGGACGTTTTGAAGCACGCATCAAAATCCCAGCTGGTCAGGGACTGTGGCCTGCATTCTGGATGCTGGGCAACAACATCACAACGGCGGGCTGGCCGACGTGTGGCGAAGTTGACATCATGGAGAACATCGGAAAACTGCCAGCTACCAACTACGGAAGCATCCATGCTCCTGGTCCTTCAGGTGAGGCATCGCTGGGTGGCGAATACGATGCTGCCGGAAAATTAAGCGATGACTTCCATATTTACGCCGTCGAGTGGGAACCTGGCGAGATGCGCTTTTACGTGGATAGCACGCTTTACGAAAGTCACAAAATCGCAGACTTTGCTTCCAGTTCTTCATGGGTATTCGATCAGCAGCCCATGTTCCTGATCATGAATGTTGCCGTTGGCGGCTCCTGGCCGGGAGGTCCGGACTCTACGACTTCATTTCCGCAACAGATGCTCGTGGATTATGTACGCGTGTACAAACGCCAGTAACGCAAATCCAGAACTCTGTTGAAGTCTTGAAACGGAAACGCCCCGAATTTCTCCGGGGCGTTTCTTTATTTGTCATGCTTCGGGTTAGAAAGCGTACTTGAGCGATACCGTTCCAGTGTTGGCGCGGAAATTACGCGGCAAGGTTACTAGAGGCAGCCCTCGAAGCTCTTTCTCGTTGTAGTCGAAGAACGCATAGTTGCCTCGGAGTGAAACATTCTTGACCACGTCAATGGCAATGCCAGCGTTAGGCTTATGCCAGTTCAAAGCTTGAGACAGCGGTGCATCGGGGAACGGACCTGCGAAACCACATCCGCCCGTCACGACCGTTGATGAAACGGGACAAGGAGCAATTGGGTTTCCGACCAGAGGCGGAGAGTTGCCATAGATGTCGCTGACCATTACCAAGTTTCCCGTGCCGTCGCTTCCGCCCGGCAGTAGCCATCTGTTGTGACCGGCGGTGCTGGTTAGCTCATAACCAACCGTCACCGTCACGCGATGGACGGGGCGAATCGTGAGATGCGCAAATCCTGAATTGGTTCTCTCCTGGTAATCCTGGATCAGCGGCAAAGCCGAAATGGGTGGAGTGTTGAATCCGTTACAGAGAGCTGGAGTGGATTGCACGGTTAATCCGGTTGATGGCACGCAGGTTGCTGAATTGATCAGCTGATCCAGGTAGGTCCATCCAAAGTCGATTCCGAAGTGTCGATCCGGATTCAGGCTTGCTCCGAACGTATAGTAACGCCAGTGATCCTTGTGTCCGTAGGCGCCCGGAACAGTGTTCGCGCCTGTGGTTGGGAACAGATTTGGATTCGTGGGATTTACTGTTGCGTTGATAGTCTCGGCAAAGTTATTTCGTGTTTCAATGAAATGCACGCCGGCGTTGATGCTCGACCAACGGTTCACCTTGTAGTTGGTGTTAATCCTTGCCCGCTGCTGATGCCGGGGGCTGATAGTGGTGAAAAAATTATCGGCGCTCATCAGTTCGATATCGGCGTTGATTCGCCATGCCGGGACAGGGCGCACCGCCACTCCTGCCAGGGCTGTGTGTTCGTTGATCCTGGCCGTGGATCTGGGAGCATCCTCCACACCATCGGTGACTGAATAGTAGCTGTTGAGTATGGCGGAGTCGCCAACCGGAGCTCCTGTGAGCTCACGACGTCCATAGCGATAGCCGACGTATCCCATGAGGTGTGGAGAGCTCCAACTCAACTTCGCGATGTTCGAATACGTGCGTTCAGCCAAAAGAGCGCTGATGAATGTTGTGTTGGCCGGGTTCGCAGTCGTGCAACCGGCACTTTCCGCAGTAAGTCCCGGAACTGCAATCGCCGAACAGAGGAAGCCGAGCTGATTGGTGTCGCCCGGATTGCGCCAGTTCAGCCAGCGGAATTTGTCTGAGACACTCCAGGTTCGGGTAAGGTGGTAAGTCAAGCCGAGGTCCGCGTTTCCAGAAACCCGATCAGTGTGAGATGTGCCGGTAATCAAGCTTGGCGGACCCTTCACGGTGTTGACGAACTCCCGATAGTTCGTGAAATCGGAGTTCCCGAAGCTGTAAGTACCGGAAGCGGTAACATCAAGCTTCCGGAAATAGTTCGACTGTAGCGATATTTGCGATGTTGGAATGTCCGTGCGAACCCGGCCTGAGCGATTGAAGTTATACAGACCGATTGTGCACTTCGCGCTCGGTGTCAGGACATTGTTGCCCGGGAACGTCACGCCGGGAACGAGTGTGCATCCGGACGGCGGGAAGGGAATACCGATGTCAATTGGTGTTCCGGTTACGCTGCCCAATCTGAACGACAAGTTGTTGTCCACGAAGTTAGGATCAACCTTGTCGTGTTCAAAGAACTGGTCCAGGCTGATGGTTGTCCGGGGCATCACGCGGAAGTCTATGCCGAACTGATACCGGTCAGAGCGCGACTGTGAATACTCGGTCATCAGCGTCCGGATCGGAGCTTCGAGCGTAGTGTCCAGTCTTCCCGCGTTCACGTTGCGCGCATAGCTCAACCTTATTCGAATCGGCGACTGCGGAAACAGCGTCAGGTTGAAGTCGCCCATGTTGCGGGTCGTATTCTGCAAGTGAGGACTATTGACGTACCAGGGCATGGTCGTTGGATCGAATGCGCCCGGGGCAGCTCTGAGGGACGCGCCGATTCCCTGGTTCAGATTCAATGGGTTCGCAAAAAGATTGAAGTTAAAGTAATTCTCGTCTCTCCGGTATAGGCCAACAAAGTCGTACCACTTACTTTTCTCAATGCGCAACCGCGCCATGTTGCTGGGATCGCCGCCAAATCCAAAGCTGTTCAGATACAAGGTATCGAAGAGCCCAGTATTGGCGCGGTTCATTGGACGCATCGATAATTCCTGTCCAAGAAGACGCGGACCGCTCCTCAGGTTCACCAGAGTGTCGTACATCTGATGATTGCCATTCACATCTGCAATGCGGCCGCCAAACTCTATTGACTGCTGCACGGTATATCCGCCCCACACACTTCCAGCAGCAGCTCCATCGTCCTGAGCAAGAGACAACGACGGCAGTGCCAGCAGCAGTAGCGCGCAGGAGATTCCATGTCTGATCTTCTTCAGAGTGCCGCGCCGGACATTGCAATTCCGGCTCTGCTCCAACGGCCCTTCTTTTGTAACGAGAGGCCTCGGCGGATTTTGATTGATATGGGCCATCGTCTTCTCCTTTCGTTACCTGAAGAACACCGGATCGATATTGGAGCCGTGAATGCTCATGTGGCACAGAATGCAATCCTGCCGGAATGCGTTTTGCGGATGCGGGCCGGCGGGGATCGTCGTGTGGCACTGCAGGCAGAGCGAGTTTACGCGTGCGGTTAGCAACATGCGCGGATATGGTGAGCCGTGCGCTGTGTGGCAAGTCTGGCAGCCTTCACCTTTGACTGGTTCGTGCTCGAAGACGAATGGTCCCCGCTTGTCGCTGTGGCACTTGAAGCAAACCATGTCCTGATCGGGAGTTGAACGAAGCTGACGGTCTCTCAATGCTCCGTGCGCATTGTGGCAATCGGAGCACTGGATCAAGCCCTCTTCGACGCGATGGTGGAATGGTTTCTGGAAATCGGCCCTCTGCTCGACGTGGCAGGAGAAGCACAGAGGAGTCTGATTCTGGAGAAGCTGGTATTCCAACTTCGAGTGATGTACGGAGTGGCAGGATGTGCAGGTAATGCCGTTTTCGTTGTGAGTCGACCGCAGGAATTCATGCTGCTCGGGATTAGACTCGTGACACGTCAGGCAGCGCCGGCTAACGTCGTCAGGCCTGGCGCCTTTGAATTGGAATATCTTTGTTTTGTCACCGCCACCTTCAACGTGCGCCGAGCCCGGGCCATGGCATGACTCGCATCCATGCACTTCCTCGCCCCGAACTTTGGGCAGATTCACCCTGTAATGAGGACTCGCTTCTATGTTCTTGAATTGATCCTCGTGACAACCCTTGCATGTATCTGAACCAACGAATTTTGAATTGAGTGTGCTGACGGGAGGGCTTCCTGCCACGGCATTCGGGGGCGTGCCTGCCTGTTGAGCGACGGTTAGCGCCGCCGTCCCAACCAAAAGAACACAAAGCAAAACAGACTGACGCAAGCTGAGGTGAATTTTTGGAGGTTCTGTCATTTCGCTCCTTCATGAAAGGGCTGAAATCAATTCGCTGATGCAAACCAGAAAAGAAGAGAATAAGAAACTACCTAGCTGGAGGCGCGTGTTTATCCCAGCTTGTGGGAACGTTGATGTGTGTGGGATTTGATTAGCGATGAGGCGGGTTGCTTAATATTTCTTCGCAAGAAAAAAACAAGCGGAAGAGCAACGCACAAATTACTCGTTACGGACTAGAACGAACCAAGTAGTACATCCCGCAGCTTCGGAGTTGTGATTGAACACATCCGGCACGCAGCCCCGGCGATTTGCTCATAGTGAGTCAGTACTTCTCTCACATCCTCAATCGTATTCTTAGCAAAGAGCCAGCGTCGGCGGAACATGATGCGCGAGATCATTCCATTGATCATCAGGCATTGGCGACGGATGTCTTCGACGATCTGACTATGCTCGGGGTTATTCGCAGCAGCCCTTGCGCCCGAGTAGAAGGTGAATGAAAGTACGGCAGAGATGTTGCTGCGTATCAGGCGTAGGCAGGGGAGCGTCGCTTCATCATCAAGCGCCGCGCTTCGAATCGGGCGTAAAACTCTAATCAATTCCTCGATTGACTGCACTTCGATTTTCCACGCGTCAATCATCTGGCTGGCCTCAAAGGTGAGTTTCAGAGCGTCTTTCGAAAGGATTCCACTTTCCTCGTGGGATAGTCAAGTGCTTCCTGAAAGCGCTGCAGTTGCTCCATCGAGGGGGCGCGAGGGGGGACATCCGGTTTTGTGAAATAAACTAACCAGGTGACGAGTGCCAGCGAGTAGCCGAGCATGCTAACAATGTCGAGCGCGTTCATTACACTCGATCCGTATTGGGCAGAGAGGCAGGACGAAAAGAGATCGACAGACATGAATAGCAGGAACCCAGCTCCAATTCCGTATGTGCGCTGCTGCCATGGAATTCCGAAGTAATACGATGCAAGCGCGGTAAACGCGAATGCTCCGCAAAAGATAATAGAGGCCGAGCGGTTCAAGATCATTACCGTGTTCACAACGCTCGTGGAGCCGTGCCCAGGAAAACAAAGCGCTGCGGCGGTACTCAGCGACAGAAGGAACCCAAAACCAATCCTGAACCAGAGCAGCGTTCCTTTTGGCAGCGTGGAATAGGGACGAAAAACTGCCGCAAAGACCTCCATGAAAACCGCGATCATCAGGATAAGTCCGACAACTCTGAAACCTGTGTTCGTCACAAAGTACAAACGCGCTTTGTACCAGGCCACCCACATCACGAGACTCGTCTTGCACGAGCAGAAGGCAATGTAGCTGGTGAATGCAGGACGGCAAAACCAATCGCCATGCCAAAGAATCAGCGCCAGCAATCCCCATTGCATAACAGCGTTGACTGTCCAGATTGTCCAGATCGGCCAAGTCACCTGTCACCTCTGTCCTTAACCAATGTGAGCACAATTCGCGAAAGTTCTGCTTCGCGTGGAAACCCGCGGAATTCGAGTCGCACTGGTCTTACATCTTCATCGCATCTGCTTATGGCTGTACGATCTGGCCTGCCTGCGGATGAACCTGCTGTTGATTAAGATCGCTCGTATCCCATCCGCCACCGAGCGCTTTGACAAGAAACACCGAGTTGACCATCCGCTGTCCAAGCAACTGTGTCGCAAGTCGCTCGCTGGTGAGCAGAGTGCTTTGCGCGGTGATCACGTCGAGGTAAGTAGTAACTCCCCCGACATAGCGGTTATTGGCGATGGCAAGTTCGCGGCGCGCGTCCTCAACGGCTGCAGCCTGCGTACTCGCAGCTTGTGATAGCGTCTCCAAATTGCTGATACTATCCTCAACCTGCTGAAAAGCTCCAAGTACCGAATCGCGATAGCCCGCCACCGCAGCATCGTAAGCGGCGCGCGTTGCGGCCAGATTCGCGCGGTTGCGTCCGCCTTGAAAAATCGGTTGGAGCGCATCGGCCCCCAGGGACCAGAACAGGCTGGGCGCGCTTGCCAGAGTTGTGATGTCGCGGCTCTGCAATCCGCCCGAGCCCCCAAGGGTTATGTGAGGATAGAACGCTGCCGTGGCAATGCCGACTTGCGCGTTCTGATATGCAATCTGGCGTTCGGCAGAAGCAATGTCAGGACGGCGCTCCAGCACATCCGATGGAACTCCGAGCGGCAGTGGTGGAGGAACGGTGTTGAGTGGCGCGGCGGCAATGGCAAAACTGGATGCAGGTTGACCCACCAGCACGGCAATCGCGTGTTCATATTGCGCGCGTGACTGCTTGACGAGCGCGACCTGCGTCAACGTTGAATCCAGCAATGCTGCTTGCTGCGCTACTTCGAGTCCGCTAGCGACACCGCCGTTGTGCCGGTTGTTCACCAGTTCCAGGCCCTTGCGCTCGTAGCCCACAGACTCCTCGACTACCCGCAACTCTGCGTCGAGCTCGCGCAATGTGAAGTAATCCGCTGCCAGTTCCGCAGTCAGCACTAGTTGAGCGTTCTGCAAATCCGCGGCGGTGGACTGCAGCGATGCATTAGCCGCCTCCACGTTGCGCCGCACCCGTCCGAAAAGGTCAACCTCATAATTCACCGAGAACGGAACGTTGAAAACACTTTGCGTGTACGGTACAGACGGCGCCAGCGCCCCATTCGCTCCGTTCAACGGACGATTGCCGGAGCCGCGCTGACGCACGCCGCCAGGATCGGTCGAGAGCTGCGGAAATAATCCCGAGGTCGCAATCCGGGCCAGCGATCGTGCTTGCTCCAGCCGGTCTCGCGATACCAGCAGCGACTGGTTTGCCTTCAGAAGTTGCTGTTCGTAAGCATCGAGCTGAGAGTCATGGAATACCTGCCACCACGAACCTTTCGGAATCGAATCCTTAGGCGCGGCCTGTTGCCACGGGGGTTGTGTCTTCCACGCGTCCGGTACTGCGGTGGTGGGAGACGTCGCTGCAGGCCGCTGATAACGCGGTCCCACGGCACATCCCGCTGTCAATCCCAATATCGCGAGTGCGGCGGAGTAGATGGCTCGTTTTGCTTTTCGTGCCGTACCCCTCATCACGACGCGCTACCTTTCTGGTTCGCAGACTGATTTTGTTGCTGCGGCGAGGGATGCGCCACGTTTACCGGTTGACCATCTTCCAGCGAGTCCGAAGGATTGATGATGATCTGATCGCTAACCTCCAGGCCGCCCAGCACCTCAAGCGAAGCGCCGTAATCGCGTCCGATGTTTAGAGGGCGCAGATGTACTTTGTTATCCGATCCCACAACGGCGACGCGCGGACCTTCAGCGCGGAAGAGCATCGAGTTGACTGGCACCGTCAGCTTTTGAATATTGGAAACAACTGCGAAATGTACCTGCCCGAACGATCCTGGCAGCAGTCGTCTGTCCTTGTTGTTTACATCCACCTCGGTCAGCAGCGTACGGGTTGCCGGATCGATCGACTCCGCGGTTCGCGCCACTACGCCGATAAATTTCTCCCCGGGGAACTCCTGCAGAGTAACGACGACCCTGCCGCCAATTTTGATGTAAGGCGAATAAGCCTGCGGAACGCTCGTGTACACGCGCAGGGTATCGACCTGAGCGATGTCGAAGAGTTCTCTTCCACCCGCTCCCGCATTAATAAGGGCACCGGGGTCCACATTGCGCCGCGTGAGCACACCTGAAAATGGCGAGTACACGTTCTTGAATGATTCCAGTTGTTCGAGCCGGCGCACATTCGCATCGGCCGCCGCCAGGTTAGCTTTGCTCTGCTGATATCCGCTGGTCTGCTGGTCGGCTTCCTGCGCCGAGACGGAGTCGGTCTTACGCAGGTTCTCCCAGCGTTGGGCGCTGATCTTGGCCAGCTCCATTTGCGACAGAATCTGCTGGCGTGCGGCTCTGCCCTGATTCAATTCCTGGTCCACTTCAGGGGTTTCAATTTGCGCCAGCAACTCGCCTTTCTTCACGCGGCTGCCGATGTCTTTGTACCAGCGCACTAGATAGCCGTTAGTTCGGGCAAAGATCGGTGATTCTCTGAAGGCCTGCAGGGAGCCGGGCAGTACCAGTTCCTCATCGGGTTGTTCAGCTTGCGGATGCACAACCGCGACGGACGCAACCGCATTCTTCTCTGTCTCCTTGGCGAGGGCGCGGCTGTGGTTCGAGCGGGCGACCAGGGTAAATCCGCCTGCAAGCAACAACACCAACAAGGCAATGCCAACGAGCATCACTGCTTTGCGCGGAGGCGCCGGAGGAAGCTCCGGTGGGCGCTCAATCCCCGGATGCTGATGTTTCGAGTGTTGCTGTATTTCCTCGATCTCCTGATCGCGTTGGGCCTGCGACACGGGTGCGTGATGCTCTATACCCTGTCCCTGCTGCTCTGAAGAAGGTTGTTTTAAATCGTTTTCTGCACTCATGCTTGACTCCGATTCACAAACTTATCTATGCCTGCTCAAGTCGAGCTTGGCGAGCTTCACGCCGGCTATGGAAAATCGCAAAAACGCTTGGCACAAAAAACAGTGTCGCAACCGTCGCAAATAACAACCCGCCAATTACGGCGCGGCCCAGCGGAGCATTCTGCTCTCCGCCTTCGCCGAGACCCAACGCCATCGGCACCATGCCGATGATCATCGCCAGTGCCGTCATCAGCACCGGTCTCATCCGGGTGTAACCCGCCACAATGGCCGCCGGGATAGCAGACATTCCTTCGTCCATCTGCTCGCGAGCGAAGCTGACCATCAGAATCGAGTTTGCGGTCGCAACGCCCATACACATAACCGAACCGGTCAGCGATGGCACGCTCAACGTCGTCCGCGTCAGCAGCAGGAACCAGCAGATCCCCGCCAGCGCGCCCGGTAGCGCCGAGATAATGATGAATGGATCGAGCCACGATTGGAAATTGATAACGATCAGCAGATAAACCAGTATGATCGCGCCCAACAACCCAATGCCCAGTCCAGCAAACGAAGAACGCATCGTGCTCACCTGTCCGCGAAGTACGATCTGCGTGCCACGAGGCAGGTGGCCCTCGTAGCTCTTGATGACACTGTCAGTCGCTGATGCGACTGCGCCCAGATCACGATCCTGGGTGTTGGCATACACATCAATCACCGGTTGAATGCCATAGTGATTCACTACGGCTGGACGCGCCGTTGGTTGTACTTGTACCAGGTTCCCCATCAGTTGGGACCCTTGAGGTGAATTCACCGGCACCGCCATCAGATCGTCAAGACTCGTCATGCGATATTGCGGTGACTGCACGGCCATCTGGTAGCTCACGCCATTCTTCGGATTCAACCAGAAGTTTGGTGCCGTCTGGAAGCTGCCGCTCAGCGAAATCAATACGCTCTGTGCCACATCTCGCGCGCTCAACCCCACCTGCGTGATACGGGTGCGATCCAGATCCATGTGCAGCGTGGGAGATGAGAGCAACTGCTGAACGTGCACGTCCGCGGTCCCCGGAATATGCCGCATCCGGTTGGCGATCTGTTGCGCGATGACATAGTTGCTCTGCATGTCAGGGCCGATCACCTGCACGTCAAGAGGCGCAGGTAGTCCGAAGTTCAGAATCTGCGTAACGATGTCGGCAGGCTGGAAGAAGAACTCCACCCCGGGGAATCGCGCCGGCAGCACCTCGCGTAATCGTCGTATGTGATCCGCGGTCGGTTTATGGTGTTCGGGGTCAAGTGAGATCAGAATCTCAGCGTCGCTGCTGCCAACCGTTCCCGACGAACTGTACGACTGGTTAATGCCGGAGTTTGGCAGTCCAATGTTGTCGAGAATCGTCTGAATCTCATTACCTGGAATTTGGTTGTGAAGTTCGCCCTCGACCTCATCACATAGCTTTGCTGTCTCTTCCACGCGCAATCCGGGACGCGCGCGCACATGCAAGCGCATCAGGCCAGCATCTACCTGCGGAAAGAAATCTTCGCCGAGAAACGTAATCAGCCCCAGCGAGAGCAGGCAAAAGATGAGGAAGAATCCCACGAATAGGCCGCGATGTTCAATCGTGGTTTCCAGTAGTGATTGGTAGCCGTGACGCAGATCTTCAAACTTGCGCTCAAAGCCGCGCTGAAACCTTCCCATAAACGTCTGTGGCCCCGCCGCGCGATGCTCATGGCCACGCATGATGTACATGACCAGCGTAGGAATCAGGGTTCGCGAAAGCAGGTAGCTGGCCAGCATGGCAAAGCTCACCGCTTCTGCCAAAGGCACAAACAGGAATCGTGCCACGCCCGTCAGGAAGAACATGGGCACGAACACGATGCAGATGCACAGGGTAGAAACAAACGCGGGCACTGCGATCTGCTGCGCGCCGTCGAGAATCGCCTGACGCATCTCCTTACCCATGGCAAGGTTTCGCTCGATGTTCTCGATCTCCACCGTCGCATCATCCACAAGGATTCCGACAGCCAGCGCCAGTCCTCCCAGGGTCATGATGTTCAGCGTCTCACCAATCGCAGCTAGCGCGAGGATCGAGCAGAAAATGGAGAGCGGAATCGAAATCAGGATGACGATCGTCGGACGCCAATCGCCGAGGAAGAGCAGGATCATCACAGCCGTCAGCAACGCGGCGGTCAGCGCCTCATTCAGCACGCCCTTGATGGAAGCTCTCACGAACAGGGACTGATCGAAAAGCGCGCTGACCTTCAACTCGGGAGGAAGCGATTGTTGTGCCTGTGGCACGATTCCCTTGATCCCGCTGACAATCTGCAGCGTAGAGGCCTTGCCGTTCTTGTAGATCGACATCAACGCACCACGACTGCCGTCCTGGCGCACGATATTTGTTTGCGGGGCGAAGCCATCGCGAACGTGTGCAACATCGCGGAGATAAAGCGTAGTGCCATTGCTGGTCTTCACCGGCAAATCGTTCAGCTCCGGAATGGTCCGCGGCGTGCCGTTCATCTCCACGTTGTATTCAAGGTCAGCAAGCTTCGTGGTTCCGGTGGGAAGAATCAGGTTCTGCGCATTCACAGCATTGACGATGTCGATCGGAGCCAGTCTGTAGGACTGCAGTTTCGGCAGATCGAGATCGACCTGAATCTGGCGTATCTTGCCTCCGTATGGATACGGCGTGGCCGCTCCTTCTACGGTGCTCAGCGACGTGCGCAGAAAGTTCTGACCTAAGTCAAAAAGTTGCTGCTCTGGCAAAGTCTTACTGCTTAATCCAAGCTGAATGATTGGCGTGGTGGAAGCACTGTAGGAGATCACCAATGGCGGCGTCGTTCCCGGTGGCAGCGAGCGCACGGTGGTCTGCGTGATCGCGGTAACCTGGGCAATTGCCGTTTGAATACTGGTGCCGTGACGGAAGTAGATCTTGATAATCCCCAACCCGCTTACGGATTGTGACTCCATGTGTTCGATATTGTTGACCGTCGTAGTGATACCGCGCTCAGAGTTCAGGACGATGCGGTCTGCCATATCTTGCGGCGACATGCCCGTGTAGAACCAGATCACCGAAACCACCGGGATATCGATCTCCGGAAAGATATCGGTCGGCATCATCATGATCGTCATGGGCGTCAGAATAAGGATGAGGAGCGCCATTACGACAAATGTATAGGGACGCCTTAGGGCTAACGCAACAATCCACATGAATAGGAATCACTCCAGAGTACGGTCGAGTCGGGTGCTCCGGTTGGGTAGGAGCACCGCTTTATTCTTAGATTCGATACAGCGCGTCTTAGATTGAAAATGATTTTAATTCTACCAACGACACCCAAACGCATGCTAGCATCGCCACAATGCGCAAGACGGTAAACATTGGTTACGAAATCCCGGGCAAACGATCTCCTGGGCGGCCTCGAAGCAAGCGGGCTCATCAGGCAATTCTCAGCTGCACGCTTAAGTTTCTTGAGTCAAAAGAAAACGGATTTGCCGATCTCACCATTGAAAACATAGCGGCCGAAGCAGGTGTTGGTAAGGCCACGGTATATCGCTGGTGGCCCACCAAGGCTGCTCTGGTTGCCGATGCCTTCGCCAGCAGCGTGACCCAGAAGCTGCACTTTCCAGATACTGGCTCGGTTCGCAAGGATATCTCCTTGCAGATGCGGCAGCTTGTAAAGATTCTTCGAAGTCGGCGCGGACACCTGGTCTCCGCTATCCTCGGCGCAGGACAAAGCGACAAAACTCTCATCCGGGCATTTCGGGAACGATTTCTAAAGCCACGCCGGGCGGAAGCCTACGCTACTCTGCGCCGCGGAGTAGCGCGAGGTGAACTGGCCGCGGACCTCAATCCGGACTTGCTGCTCGACGCTCTGTATGGGCCCATATACATGCGATTTCTGATTGGGCATAGCGCGCTGACTCCGGCCTTTGTGGATGATCTTTGCGATCTGGTGTTTGCTGGTACCGGAGCTCGCGAGCTTCCAGTCTCAAGCCGAAGCCTCGCGAATGCATCCGGAGCACACGGAAATTGAGTTTGTGGTCAGCCACAAGAAAACCCCGCCGGTGGGTGAGGTGGGGTTTTCTTGTTTCGGAAGTAGCTTGTACTTCGGAGAGCTACTCAGTCCAGCGCTTGAAAACGAGCGATCCGTTGGTTCCGCCAAAGCCGAACGAGTTCGACAGCGCATAATCCATCGATGTCTTACGCGCATGATTCGGAACGAAGTCCATTCCGATGGTCCCTTCATCCTGATTTTCCATATTGATCGTTGGTGGAAGTATCTGATCGCGCAGCGCCAATATCGTAATGCCCGCTTCGAGTCCGCCCGCGCCGCCAAGAAGGTGGCCGGTCATCGATTTTGTGGAGCTCACGGCAACCTTGTGCTCTCCAAAAAGATTCCTGACCGCACAGGCTTCGAGGCCGTCACCAACCGGAGTGGAAGTGCCATGTGCGTTTACGTACCCGATGTCACTGGGCGTGAGTCCGGCATCGCGAATAGCATTGCGCATCACTCGGAATCCACCCGCTCCCTCAGGAGCTGGCGAGGTGATGTGATAGGCATCTCCGCCCATGCCGTAGCCGACTACTTCGGCGATGATATTCGCGCCGCGTGCTTTTGCGTGCTCAAGCTCTTCGAGAATCAGAATGCCTGAGCCTTCGCCTACAACGAATCCGTCACGATCGCGGTCCCAGGGACGGCTTGCATGTTCCGGATCGTCGTTGCGGACGGACAATGCGCGCATAGCAGCAAATCCGCCTACACCCATTGGAGTAATCGAAGCCTCAGCTCCACCAGCAATCATCACGTCGGCATCGCCGCGCTGAACGATCTTATAGCTGTCCCCAATGGCGTGTGCACTCGTCGTGCATGCAGTGGCGCTGGCCAGGTTGGGGCCTTTCGCGCCGAAGCGAATGCTGACCTGTCCGGCTGCGAGATTGACGATGGTGGCAGGAATGAAGAAAGGTGAAATCTTACGTGGTCCGCCTTCCATCAGAGCGGTGTGTTCGCGCTCGATGATGTCAAATCCACCAATGCCGGAACCGATGTAGACGCCAACGTTTTCTTCATTTTCCGGCGTAATCTTCAGCCCTGACATGTTCACCGCTTCGGTGGCGGCTGCCAACGCGAAGTGAATGAAGCGGCCCATCTTCTTCAGTTCTTTCTTCTCAACGAAGTTTAGCGGATCGAAGTTCTTAACTTCAGCCGCAATCGTGCAGGCAAACTGCGTTGTATCGAAAGCGGTAATCGGGGCGACCCCGCTCTTGCCGGCCAGGAGGTTTGCCCAAACCTCCTCCGTGGTGTTACCAACACCACAAATCAGCCCAAGACCAGTGACAACTACTCGGCGGCTCAAGCTTACTTCCCGCCTTTCGAATGTGCTGTGACGTAGTCGGTCGCATCCTTCACGGTCTTGATCTTCTCCGCGTCTTCGTCAGGGATTTCGATTTCAAAGGCTTCTTCAAAGGCCATCACCAGTTCGACAATGTCCAGCGAATCCGCACCCAAGTCGTCCTGGAAAGAAGCGTTGGCGGTGACTTCGCTTTCCTCCACCCCGAGCTGCTCCACGATGATCTGTTTGACTTTTTCGTCTGAGGAAGCCATTCAATTCTCCTTGATGTTAATGGAAACGGCACACGCCGGACAGCAACGCCCGGTGGGCTACTGTGGCCGTTTCTTTATTGTACAGAGATGCTGGGCAGCCTGTTTACTTTGAGGCCTTGGAATGTGCGCTGATGTAGTCTACCGCGTCCTTCACGGTCTTGATCTTCTCAGCGTCTTCGTCCGGAATCTCAATGTCAAAGGCCTCTTCGAAGGCCATCACGAGTTCGACGATGTCCAGCGAGTCGGCGCCCAAGTCATCTACAAACGATGCAGAGGAGGTGACTTCAGCTTCATCCACTCCCAACTGCTCCACGATAATCTGTTTCAGTTTCTCTTCCACAGCAGCCATTTTGTTGGCGCCTCCTGCAAAAAGTTGAGCCGTCCGGCCAAGTAGTCGGTGTAACTTCAAAAATGCCTATGAGCCAGACGATTCCGATTAGCATCCTAACCGTTCGTTTTCGTGAAGGTCAATGCGCAATTGGCAATAACGACGGTGATTGCATGGCGGGCAGAAGCCAGAATGCCACTATCCAACGTGCACCCGCATGGGTTTTACTCAGGGAATGAGAGCAGTTGTGCAACGAGTTTCACGTGCCAGGGTCACGGTGGACGCGCGGTCGATCGGACAGATAGAACGCGGGTTGATGGTGCTGTTGGGAGTAGGCGCGGAGGATGGCGAGGAGGACGCAGAATTTCTTGCGCAAAAGATTGTTGCGTTACGGATTTTTGAAGATTCCGAAGGCAAGATGAACCGCAACGTGAGCGAGGCTGGAGGGGCGGTGCTGGCGGTAAGCCAGTTCACACTTTATGGCGATACGCGGCGGGGCAAGCGGCCATCGTTTGACGCCGCGGCACGGCCAGAGCGGGCCCGAGGGCTCTACGAGTATTTTGTGGAGCGCGTTCGAGCTCTGGGGTTGCGTTGCGAGACAGGACAATTTCAAGCGGACATGAAGGTGGAATTGGTCAACGACGGCCCGGTCACGATTCTGCTGGATTCGAAGAAATTGTTCTAGAATTTCTCATACCATGTACCACTCTGATAATCGTTGAATTTCGCAAGATAACTTTCTGGTTAGTACACGTTCAAGCTTCCAGCCATTAACTGATGCGCTATGGAACCTAGCTTGTGTGATTACCATTCAGTCAATCGTCTGGGATTTCGCCAGTTGATCGCTCGAATCGAAGATGGTTCCGAAATAAAAAAGGGGGCTGGCCGAAGCCAACCCCCAAAAAAAATCGTGCGCGCTTTTGGATTAGAAAGTGAAGCGAGCACCAAACTCACCGACAAAAGCGAAAGCTGACGAAGAGCTTGTTGGATTGGTGAACCCTGACGGAGTCCCGATCTTCCCGGACCTGGCAGTGTAGAAGTAGTTGTTTCCGTAGTTGGCGCGATTCGTCAGATTGAAGCCCTGGAAGCTAAGCTGCAGTCTGCGCTGCTCACCGAACTTGATGTTTTTGCTGACACGGGCATCCAGTTCGAAGATCGGAGCGCCACGAACGGAGTCGTAGGGAACGATGTGGGCAGTACCAGCCGCTAGAGCGGCACGGGCGGCAGCGCCACTATGGTCCTTTCCGTCGGGGTGAACCCTGTTGTCGTACATGTAATAGTCTTTAGGCGCGTTGTTGTCGACGATCACTGGGCGTGAGTATCCGGAACCCAGGCCGAGAATGTCATAGCCTGCGTTCAGGTCATAGGGGCGTGCCGAACCGAACTGCATAATCGGCGCAGCTTCCAGTCCCCATGGCAGATTCGCGATGCCGCTGATAGTGATGTGATGACGCTCGTCGAATGGCGTTGGGCCGAAGTCCCAGCTTGCCAGCGGATGAAGCGGATCATGCGGGTAGCTGTGATAGCTGGACTGCGAGCTCGACAAGATTGGCGGACCGCCGGACGCGGTCGAATAACCTACGGCGCGACCGAGAGTGTAGTTCGCCACCAGGCTGAAGTTCTTTACCATGCGCTGGCGGTAGCTGAGGTTCAGGCCATCGTAGCGGGAACGGCCGATTGACCGATTGTCCATGATACGGCCAAGAGCGGAAACACCGGCGGCATTGAAGGCAGCCGTCAGCGGACGCGCGCCCGTGGCGGGGTCTATGGGATTGATGTTTACGTCAACATTCGAATGGAGTCCGAGGGTGTGAACGTATTCGGCCTCAAACACGCTCTTCGAACTGAGTGCCCATTGATAGCCGAAGTTGAACTCTTCGGTGTAGGGGTTGCGGTACTTGGGGTCCATGGTGCGGCCGGTGCTGCCGGGGGAAAGCTGTGAGGACGCCGCCGGAACACTTGCCAAAACCGTTGCGACATTTGCCGGTGAGTAAATCCAGTTCGCAAGCGGCACCGAGAATCCCGGGACGTTTGCCGGATCATCGCTTGTGAGCGAAAGCGCCTGCTGGTACACGGTCGGATTCGCCATCTGCTCCATCCACAACGGGATGTTCTGATAGACGTTGCCGAAATACAGGCCGAAGCCGCCGCGCAGGACGTGCTTGCCGGCGCCGGTCAAATCGTAAGCGAAGCCAACCCGAGGGCTGAAGTCCTTGTTGTCGTCATGCGGTTTGACGGCGTATGGGCTGCCGATTGCCGCCAATTCCAGGAAGGTCTTGCTGATCCCAATGGCGCTGCCGCCAATGAGGTTCATGTCCTTATCCCAGCGGAGGCCGAGATTCAGGGTCAAACGCTTGGTTGCCTTCCAGTCATCCTGGAAGTAAATTCCGAATTGCTTGGTACCGCCCGGTACATTCGTGCGGGAGTCGCCGTTTGAGATCGACATGCCGCCAACCAGACCTGGATTCGCAAGGCCGCCACTTAGAGCAGCGATTTCAGAGGGATCTGCGTTGAAGTCGATTTCGAGGGTTGAGTTGGAAGAGAAGTATCCACCGAGAGAGGGATTCCAGATGTAATCGAAACCCGCTTTTAAGGTGTGATTGCCGAGGTTCTTGGTGATGTCGTCACGCCACTGCCATTTACGCTGGAACGACTGCTGCGGAACATTAACGTTGGTTCCAAACCATGAGCCGCTGGCAAACGTAATGTAAGGCTGATTTTTGGTGGAAACATCGATGATGTTGTTCCAGTACTGGTTGCCGAAGGTGAAGCTGTTTACCAGGGTGTTAGACAGCACCGAATTCAAGGTGAAGTTTGCGACTTGCATGTGGTTGGTGGTGACGTTGCCGCCGGTCAGGTCGCCGTTTCCATCAGACTGATCATTGAGGCTGTTGTTGGCCTGCGATGTATAGCTGATGTAGGCGGTTTCTCGGTCGCTGAACTTGTAGTCGACACGACCATTCAGGCGGTTCTCGAAGAACGGTGTGGGAATAGTCGAAGAAGGCTTCGCGGCCAAGCCGAGGGTGGTAGCAGCGATGTTCAGTTCCTTAAGAGAATCGGAGGTTTCAGGGATGCTGGTATGTTCGCGCTGGCGCTCCAAGGCGAAGAAGACGAACGCCTTGTTCTTGACGATGGGACCCCCGATGGATCCGCCAAACTGCTGACGGCTGTAAGGTCCATTGGAAGTGCCACCACCGGCCAACTGCTGGTCCGCGTTGAACTTTTGATCGCGGAAATATCCGAATGCTGAACCGTGGTAGTTGTTGGAGCCGGACTTGGTGATCATGTTAATTGCGGCACCTTCGGACCGGCCATTAGCGGCCGAGAAGCGCTGCGTCGAGATCACGAATTCTTCCACGGCTTCCAGCGGAAGCTGCATTACAGTACCGCCTACCGTGCTGTCCTTGTTGTCAACACCGTTGACGGTTACGTTGACTTCGCGTCCTACATTGCCGTTGACGGAGAGAACCGCAGAGCGGTTCTTGGTGGGATCGAAGGAGTCAGCCGACTTTACACCGGGGGCGAGATAGGCGAGGTTGGCCACGTCGCGGCCGAGAAGAGGGAGCTCTTCCACTTCGCTCGGAGTAATTTCCTGACTGACAGAGGTCTTGGCCTGGTCGATGAGCTGGATGTCGCCGGTGACTTCAATGACTTCGTTCGCCTGACCGGGTTTGAGGCTGGCTGATACTGTAGCAGTCTGGCCGACGAGAAGTTCGAGGGTCTGCGCATAGGCAGCGAACCCTTCCCGCGATATCTTTACCACATAGGAACCGGCTGGCAACTGGTCGAAGCGGAAGTTTCCAGCAGTGTTGGTGGTGGTGGTTCGAGTGGCTCCGGTGCCCTTGTTGGTCGAAACGACGTTGGCACCAACTAAGACCGCACCGGCCTTGTCTGAAGCTGAACCGACGATTGTGCCGGTGGCGGTTGCCTGGGCGAATCCGAGATTTACGCCAAGAGCAACGATGGTCACGATCAAAAACAAATTCAAAACAGTCTTCGTCATCCTGTTCCTTGCCTCCCTGCTCTCTCTTGAAAAGAGTCAGTGTGTCAAACCGATGATGATTGAGCGCTGCTAAGTAGCCATTGACGCGCTTTGAGCGGAAGGAACTTTTAGGCAGAGCTAACCTACAGCTCTGCTAAGAGCTGCTCGTTGGAACGGAGCAGTCATCCGAAGTCCCACGCTACAGGCACGGTCAAATTACAAGTTGTGAGTAGGGCCTAAGGCTCGGTCAGGTTTGACCGGCCGAAGTGAATGCTGTGCACAGAACAAGCAAGCTGCTGGTTAGCAACATAAGCGCAAGTTCCCACACAGGTTGTGATCTCTGTTGCACGTTGCATTCCAAGTTGCGGAATTTCGTAACTGTTTGTTTTTGTTAGTCGAATGGAGGCGAGTTCAGAAGCTGCTACGGATAATGGGATAAGAAAATTGTGAGGATATGTAAGTTCATAATCTTAAGCGGAGGTCACAGAGGGCGGCTTGGGAATTAACGAGTGTCACTCTATAGCACGTATGTGGGGAGCCCTGTTCTGGCGCGGAAAATGATGGACGAAACTGGTTCGTGGATTATGTATATAATCCAATTGGAGAACTGATATGCGTTACGAACCGGAACACAAGACGCGAACCCGAGATCGTATAGTGCGGAACGCCGCTCGCAAGCTCCGCGCTGAGGGCTTGAGCGGCTCTGGGGTCGCGAGCGTAATGAAGGCATCGGGTCTGACCGTGGGCGGCTTTTACAAGCACTTTCGGAGCAAGGACGAGCTCCTCGCCGACGCCATTGCGCAAGCATTCTCGGACAGCGAGAAGGTCTATTCCTCCCTGCAAAACGTGCCGGGTGAGGACAGGTGGAAGGAAATCGTTCGGTGGTACCTCTCGCCCGAGCACTGTGATCATCCCGAGACCGGTTGCCCGGTTGCCGCGTTGGCCCCTGAGATTACTCGAGCCAAACTCAGTGTTAGAAAACGAATTGCCGGTCTGATGAAAGAGCGTACGGATCGGTGGGTGGAGTTCATGCCGGGATTGACCGCAACAGAGCGGGAGCGAAACTTCTTCGTCATTTTTAGTGCGATGGCGGGTGCCGTGTCCATTGCCCGTCTTCTTGCCGAACCTGCCGACAGGCAGAAGGTGTTGGTTAGTATGCGAGATCATCTTTTGCACAGCTTCTGAGATTTTTTGCGACCGTAGGATTATGTTAGTAATCCTGTATAGCATGCGAGATCGGAACATGAGCTCGTGAGGGCTGAAGATTTCTAGGCCCGCCAGAAATCAAACGCGTTTCCGCTGACAGTGGTCACGAAAGGAATTCTATGAATCTCGCCGGTCGCACCATCCTTATAACCGGAGGCTCCGCCGGGATCGGCCTTCGCGCTCAAGTTTGTAGAACTCGGCAACGAGGTCATCGTGACTGGCCGGCGCCAGGCGGTGCTCGATGAGGTGAAGAGAAGGCACCCGAAGCTCCACACCATCCAGAGCGACGTCGCGGATCCCGCACAAACTGCCTCGCTCGCGGCGCGCGTGAAGGCGGATTTCCCCAGACTCGACGTGCTGATGAATAACGCGGGCATCTCCCTCGTCAAGAACCTCAAGGTTCCGGCAGCCGACCTCGCAGGGTTAATGGCGGAGATGAACATCAACGTGGGCGGTGTAATTGGCATGACCTCCGCGTTTATCGACATTCTGACGACCAATAAGGGCACCGTGATCAACGTGTCTTCCGCCCTCGCCTTCGTGCCGCTTCCGGCGGCGCCAATCTACTCCGCCACCAAGGCGGCGGTCCACTCCTACACCCAGTCGCTGCGGTTCCAATTGGAGGAAACTGGCGTGGAGGTCATCGAGATCATGCCATCGGGAACGAAGACCGACCTGGCGGCAGGCCTTGCCGAGGGCGGCATTAGCTTGATTACCACCGATGAGTTGGTGAAGCTCTCCTTTGCGTCCCTCAAGGCGGGTGCCCTCGAGATCCGGCCGGGTCAGTCCAACCAGCTCGCATTAATGCGGCGCCTCGCCCCCAATTTCATTAACAAGCAGCTCTGGAAAGCGTCTAAGAAGCTGATCCCGGTCGCGGCGGGATAGAGACGACCTTGTTGGCCGTCTCTATGTTCCAGCTTTCGTAAGGTCGTCGTAAAGATCAAATAAAAATGGCCTAGCTTCGGGGCACCGTGGAGAAGGGAAATTTTCGGCCTAAATATTTGTTGCAACGATTATCGTTTTCGCGAATCGAATTTAACTGAGAGAGGATCACCACAATGACCACAATGACCGCACCAAAAACCGCCGTTACCACCTGGAACATCGACCCTGCCCACTCCGTCGCGGAGTTCAAGGTCAAGCACATGATGATCTCGAACGTGAAGGGGCAGTTCACCGGAGTTTCCGGAACTCTTAGCCTCGACGAAGCTGATGGCACGAACGCGACGATCGAAGCGACCATCGACGCGGCATCCATCAACACCCGCGAAGCCCAGCGCGATGCACACTTGAAAAGCGTAGATTTTTTCGACGTTGACAAATTCCCGACTCTCACTTTCAAGTCAACCGGCGTGACCCGCAGTGGCGATGGAGAGTTGGCGGTCGATGGCGAACTGACGATCCATGGCGTTACTCGCAACGTGTGGTTCGCAGTTGAAGGTCCGACCGCGCCAGGAAAAGATCCCTGGGGCAACACTCGAATCGGCCTTTCGGCGACGACGAAGATCAACCGCAAAGATTACGGGTTGACTTGGAATACAGCGCTGGAGACGGGCGGCCTGCTGGTGGGGGAAGAAGTCACCATCACGCTCGATGTGCAGTTCATAAAGGCCTGAATCAAATGCTGCGGCGGCGCATCGAATTCACGTCCGCAGCAACAGGAAAGAGAGGTATTCGATGTCACTCCGGCCCGTTAAAGAAATCATACAAACACAGCCCACGTTAGAGGGCGCTGGCGTAAAACTACAGCGCGCATTTGGCTTCGGAAAGACGAAGGAGTTCGATCCGTTCCTGCTGTTCGACGACTTCCGGAACGAGCGGCCGGAGGACTATCTTAAGGGGTTTCCTTGGCATCCGCATCGCGGCATTGAGACGATCACATACGTGCTGGCGGGCTCGGTGGAGCACGGCGACAGCTTGGGCAACAAAGGGAAGATGACAGCTGGAGACGTTCAATGGATGACCGCTGGGAGTGGCATTCTGCACCAGGAAATGCCGAAGGGCGACCCAAATGGGCGGATGCACGGTTTTCAGTTGTGGGCGAACCTTCCGGCATCGCTGAAAATGACCGATCCGCGCTACCAGGATATTCCGTCTGCCGCGATCCCCGAGGTCACGGACGATGACGGCACGCATGTGCGCATAATCTGTGGTGAGTTCTGGGGGAAGCGTGGTCCGGTGGAGGGCGTGGCTGCCGATCCGAGCTACATCGACGTGAGCGTTGCGCCGGGAAAGCGCAAGCACCTCAAGGTGGAGACCGACCGGAATGCTTTTGCCTATGTTTTCGCGGGCTCGGGCAGTTTCCGCGACGCCTCTGAACCGCAGGCAGTGCTGACGGAACATACGGCGCTTCCGGAAGCGGCACCGACCTATGACGCGAAAAACCACTCGCTCGTTGTATTTGATCGGGGCGACGAAATCGTCGTGCAGGCAGGGCAGGAGGGAATTCGCTTCCTGCTGGTGTCGGGAAAACCGATTGAAGAGCCGGTGGCTTGGTATGGCCCCATCGTGATGAACTACCCCGGGCAGCTCAAGCAGGCAATGGCCGAGTTGCAGGACGGCACCTTCATCAAGCACCAGTAAGTTGCATGTGCAGTGCTTGGTGAGCAGATGCAATCGCGCAGCGGGAGAGACTCTCCTAACGGAGGCTTTCTCTTGTTGGATGAGGTACTCGAATTTTTCGGAGTTGGATTTAAAGATTCTGCGAAGGGGTAGCGGGAATCCATTACTGAAAGAAGCGAGGTGCGACGATGCTTGGACTGAAACTGGTACGGCTTATTGAGAAACACTGCGAGGATGTTGCGGAAAGTTTGATGGCGAAGTTGCGTACTTCAGAGCGCACTCCCGCGTATCGCAAAATCGATAAAGATGAGCTGCGGGCTTCGCTGGTGGCGCTGTACGCGCATCTTGAGGAGTGGCTGCTGAGCAAGACAGATAGTGACGTGGAGCAACACTTCAGAGCGGTGGGCACACGTAGGGCGAAGGAAGGTGTGCCTTCGAGTGAGGTGGCCTGGGCCTTGATGCTTTCGAAGCAACAGCTGTGGTCGTTTGTTTATCGCGAGGCCGCGGCGGAGAAGGCACTGGAGCTTTATGGTGAGTTGGAGTTTCTGGAGACGCTGGACCGGTTCTTCGATCGCGCTGTTTACTACGCGCTGATTGGATACGAAGAGAGTGCACGGAGGAAAGCGGCGTAGTGGGGTGGGGCGTTTTGGATTGAGGCTTCACTGCGTTCAGGGTGACACCTCAATTCAACAACAAGAGCAAAGGCAAGGGCGGAAGCAAGAGCAAAGGCAAGGGCGGAAGCAAAAGCCCCATTCTAAAATCGCAAAGTGCGCGAGTTTACAGAAGATGCAACGGCAGAACTGGCTTTTGAGCAGTGATGGGTATGGCTGTACGAGGGCGCGGCTAACCGCAGAAAGCAAAAATTAAAAGCAACCTCAACTACTTTCCCTCGACCAACGGTGGACGAGTTTGGGCTTGGCCGCTGGCGCGGAGAATGGCGTCGGCGATGGCGAGGGCCTCGACGACAGGGCGCACGGCGTGGACGCGGACAATGTGGGCTCCGGCGAGAGCGGCGGCAACGCTGGCGGCGATGGTGGCGTTGTCGCGGGCGTCGGGAGGAGTGCTGGCATTCTCTGTTTGAGTGCCTTCTGTGGCGAGATTGATCGACCTCGAGTTGTTCAAGGACTGGGCGGTGATTTCGGCGAAGCGCGTGGTGAGCGTGTGGCCGAGGAAACCTTTGCGGGAGAGGGCGGCGAGCAGAGGGAATCCGAGAGATTGGAATTCGGCGAAGTGGGCGAGCAGAGGATAGTTCTCGTCGAGGCTTTTGCCGAAGCCGAATCCGGGGTCGAGTACGATGGCCGAGCGAGCTATGCCGGCGTCGAGAGCCTGGGCGGTACGTTCGCGAAGACCTTCGCGGACGAGCGTGACGATATCGGGCTCGGGGGGCAGGTCGATCCACTGATGGGGCAGGCCGCGGACATGCATGAGGATGGCTCCGCAGGGACGCTGGGCGATGGTGTCGGCCATGGCGGAATCCCATAAGAACCCACTTACATCATTGACGATTTCTACTCCGGCATCGATGGCGGTGCGCGCTACCGTGGATTTATATGTGTCGATGGATAGGATCGATTGCGGACGCTGCTGTTTGATGGCCTGAATGATGGGGAGAACGCGGTCGAGCTCCTGGCGGGCGGTGACGGCCGCGGCGGGAGTGGGCTCGGTGCCACTTTGAATGATGGGCGTGCCAGGGCGAGTGGATTCGCCTCCGATGTCGAGGATGTCGGCGCCGTCGTCGAGCAGAGCGAGGCCGTGGGCGGTGGCGGCGGCGGGATCGAGGTAGCGGCCTCCATCGGAGAAGGAATCCGGCGTGACGTTGAGGACTCCCATGACGAGAGTGCGGTCGCCGAGAGGAAGCGTGCGACGGCCTAGGTTCCACTGGAAGCGGGGGCGCATGGCAGGGATTGTAACAGTAAGTGGGGGGAAGTCACTTCGAGGGGAGAGTGATAGCGAGGTAAAAGCAAGAGCAAAGGCAGGGGCAAGGGCAAAGGAAAGAGCGAAGGCAAGGGCGAAGGCAATACAGCAGACGTGGAGCGCGTTGATCACCCCACACATTCCGCGCAAAAGCGGCGCGAAATATGTGGGCCACCTGGGAGGAAAAGAAGAATCGATGGCGGGCTGAAAAGCTTGAGGACGCACGGGAGACTTGGGCATTGCTGGGGTCCTTCGCTTGCGCTCAGGATGACCCTCTCAGCACATGGCAGACACATCTGCTATGGAACCGCTCTGATATGGAGTGACCGTGTCAAGTAGCAGGGATGGCGCTCTTGGGTTTGCTGTTGCTGTTGAAGTTGTTCGAGAACAGGGCGAGCAACGGTCGGGGCAGGTTTGGCGACGATTGATCAGTCTGAT
>WNGR01000039.1_pt1 | contig 148889 bp, 180 predicted proteins | sample 5407581 | NCBI WGS metagenome assembly WNGR01 (sample SAMN13153383, study PRJNA577476) | soil metagenome | isolation source: 80 cm soil or saprolite under Garry oak tree replicate 2 | place: USA:California | collected 2016-06-15
CCGCATGGGAATAAAGTGATGGGTATTATGTCAAAATCGAGACGTCTGGGAAGGAGGACGAAGTACGGCCATCGCCGTGCACACGCTCCTGACTCATGTTTTCTTTGGCTGTCGTAGAAACGTCTCTCGGAAGAAAGAAAAGAACGCTCGGCCTCGTATCGTCCATCCGTGCACATGGTCGTTTCAGAGTTGCCCAGACCGGTGTCGCACCATGATTTGAAAGTAGGGTCTTGGACCTAGCGCTGACGGCTCTACTCGCGTGTTCGGGTCAAACCAAAACCTTTGTGCAGCGGTATGGTCCCGTCCAGAAAAGAGCGCTCAGTCGAACCGGTTTGTACATTAACCTGGTGCTAAATCGGGCTTTCTCAGAGGATGGGGTGAAACATTATTGAAATGCATCCAGCTCTGTCGAAAGAGGTTTAGCTACATACAACCCAGATAGATCCGCTGAGCCCCCGGTATTACACAGACACCCGCAAGCCACCTATCGCGAAGGCGGCCACCATACCTGTCGACTGGAACAAGGTTGCTCCTACATCATCAGGCTCGCCAGTCCTCCACTTTGGTACGCCATAGGGCGAACATTCGGATGCGGCTGCGCTTCGAATTGGATGTACTCCTGCGTGCCCTCCGCATCAATGCGAATCTGGCGGATCAGATGTTGAAAGTCTAGAGTGACGCAAAGGGATTGAGGCTGGGACATACAAATGCGCCTTTGTTACCTCCCTGGTCGACATAATTTGGGGCGGAGAATACCTGAGACCGCATATGAGAGAAGGATATCGGATTAGTAAAACGGTTGTCCGCATACCGTTGTACATAACCCGTTATGTTCAATGGCATAACCGTCTGGATGCGGTCAGTGTGAGCCACGAAAAAAAGGCCATCCATCTTCCTACCTTGTCGCACCTCGTGACTACGCAGAATACCGGTTATTTTGTTCAAGTCGCACCATCGCCTAGTCACGTCAGGACCAAACGCGATGCCGACACCCTGATTGCGGCAAATCTCGTCAGGATCCCTTCCATCATCTAATGGTCAACCTACACGTTTACTAGGCCCCCATCCGGGCAATTCCTGCGGGTCCGTCCAGAGTAGCTGCACCTATGCTTAGCATTTCGAGCTCGAGCATGGAGAGGCAAAGAGCACGAACTTCACCTGTCAATGCAAATGAGTCGAATCGCCGGAAGCTGCAAAGACGAATGAAAGCGTACACATCAAACCTTCCGTCCCCGGCTGACGACCTATTCGCTTTATCGCACGGATTTCATCGAGAGTAATGCCGTCTTTGCCGAAGAGGCCCCCATGCGTGACAAAATATCGCTTAAAATCATCCGGAGAAAGAATCACGTCCTCTTTCTTAGCAGGAGGTTGCGTTGCGCTGACAAGGGTGGCGAGAGGCACTAAAGTTCTCGGTGAGCGGGAATAGACAGAGCAGACGGTAGGGAACAGACGGGTTGTAAAGACATAAGCGAAGAGCTATAGGAAGAATTCTGTCAATAGAATGCTCGACCAAGCGGTGCGATGGGACATACCCTGTATGTTTGCTCTCCGTGTTTGTGTTTCGCCTCGCCCTCGAATCCATACGTCCGGTTCATTTCTTTCGCTTCGTGATTTCCGCGATTTATGAACATCCTCTCTGGAAATAGCCCTATAGCCCGTCTCTGTTAGGGAGTTCGCAGGACAAGCGCAACCAAAGCTCACAAACATTTGAGTGCGAAGGCGGTCAAGATGACCTCTACGGACCATGAGCCACGATCCACAAGATCGCCATTCATGAGTAAGATGTGGTCTTTTGATGGCTCTCCCGTTAATGACAACAGATGCAGAACATCGAAAAACTGTCCTGAGAATTCGGTCAGTATGGGACTCCCTCGGCAAGGCGATAAGCAGCACCGTGCACATCCCCGATGACATCGATGGTGATGCCTTTCTCCACCTTGACATCGACGAGGCTCTCCTCCTTCACAAAATGATCGTGGGCTCCTAGTACGATCTCCCATGCGTACCGTCGAGGAAGCGTCTTTCCGTCTTTAAACCACTCCATCATGGATCGAATGAATTCTATAGTGATCTCGAATTTTCCATCGTCCGTTGTCTCGAGCCTTGGCCCCTCGTAGTTTTTTTCCACATCGCAGGCCCCTTCACAGCGGATCTGAGATCGGGAACGAACGAACGACTTTGGAACGGCGCACCTTCAGCGATGATCTCCAAACATCTTTCAGCGGCGCTTTTCTCCTCTTCCACCTCGATCGCCTTTTCGAATTCGATCTTGCGCACAAGCTTCTGCGTCGACTCGAGCTCCTTACGGACCTGCGCATTTTGCGGCTCCAGTGCGAGCACCTTCTTCAAGTCAGCAACGGCAACCTGCGGCTTGAGGATCTGTATGTGGCACATCGCACGACTGCGACGCCGTCACAACGCGGCTGCAACTTAACAGTGTATCACCAAGACACACGGTTGTAGCAAGAACGCACCGGTAGTACGCTTTGGCATACTTGGGGTTGATTTCGATGGCACGGGCTTACGGTAGGGCATCTAGTTTCTCGAAACAGGGAGAAGGACGCTGATATTTACCAGCATCGTGTAGAGCATATCCATGCTCTTCGAGCTTGATGCGGGTATATGCGCGATTACAAAATAACGTTGCATCGCCTGGATTGTGCTCTATCGCTGCGGAGTATAGTTGCGCAGCCCGCGTAAAGTCATGGCCTTTTCGGACACAGTGGGCAGCTTAGCAAGTAAGCAGGCTACCAGTTTGCTAAGCTTACCCAGAAAGGCCTTGTTAGCGTCGGCTTTAAGCTGGGCGGCTTCTTGTTTATCTTTATCTGAAACCTCTTTAAGATCGGTTAAGCTGAGCGTTGAAAGAGCCGGGGATGGTACCGAGGAGGGAGTGGTAGTTGGAGATTCACTCATGATCGTCAAGCGTGCAGCTTTCAATCGACTAGATTGTAAAGTATTTGTACTCTGAACGGTTGTCACCGGTCCGGCGGAACAAAAAAAAATATTCAACTGCTCTGATCCATCAGGCAATCCTAATTGCATCGAGCATCGAGCCCAGTGTAGAAAAAAAAGAAAAGCGAAAGTGGGTATAACCAGGTCACTTAGTGACAACCATCCAGATTGAAATATTTGCCAAGCCCAGCCTCGTAGGCATTCATCCCCTGCAGCCAACCGTTGACGAATTGATGAACGCTGCAGAAAGGTATGAGTACAACGGTCAAAGATAAGCTAAGAAAGAGCACTTACTAGTCAAGGTTATTTTGGCATCTGCAGCAAGGAGTGTGCGCTGCACTCGTAGCATCGGACTAGTCCAATCCTGTCAGAAAAACGCCTTCCTATACAAGGTATAATACGCACGAAGGTCATGCCATGGTGCCAACCATTATACTTCCCGACGGTCGTGAATATGTCACCGTTGTTAGCGGCCAGGAGAGTAGCAAAAAATTCGGCCCCAGTCTTGATATTGAAATCCTGTGTGACAATGAGAAAATTAAGTTTCAAACCCTCAGAGGGAAAAAAAAAAAATTCATACTATGTCTTGGCAGTTGCCGTTTGGAGACCCTACACATTTGTCCCGGGTGATCTGCATGAGGCCTTGCTCACCGGCCCCACCGACAGCTGACGGGTTGCAGCCGCTTTCTTGCATCGCAAACGATGCAAGCAAAATAGAAGGGACTGTATGCCGTGATCAACAAAGAGAAGCCCACGCTACACATCGAAGAGGACACGAACTGCCATGAATATTCCCATATTTCTCGAACGTAGCGATAATGTTGTCATGGCAGGGGGAAAACGCAGTGTGCCTCGCACTGGCCAGGGACACAGTAATAAGTTGCCCAATTTCAACACGAGGAGGCGTCCAGCCGGCGCCAGTAATGCCACAATTGATCCAGTCAATGTCGCCGTTGGGGCCCCTTATTTTTGTGACTTTCGCTGATAATAACGGTGGTCAGATCTACCCTACGACCAACGAACGCTTCACGAGACGTACTTGATGCACCGGCAGAGCCGCACTGGCCGGAGCTAACCCTGATCACGCCGGACGCTTCATGGGCGGGGGTTTGAACAGGGGGTTTCTGTGAACTTGAACTGGGTTTGGGCGCAGAGTCTTTCGTGGGGACCTTTGGCGTAGGGCTGCTCGCCGGGTGGGTCGGAGTCGGGCTGGTGTGATGGATGCTACTGGAGTGCCCTGACGGCCTTGGTTTACAGCGCTTGCCAGCACGGTGTGTAACGTCCCGAGCGTTGACATGCGCGGCGTGACGCTTGTGAGCGGCGGCGTCGAGCCAAGTCGCCTCGACAATGGCGGTGGCTAACAAGAGAGTGAAAGTGGTAAGACCAATGGAAAACTTCATAACGAATGGGAAGGGTAAAGGACTGGTGAAGGTTGTATGAATCTAAAGCAAAAAGGAGTGAGTGGTCAATTTAAAGAGGAACAAACGACTTGCAAAACGTAAAGGAAAAGGAGTGTGTTGAGCCGTCTGTGAAAGTGCGAAACGGAATGAAAAGGCGTGATGAAATTGATTTTGCCTGTCAAGCCATTGCCCCTTAATTATTTTGCCCTGAACGTCGCACGTCAAAGGAGAACGAAGACGGTGGCAACAAGCAACCAGCAACGGATTGCTCTGCGATTTCTCTTGACCATTCAAGTTGGCATGTTCCACATGTGGACATGTGAACATCGTGAGCGTCATTCCTCGGCTCCAACTTGGTCTTAGCCCGTTCTCTTCACACCCGCTCATATTTGTGCCAGGACAGAAGAAGTAAGAAGCTATGCAGGCAACGGCAAGGCTTTTCACCTCGCCAATCTAGTCCTGTAAATAAGCAGTCGCCGCCGTTGGCACGCTACCGACAAATCCTATCCTCTAAAAACGTTTGTCCGGGCTCGCATAGAACAGAAGAACCATGACTACATACCGTGACTCACACCATTGCCATTCCTTGAGCACAAATTGCGATTTCCGCATCGCGAACTGAAGGCGATTACGTTGTCGGAAACGGGTGTCTACGAGACCAAGCGCCGAGACCTGAGATACAACCCCTAGCGCCTAGCCGGTCTGTAGCGAGTACCTCGTTCCTACCTGTCAAAGCGGCATGTCCGCACCAAGACAAAACATACGATGGACTACTGAATCAGCGGGACTTCTCACAAGAACACAGGCTCCCAAGGGGAGACCTCTTCCAACGTTGACTATAGCAGAGGACACCTTCCCATCACCACAACAGACGAGTGCAACTGGTAACCGTGACTACGACCGTGACTACGAATACGCAGCCAGTCAAGCCCAAATCCGGCACAAGACAATCAGAGTAATCGTTCTCGTCTCTCGTAATGGAGGGCTCCTGTGAGCAGTGTGTGTTAGTGAGTGTTGAGCCTCGACCTCATCATCCCCCGAACCCGAACGAACCTTACACGAGCGCATCTGTGGCCATGTGATCCTGCACCTTGTCATGCTGATGCTGCGCTATAAACATACCCTTGGTTCTTTTTCGTTTTAACTTTAAAAGGTTTCTGACAGCTGTGATGATTATCGCCCTTAACCAGCACCCTCTTCGTCATTCTTCGGAATGATGTGTCTGGTCCCTCACGTGCTAGTCCCATGTGTGACGAGAAAGCATCACGAAAGACACCACAAATGGCTGTGTTCCTGCTTGCAGTTCTGTCATGCTTTACGAACCACCGGGGGACGAGGGTCATCGATCTCGTCAGAGCTAAGCGCCTATCTGACTTTGACTCGGCACTGATGACGCGGTTCTTACTGCGGGGCGCGCCAAAGGGACTTACACAGGACATCGCATCTCGTAGCGCGCTCGACATGCACTCCAACTGTAGTAGGCTGTGCTCAATGGAACGAACGTCCTCGGTCTGGAAAGACACGCTACTGCGGAGAATACCCAATCCCGAGGACGGTACTCTGCCACGACGAATACACACTCCTGGCACGGCGCGTTCTCATTGTCCATGATCACGCGTACCTCATTGGTCGTCGGTATAAAGCTCACGCAATGCCCAGCTACAACATAGACACCTCTACGATTAGACATATGGGAACGAAATGTCTTGCATCACCAGAATGCACCACCAGAAAAGAGCGACTGAGCGAAGGACTCTCGAGCTCTGTTATTGTCACCACTCCATGACAAGCTCTCCAGAGGGACGGAGTTTTACCGGATCTGATTCGCAAGTGCTTGATGCGAGTAGCTCACGATGGTAGCGTAATCGAGACCCCGTGAGGTCCACAACGTACGACCCAATAGCAAAAACGGGGCACCAAGGTAGGCAACTCCTGAGGTCGTCGCATAAGGCAATGAACAACGAGTATCACAAAGAATGAGTTCATTGTGCGAGCCAATTTTTTCCTTCAGTGGTACCGAAATGAGCACCAGCAGGGAGCCGTCCGAAACAGGTATTGATGCGACTCGACGAAGTCGCGTCATGCAACTCGGCGAGGGTTTGCCGAAATAGGTGTTTTCATGACCAAGGTGAAACTACTCCCAAAGACGGTTGCTCGGTGTTCGAATCATGACGAGCGCATCCCCAAAGAGAAATCTCAATCACAACCACAAGGGCACTAAAGGTGCCAGCAGTGCGGCTGGAGATGAAAATATGGCTGTTGCCAGTCGGTGGCGTAGAGTCGTGACGACACTATTCGCTGTGAGGGATTCTGTTAGGGCTGACATTTTAATTGGCTGTCGTTGGCGTAGTCCTAGGGTACACCTGCTCGCACCATCTCGGGCTGTCCTAATAATGGCGCCGAAACTTAGAGGCTTGACGTATTGATGACACTGAGAAGGCGGCGGGAATCTAAAACACATAGAAGCGCAATAGCCTTGCACGACGAATGCACTGGCACAGACAAGGCCAGGATAACATGGCAGTCTGGTGAATACCAGTGTCCAGGTGTCTGCATGAACAGATCCGTGGTTATGCAATGTAGAACCGTGAAACCCTTGGTGGGCCCCAATAATTGGATGCATGGCACGCACTGAAAGTAAGACCCGGCGGACAGTGGCGCAAGTGCACGAGGCACAGCGCGATTAAAGCAGAATTATTACCAGGCGCGCCACGCTGTGTACAGAGCCGAGGACATCACGGGGGATGGCTAGAACGGGAGCTAGCGCCGGTGCAAGTTCCGTGAGACAATAACTCGAGTTGAAATGAATCGGGCTACGGTCACGCCGGTAACCGTGAGTCAGAGCACTACAATTGTCACCATTAAACACCCGAGAGCTGGTGGTGTCATCGCGACTCTTATTCTGACTCCCATTGTCAGTATGCGTGGTGGTGCCGGGGTAAATAGCAAGCTCGCATGACCTGGGCATCGTTTAGTTCGGTCTACCCGTGTCGGGAAGCTATGTTTGGTACGTTACTTCCAAATCGGTACATCTCCCGGGACAAGCAACCCTTGGTTGACTGGACCCAAACCAACCATATTCAAACCGGAAACGGCCATCAGCATCCACTTGGGTTCCGTATACTCGGAACGGATTACAATTCCGGAAGGAATAATGCGGAAATCTCGTTACTGTAAAGGTATAATATGTTTCACTGCTCTTAGGTATACAATGCACTATACGAACAGGTCCAAGTCGCGCGACCCAAGAATCTGCACCATGTCCGAGCCTTAAGAACCCATCGGAGGGGTGTGAGCGGAGTAAAACGTACGGACTTTTCGAGACACCATGCCTCAGGGATTGTTTGACTTAAGCCTTAATCAGATCGAAACAACGCCACAATCCTGTCATGTGCACAGTCGGCGCAGGGATAAATGGGGTAGAAGGACGGTGGATCACATATACAGAAGCCGAAAGGTACTGCGATTTTGAGGTGGCCCATGGTGGTCCGATCGATCTGGGGTATGGAAGTCGAGGTGGTGTAAGATTGAGTCGTGACCACAGGCTGTGCAAAAGCGGGTACATGGCCCCGTGGACCAAGCCGAATGCTGTGATCCGAGCTAACCGTGTGGCAATAAAAATTATGGAGGCGATACAATCATTCAGTGGAGGCAGGACAGGACAGGACAGGACAACAAAGTTATTGGGATGGGTGAAACCGGAAACCCGGGGGACATTTTGGAGAAGTAAGTGGGGGGGAAGGGGAGATGTTATCTCGTAAGAGTGGGAGTCTGACTAGGAAATATCGATGATGTACTAGACAAGGACAGGTTGAATCACGAGGATGGAAAAGGAAGAGACGCCACTATCAAGGTTCAACGGAGGGCCCGGGTCCGAACTCGATCGCGGGTTACGCTAGGGTGACATGTGACATGTAACCTGTAACATATCGTGACAGTGTTCGGTGACTCCACCTACTTATCGCCTAGTCAGTAGTTGTATGCGCCAGCCCTTCACTTCTCCCCCTATAAACTGACCCTCCTCCCCTTTGACTCCTGGAACTGACTCCCCTCCCTATCTCCTGCATAAAATCCTTCGGCTCTTGTTGCTGAAGGACTTGATTTACCAGTCAACGCGGACAGCCCGGCCTTTCTGACAGGCTGGCAGTCCCCCTCTGATCCTTCCGTGGTCAAAATGTGCACTACAACGTCAATACGACTCGTTCTGTCTCCCAACCAAAGCCCTGCCGTTATTGTTCCTGTTTCTAGTTCCGTCCTTTCTAACACCCGTATCCACACTTCCTCAATCTATGGTATCTCTGTTTAAATAAGTAGTCTTCTCACCTGCCGCTTCTCTTTGTTTGTCGCCGTCACCTCTCAGCCCTACTTGAACCACCACCACTCAACCCACTATGCAAGTTGTCTCTCATTCTCTGACCCACCGTGGGCCCAGTGCTTCTCGTACTCGGACCCGGTGGCAGCCCTATGCCTCTATCCCACCTTCTATGCGGACGCCTTCGAGTGCATACTTGCATACCCCAGCATCATCGTCATCATCATCAACTGTATCAACACCCGCTCCAGCTCTTCACCACTCAATATGCGAACCAGACAACACAAAGCCACTTCCCCCCTCTCGGTCGAATAGTCTTACTCTCTCGCAACCCTCGAAGGATATTCGCGAAGTCCATAAACATAAATATGTCACTGGCCTTGTCGGTGAGTCAACTCACGCCATATTCCCGTTCCGTGGCCATGCGGCAACTCGGCAGGATTTCCGTATACTTAGATGCGTGTTTTCCTTCGCCCAGATGCCGCCGTCAGATCACTGTGGGAGATCTGGAATCCTAACGACATTCCCATGGTTTTCTTGACCCAAGCGTGTTCGACAACCCCATCAACTTCAATGCATAATATCCTTCCCCTTAATGGACCGTCTAATTCATCTATTTTCACTGGATATGTGCAACAGCTTCCTTCTCCGATCACACCCCCCTATCTACCAAGCACCGCTTCCTCTCCCCACGGCACAGCATCTCGCAAACTCTCTCGGGCGGCAACGCACACTGACCTTTCTTCCGCCGAACAGGCTCGAATGAATGCTGCCCCGTTGAAGACTTTCGTGCATGAGGTTTTGCGTCGATCACGAACCTCGTGTAGCGTGCTTCAAACCGCGCTTTGTTATATCGAAGCCCTTCGTTCGAAGATCCCAGAACTTGTGCATCAAGAACGAACCGGAGAAGGAATTCGTGGCGAGGTAGATCAGAGCACCCGGGTTGTCTTTTCAGATGACCCGTGCTTACAGGAGTCACCAAAAGAAGTCAGTATTGATGAGATCATCGATCCCGTGCATCTTGTTGGCTCGGAAAACCACCTCAATGACGATGCACCACCAACCGTGCGCATGCTGGACGACAACTCCCTCACGGTACCCGAAGTTTCGAGTTGGCAATCTGGAAGTGACGTGGAGAAGAAAGTGCGCTCACATCTTGAAGATCTACCCTCTCTTCCCCCGCTTCCATCGCCATTGCTGTGTCCCCGTCGGGCCTTCTTAGCGTCGCTGATCCTTGCGTCTAAGTTCATGCAAGACAAGTGCTACTCCAACCGCGCATGGGCCAAGCTAGCAGGTCTCCCGGCACGGGAGATAGGCCGTTGCGAACGTGCTCTCGGCGAAGCCCTTGGGTGGAGACTGTGGGTTGGAAAGATACCCGCACAGCGTGTGCTGCCACGCAGCCAAAGCACGGGCGATCTGTGTAGCACTCGTGCCAGCTATGGGACTAGTGCCTCAGCTGACGCTTTCTCTACCGCCACTGGCGTAGTACGGCGTAACAACTCACTTCCTGATCATGCCTTGTTGTTCTCCACTGTGCCAACACTGCCCTTCAGTCTTACCACCACACCCCCAAGTATGCAAGGTCCGCGGATGGCGACGCCCGAGACCTCCGTGTCTGAATACTCACCGACACCGACACTGAACGTCTCTCCAACTACTACGGACGCGTCTTCCGACAGCCTCAGCGAGGAACGCACTGTTCAAATGACCTTCGTAGACCACGTGTCAGATCCTGACAGCTTGAAAACAGCCACTCCTGCAGTCATGCCGGCGCTCGCGTATGCGTACGCGGGCGAGGGCGGGATTTTACGGGCGTGGAACGGATTTGCGTGGAATGGAGGAGGGCCTGCCTCTGGTTGGATCCGTGGCGATGCTGAATCTCTATCCCTGCAATATTGACTTTTTCCTTTCGTCTCGACTATCTATTCGCACTCGGCCTCAGTTGTCTCGTATCTATCTTCTTTCTTTTCTGTTCCTTATTTTGTGTCTAGCGTGTATTCACGCGTGTAACTGTGTACTACACGTCTTTAGAGATTGAGGTACTATATCCGTGGTCGCTGTTGGGGTTTTCATGGTTTGGGAGGGGCTATAACGGACGTTTTAGCGACGTATTCCGTTGATGTCTTGTTCGCGCATTCATGTGTCGTCAGAGGTCCCATACATGCCTTGCTAGTATCTCTTTGAGTTCACTTGCGTGATAAGTCGCGTCGTTGGGATATTACATTACGCTTACCCGTAAAGGGTAGGGAGAAGGGCGAAGTGTTCATACTATGTACGGCCTACACAGATAAAACGCTGATGACTTTACTGTATTAGCCATAAAGCCGCATGCCTGTTCGGACCATCATTGATTCATTGCATCATTACGTGTACTGTCAGATTATCAGTGGAATGGTGCGCTCTGGGACATGGACAGATACAGCTCCCGGAGGTCATTAGGGCATTGAACGTCATGTGTCCCTTTATCGGGACGTCTCCCTTCAAGCCTGACATCACTTGGGAGCACGCCAAAACAAGGCATTTTGAATTATTGGAATTAGGGCGCAAAGGTTAGTTGTCGAGGACGGCGGGTCCGTCCGGGGGTCGCGATGGGCGCAAATATGGGGCCATGCGGGGATTAGGATGTTGTGGCCCAATCAGGCAGGTGTTCCGCTTGTTCTCACGAATTTTCCCCGCAAGGACGACGCATCTTACCTTCACTTCGGATTGAATCCACTGTTTTCGAATTGTATTCGAAACTTGTGGATGTCTCAGCAACAATCCGCTGCCAAGCCTTCGCTCCAGGGCGTAAGAATCAAAGCTAGAAAAGGCGCGGTCAAAGCGCACGCGAAACACGAGCCTACAGGTACGCTACGGCGCTCTTTTTTTTTTTCCTACTCTACCCAGATCTTACCCCATCGGCCTGATCATCCTGCGTTTCTAGTATTCAGAGATCAGGTGTACAAGCACCTAGAAGCTATCCCCAACGGCGACTACGACACAGTTACAAACAAGCTCATCCAGGCTGGTTCCACCTTAGAGTTCCTCAAATATTCAGATGCCCTCTTCGACATCCTTATTGTCGGGGGCCTTCTTCAGCCTGGCGGCTCTTACCTTGATGCAGACGGTCCCACGTCTCCATTTTCACTCTTTCAGGTATCTGGTCAACCCGAAGACATAAAGAAGTTTGTCGAGGTCCTCAATAAGCTAATCAGGAGGTGGGATCCCATCCTTCTACCTCATCGGAATCGCTGGGCTGACCCGAAAGCTATCAGATACAAGTACCTCCAAAAGCCTCTCGAGGAGACCTCGCTTCCGACCCTCTTGCAATACGTCAACAAGTGGCAGCCAGAGCAGAGGGAAAGATTTGCGACGACAATCGGACTTCTTCTCGCACAGGGCCTTGCAAGTGCCGTATGCCTGCAGAGTCTGACGAAGGACCATCTCGTCAAAAACGGTACCTCCTTTACACCCTTTCCCTTATCCACTGTTTTTTGAAACTTTTTCTTAATGAAGACCTTGCGGTGAACGTTCTGACGTCGATCCTGCGGGCCTACCTTGCTGAGACAACGATGGATCATCTCGCTGGCATGCTCAAGAAGGGCGGGATCAAAGACTTGCTCATCTTCTTCCCTCCCAACAGGCGCACGGATTCTGTACTCGATGCACACTTCCGCGGCGCCGGCCTCTCGCAAGTCGTAGATTGGTGGACCCGCAAGCAGAACGCGCTCATCAAGGAAGACATCGCCAAGGCCATCAAGGAGTCCCTCGAACACGATGACCAGCCTTCCGATGTGCGTTTTTGTCCAGGCGTCCTTGTTTTTTTTGTGCTGAAGCAGAAGGTTAGACCGTGGCAGCAGTGCGAGGCGTTGTCGAGGAGCGGCCTCTCCCCGAATCCGAGATTGTCATGAGCCTCTGGCAAGGACTTATGGCACAGGTCGACTGGAGCGCGGCTCGCCCGGACCAAATTGAAGGCCTTGCCCTCCGCGAAGTCTCGGTGCGCGCCAAATCGTCCTATTTTGTCTTTCGATGGCTAATCTTGACTAGCGTTTCGCACCTATTATCGAGCCGTTTTGCACGGGCCCCAAGACAGAAGTCGCCCTCATCAACTCCGTGCAGACACACTGCTACGAGGACACACGTATCAGGAAAGCGTTCCCGCAGATACTAAAGGTTCGTCAATATCTGATGGGTGTATAGACACCCAGATGAAACGTTGTGCTCGCAGGTCTTGTACAACAAGGACTGCGTGTCTGATCAGGCGATCATTTATTGGCACCAGAAAGGCTCGAAGCCCCAAGGTCGCCAGCACTTCCTCACGGCTACAGAGAGCCTCGTGAAGGTACTGTCCCCGTCGTCAACGGCATCGTTTTCTCCTTTCTGACTCGCCCTCTACTAGTTCTTGCAGGAGCAGGAAGAGAGTGAGGAAGAGTAGACAACGGTAGTGTGTAATTTTACGTTTCGTCGTGTTACCGTTGCAGTTGCAGATCGGGCCCAGGGGTTCAGACTTAAACGTGACAGGAACTTTTTCTGGATGTATTCACTATTTGCCAATGTGACGCGATGGGCCAACGAATAAGCCGAGTCTAAGTCATTTTGCTTCTTTTGTCGTCATTGCGGCTCGACACCAATGGTTACACGTGTAAATGACGGAACCGACTCCCAAGCAGATCTGGGACGCAATGGAGACAGACCTATACCCCTGCTCAACAATTGTGACGCTTCAATCAAACAAAATGTATTTTTGGGGTCAAAAAGAAAAAGGAAACTCTTTAAGGTTTAGGATTAACCTGGAAAGTGTATGAAGAAATGGACGACCCTACAAGCGGCATAGAAATACAATCCATTTTTTTTTCTCTTTAACAATTAAGGGCGAGGGAAAATAGCAAGCCAAAATCGCAGGCAAAAAAGACAACATATTTTTTGAGTAACGAGAGGAGGAATAAGAGGAGGGAGAAGGGAGCAAAGAATAGTTTGTTGCTTTCTGGTTCTCGATCACCACCAGAGTGGGCCATTGGTGTCGCCGACCGGGGCGTCAACATTCTGCTGAGCGGTGGCTTCACCATGCCTCTGGCATAGGGGCAAATTCGCCCGGCCACCCGGTGCCGCGGCTGAGATTCATGAAGATTCCGTCCGAGCCGTTGACAGGCAGGCCGAGGTCCGTCAGGCTCTGTTCTTGCAGCCAGACCGGGATGTCCGCGGGGTGCAGGGCGGGGGGCGCGGGGGCGCCCTGTGGGAAATGGAGCCCGAGCTCCTCCATCGTGATCGGCGGGGGCGGCTGCTGCTGCGGCACCAATGACTGTGGGGGCGCGTGCGGGTCGGCGAAGGGCTGGCCCTGGGGCTGTCCGCCGAGCACCATTGCGTCGCCAGGACCTCCCGGGTGTGCGAGGCCCACTTTGCGTCGCAGGTTGGCGAGCATGACGCGCAGCGTCAGAGCGTATCTGTTTGGGAAAGGAAATCGTTAGTTTGAACAATCAAAGGGGAGGAAGCGAAGAATAAAAAACACGCGTGGAGGGCAGTGAGTGAAAAATTACGTGCCGTTCTGCAGCGACGTCGGAGAGCAGCTGGGCGAGCTGCTCGACTTGATTGGTGATGGAGGCGAGATCGAGCTCGCCAGGGAAGAGATTCGCCATCTTCAACAGGAACAGCCCCGAGAATGCGGCCGTGACGAGGCTGTCGTGCACCGCGTAACGGAGAGCGGCACGGTAATCCTGCGAGCAGAGGAAGATGGACAGACAGTTAGAGGCGGCGTCCTTGGCCTGGAACGCGAGTTCACGCTGCTCGAATGGCATTTTGTCCCAGGAGACACCACGAAGAGCGACGCAGACAAGCCAGAGTTTCGCATAGTGGAGCTCGCCAGCGAGAATCTTGACGAGCAGAGAATCCTCGTCCATCGTTTGTCCTAAGAGCTCAGAAGCGTTAACGAGGGAGACAAGGGAGAGATGATGACATACGGTGCAGCTCGTCGCAGTCACGCCACCACTTGTCGAGCGCCTCGCTTGCTCGACGAATGAAGGCTAGAGTGTTGTGGTTGACTTGTCCATTCATGGACGTCAATGTCTCGTAGATTTGTGCTTGGAAAAACGAATTCAGTTTAACGATCCGAGGGGGGGGGGGGGGGGGGGGGGGGGGGGGGGGTTAAGCTTACTTTTCTGAGCGACAAGTTCGACAAGAGAGATAAGTCGGACGTCGGTCCCGGACGACATTGGGTGGCTGAGCAGGACGCGGCAATGCCGTATGGAGCTCTCGTCCCTCAGTACGATAGGCCTTCCTGTTCCCAGGCTCATCCTATATGCAGAAAAATCATCGGTCCAGTTTGATGGATGGGAGGAAGTGACAAGACCCACTGGTGATCAAACCAGTAAAGGCACAACCAGATGCGCGAGGAGACGACAAGGTCGCGCTCCTCTTCCTCACTGCGTTTCTTTCCATTACTATCCGCAAGCTTTTCGAGCGCACGATGCAAGCCCAGATCAAGGGCCATGCGCATTGCGTGGCCGCTTGGCAGCCAGCCGTTCGTGCTCCATGCAGCGAGGAGTAACATTCCTATGTACGTCGAGACTTTGATCTAACACGTCCTGCACCGGGATCACTGGGGAGCTTACCTTGCACAGCCTCCTTGCGTACAACAGGTCCGAAAAGTGACGAGCGGGCTATGCCCTGTGCTTCCTCTAGCGCCTTGTAGAATGATGGGGCGGGCGGGTTGTTACCGCTCTTGATTTTCCCAGCGACGGCAAGGATGGCGTCAAAAGTCCAGGGGGAACGTTCCATCAACCCCTCATATGTGTCGTAGGAGACATCAAAGATGGGGATAAAGAGGTGACAACCCGAGAAGAAACTAGGCAGTATTATGAGACAAGTTCGGACAAACGAAGGTATGGCCAACTTACATATGAAATAGTTCTTTGGCTTCAACATCAGAAACCAGTCCCTGTGAAGTATATATTGAGTGCGTGTGAAAATCATGACGGTTTGAGAGCAACTTGCCTTTTCTACGACGTGAGGAAAGGCATTGCGAGGAATCGGCTCAGTCCTCTTACGTTTTTTGACCCTATAATGCGGTCAAAAATCACCTTTTTCTAAGCGTGCAATGAAACGAACCGAGATGCAGAGAAGGAAGGGGCGGCTGCCGCTTCAGCAGCCGCATTCGCGAGACCTTGCAGAGCTTCAATTGGAGCATTAATGGTGGACCTCGGAAGGGTTTCCTCAGATTCATCCTCGGAAGAGGCGGCGGTGCTGGGAACTATTCCGTAGGTGGCGTACTTATGGGGCTAATTGTCTCGGTGAGCGCAAGCCGAAATGATGAACGTTGACCAACCGGTGGAGCAAAGCCTGGCAAGGGGGGGAACGTGCGCTGCCCTGGGGGGCGCTGATCCTGCATGAGGGCTGGATCATACTGAGGATCGAGTCCCGTGCGGGTTCCGGAAACATTCGTGACGTATCCAGGACCGGGACCCTCCCGGAGCGTCTGGGGATAAATGGGAGGAGGGCCCGGGGGCATGACGCCGGGAGCGCCGGGTTGAGTGACGGCAGCAAGAATGCGATCCAAAGAAGTCTGAAGGCCAATCATCTGACTTTGCATGACCTTGTGGAGAATTACAACTGCAGGCGGATGAAGAGGCGAAGCACTTACGACATACTGGCCTTCAAGGCGAGACAGACGTCTAAGAAGGAGAGTGTGAGTGTGAGAAAGGGGCAGGTGGCGAGACGATAGGGGGAGGAAGCGATACTCACTCAACGCTGGCGGTGGAGAGAAGTTGGCCATTCTTCTTCTCAGGTTTCTCGAATACGCAAGGCTGGCCGCTAAGTTGACATCGACGACAAGGAGCCTGTACGTTGTTAACCCGGGCCGGGGCGGTAGTGACGGGCCAGCGGGTGCGGTGAGCGGGACGGGGGACGGCGCGGACTGATAAGTTACTGACCTCTCCTTCACATCTATTCTTTCCTTTACGACAGGCAGTACAAGCCCGGGCACCGCGCTTTGGGATGTGACCGGGGGTTGCGCCCGAGGCTGTCGATGACTCGTCCATGAGGAGTTGCGGAGATTGTTGATGGGTGTGTCTTCGTCGCTTGGATGGAATTACTGGACTAGCAAGAGTAGAGTTTGTAGGGGACAATGACATGGAAGAAGGGGGGAAGTACCCTTGAGAGAGGGTCGACGATGGGCGTGTCTCCCGCGTTGTTGCTCTGGAAGGTCTTGACGGTAACTCGCTCACTCGTCCACCCACTCGCTCTCACTTACTCACCACACAAAACATCGGACACCCGGCCCCCTTATCGGCCCGATCCCTCGCCGCACGCCGATTCCCTCCGCTCTCCATTCCCACGTTCTCACGTCTTCTCAACACAAGAAAGCGCTCATATGGTAACCGACTTTCTTTATTTGAGGCCACTTTGGAACGATGTGTATCTCATCGGCGAATAATTTGTAAAGCGAAGCTACGAGGAATACTTTAAAAGCTGGCCTATGACCTGGGGTTCTTCGCTATCTCTTCCAACCATGAGAGTTTACATCCCTCTCCTACTTTCTGCTGGTTCCTTGTTCATCACGGCGGTGGGGCGCACCTTCATCGTCATTAACGCGTGCCCATTTACAATATGGTAACGTCTCTACCTTCACGTCTAAACCGCGTCAATTTTACCCGCATATTTTCAGGCCTGCTGTAGGTATCTGCTTTGGAATAGAGTGATTTCTCGGAATTCACTATGAACCAGATTTTCACGGACCTAAATGTTGGCACAGTGACTCCCAGTCAACCAACTGGGTGCGTTTACAATTCAAGTCTCTTCTATCGTCGGCTTTACCCAAGTTGAATCTGTAACAGTTGGACTGCTCCTGCCTTTTCCGCCGTTTCGTTCACCGTGCCCGACAACTGGAAGGCCGGCCGTATCTGGGTATTTACCCCAGCCTCAGTTGTTGGTCAGCTACTGACTGCATCATATCCAAAGGGCCGCCGTAATTGCGATTTTAGCACTAATCCTGGGCCGAATTCTTGTCTTGATGGAGGTTGCAACGGTGGACTGCTCTGCGATGCACATACTGGGACAGTGAGCCGATTTAAAGTAACCCACTAACTCCTCTTGGCACGCTAACATCCTTCAGGGTGTTCCTCCAGCTACCGTTGCCGCATTCACATTGAGCACTGATCCTCGTGTACCTGATTATTATGATAGTCTGTGGTCGACGGCGTATATTCCTTCAGTCTTTTTTGATATCTGGGTTGGCAGTTTCGCTCGTGGATGGCTACAACCTGCCTATGCGCATCAACAATAACAACAGCTGCGGCGTTCCGTTGTGTGGTGTTGACCTTGGCCCGAACTGTCAGTCTTCCGATAAAAATATCTTTTCGCTCAACCTTATTACTGACTCTTTTGAAGGCCCCGCGCCACTCAAAGGACCATACAACTCGACTGGGTTCCCTGTGGGGTGCAAGAGTGCCTGCGCCGCAGGCCTCGCGTCCGACCCGAACAACTCCCCAGATTGTTGCACAGGAAGTCACAACACCCCTGCAACCTGTCCGCCCTCTGGCGTTCAGTATTATTCTTACTTCAGTGGGTTTCTTCCAGTTCCCTGACATAACTTATTAACGATAACCTGGTATATCAGAATCAAATTTCCCGAATACATACGTGTATGCTTATGATGAGTCGAGCGGCACGGCACTTTTCTCGTGCCCCTCGACAAACAAGGCGGATTACACCATTACGTTCTGCCCGTGAAGAAATTTTTTACTTAAGGCGATGTATCATAGCTTCCATTCGGCTCATTCATTTTTTGGTATTGGCCGAAAAACAAGTCGCAGTGCTTTTTTACACGATGGTGCCGGTGACGCACGATAGAACTGTAACGCGTGCAGTAAAGCATGGCACCCGAGGGTCGGACACTCTAAACACAACCACCTAGATGAAGAATCACGATGCACATGCAAGTCCACGCGGGAACTTTTCCGATTACAATAAGCACTGTTGTGCGAGTAGAACAGATCTCATGGAACTACGGAACAATTATTGTGATTATCGACGAAAGATTGACCATGAGGTCGCTTATTTTTAATCACTGCATCGCCGACATCTTAATTCGGGTGGCCATCACACGATGCACATAGCCGTTCGTCTCAGGAATGCCCAAGACTGTGACGGGGCAGAAAGGCTCCAATAAGAAGCATACACCTACCACAGCTGCCGGCACGCGCCAATCCCGGGCACGACAAGCCGCAGCAGCAGCAAAAAATAACAGCCACCAAGTGTTGGTGTGCCGGCGTGGAGCGCCACGTTCTCGCATTCGCTGATGACGTTCTTTGTTTGGGTATTGGAATTCATAAAGCAAAGTAGCATACATTTACCCTTACCGCCTCTTCTTCAGTCTGTTGTCGATCGAACTGAAGAAGGATTCGTTGCCGTTTTAGATCCAAAACTAAGGGGGTGGGCCGCGCAAGAAGCCTTCGCACCAGCAGGCCACCCCAACCAGGGACCTGCTCGATGCTGAATTCTGCGACTTGCGCGCCAAGACAAGTGGACATTTTCATCCCCAGCGTTGACCGCCCGCTCCGGTCTGGTGTGTGTATCTGGCGCCGCGTGCTGATGTGCGCATCTCTGCCTCTTTCTTCTTCTTCTGCTTCCCTCAGACGATGAGGCAGGAGGAGGGCCCGCGGCAGCGTGAAGGAGCCGCAACGACGGCCGGCTTCTCAGCTCGTATTTCCGAGTGGTCGGTGCAAGTCTTGGCGGGCATTTGAGCGCGCTATGAACACACCAATAAACCGTCTGCCCTGCTCGTTCGAGTTCGCAGGGGGGTGGAGTCTGCTCCAAGTTGGTTGGCTTCGGACGGTTCGCTCCGTCTCCTGCTTAGGTTAACGCGACAGAGCCTCTCAAGGTAAATCCCAGCGCCTAATTTAGGAGAGGGCATAGGAGATAAGCCCAAAGCGTGGGTCGTGTTCGCTTCGCGAGCATCGCTTGAAAGAGTCGGTGGCACAGGGGACAAGAAAAGCATCATGTATTCGAATGCATCGTCGTAACAGAATACACAAAATTAGATTCACGAGTTCCGGTGACTATTATCGACCAGCACAGCTGAATGCATCAACAGCGAGTGCACCCGGGCCGCTACATAAAGATGTAACGCGAACAGAGACGGTGAACATGAAAGAGAAAGAGAAAGAAGGGCAATACAACGTAGACTACTGGACGAGCAAGAGCAGAGTTTGTAGGGGACAATGACATGGAAGAAGGGGGAAAGTACCCTTGAGTGAGGGTCGACGATGGGCGTGTCTCCCGCGTTGTTGCTCTGGAAGGAATTGTTGGTAACTCGCTCACGCGTCCACTCGCTCCACCACACAAAACATCGGACACCCTCCTTATCGGCCCGATCTCTCGCCGCCCGCCGATTCCCTCCGCTCTCCATTCCCACGTTCTCACGTCTTCTCAATGCGTGTCACCGAAGAAAGCGCTCACAATGGTAACCGACTTTCTTTATTCGAGACGAGACGATCCAGGGGACCCACTCTGGAGCGATGTGTGTCTCGTCGGCGAATAATCTGTAAAGCGAAGCTACTATGAATACTTTAAAAGCTGGTCTATGTCCTGGGGCTTTTCGCTATCTCTCGCAACCATGAAAGTTTACATCCCTCTCCTACTTTCTGCTAGTTCCTTGTTCAATACGGCAATGGGGCGCACCTTCACCGTCTATAACGCGTGCCCATTTACAATATGGTAACGTCTCTACCTTCACGTCTGAGCTGCGTCAATTTTACCCGCATATTTTCAGGCCTGCTGTAGGTATTTGCTTTGGAATAGAGTGATTTCTCGGAATTCACTACTACCAGCTTTTCACGGACCTAAATGTTGGCACAGCGACTCCTAGTCAACCAACTGGGTATGTTTACAATTCAAGTCTCTTCTATCGTCGGTTTTACCCCAGCTGAATCTGTAACAGTTGGACTGCCCCCGCCTATTCCTCCGTTTCGTTCACCGTGCCCGATAACTGGAAGGCCGGTCGTATCTGGGTATCTACCCTAGCCTCTGTTGCTGTTGGTTGGCTACTGACTGCATCGTACCCAAAGGGCCGTCGTAATTGCGATTTTAGCACTAATCATGGCCCAAATTCTTGTCTTGATGGAGGTTGCAACGGTGGACTGCTCTGCGATGTACATACTGGGACAGTGAGCCAATTTAAAGTAATCCACTAACTCCTCTTGGCACGCTAGCATCCTTCAGGGTGTTCCTCCAGCTACCGTTGCCGAATTCACATTGAGCACTGATCCTCGTGTACCTGATTATTACGATGGTCTGTGGTCGGCGGTATATATTCCTTCAGTCTTTTGATATCTGGGTTGGCAGTTTCGCTCGTGGATGGCTACAACCTGCCTATGCGCATCAACAATAACAAAGGCTGCGGCGTTCCGCTGTGTGGTGTTGACCTTGGCCCGAACTGTCGGTCTTCCGATAAAAATATCTCATGACTTTCGCTCAACCTTACTACTGACTATTTTGAAGGCCCCGCGCCACTCAAAGGACCACACGACTCGACCGGATTCCCTGTGGGGTGCAAGAGTGCCTGCGTGGCAGGCCTCGCGCCCGACCCGAACAACTCCCCAAACTGTTGCACAGGAAGTCACAACACCCCCGCAACCTGTCCCCCCTCAGGCGTTCAGTATTATTCTTACTTCAGTGAGTTTCTTCCGGTTCCCTGACGTACCTTATTAACGATAACAGAATCAAGTTGCCCGAATACATACGTGTATGCTTATGATGAGTCGAGCGGCGACGCACTTTTCTCGTGCCCCTCGTCAAACCGGGCGGATTACACCATTACGTTCTGCCCCTAAAATGTTACTAAGGCGATGTATCATGGCTTCCTTTGGCCCATTCATTTTTTGATATTGGTCGAACAATATATCGCAGTGCCTTTTTACACGACGGTGTCGGTAACGCACGGTCTTGGAGAGAACCGTAACGTGTAATGCGGTTTACAGTGAAGCGTGGCACCCGAGGATCTTCTCTCTTTTTTTGGGCCCGGCTGATAGGCCGTAGGTCCAGACCAGTCGCAGCGTGAACAAGAGAATATGGCACCCGAGGATCGGACACCCTTAAGCACAAACACCCAGCTGAGGAATCACGACGCACATGCAAGCGCATGCATTTATGTGGGAACTTTTCCGATTATAGTGTGCACTGCTGTGCGAATAGAGCAGATCTCATGGGAGCGATGAAATTAATGAAACCCAGCGAAAACTCAGCCAAACGAGGCAGAATTATGTACTGTAAAATCTACTGGGATTCATTGGACTCGTTTTAAGACAATTCAAACTCTTTTTTTGTTTTGAGGTTTTGCGGATCTGATAAGAGATTACCTCACAGAGTTTTCTACGGCTTTTATGACTGAAAACTCTGCTTTGCACCCAGTGTTGATACGAGAGGCTCCTGTCGGCCACGTCAAGCCTGTCATCGGTGCTGTTGTCGACGTTCAATTCGAGACTGTCGCAAAATTCTGGAAGGGGGTTATAATATCTTATAATTGATCTAATGTAAAATAATATTTCCAAGTCTTATAAAGGTTATAAGCAGGTCGAAAATTATTATAAGACTCCTTGTAATCCAATTGTACTTTGTCTTATAATAATTTATAATTGCGATAGGTCTTCTAATCTTAATTTTTAAGGTCTTTATAAAAATAAATAATGCTTGTAATTACCTTAAAACGGTTTTCACAAGTCAAAATGGTTATTATAAGCTGGTTCAATTATAAACCACGCAAGAATTTTGCGACATGATGACCTGCCTCCAATTCTCAATGCCCTCGGGGTCCAAGATTTCCGTGGCGGTCGCCTTGTTCTTGAGGTCGCTTCCCACCTAGACGACTCCGAAGGCGAGAACTCTGTCCGTACAATCGCCGTGGATGGTACTGAGGGTACAATCCACGAGACGATCCACTTTTAAGCGACATGTGCCCTCGTCGGCTGATAATCGATAAAGCGAAGCTAGAAGAACGCTTTAAAAGCTGGCCTATGTTCTGGGGCTCTTCGCTATCTCTTCTAACCATGAAAGTTTACGCCGCTCTCCTACTTTCTGCTAGTTCCTTGTTCAATACGGCGATGGGGCGCAACTTCACCGTCAATAACGCATGCTCATTTACAATATGGTATGTCTCTACCTTTACGTCTAAACCGCGTCAATATTTTTTCAGGCCTGCTGTAGGTATCTGCTTTGGAATAGAGTGATTTCCCGGAATTCACTACGAACCAGCTTTACATGGACCTAAATGTCGGCACAGTGACACCCAGTCAAGAAACTGGGTACGTTTACAATTCAAGTCTCTTCCATCGTTGGCTTTACCCCAGTTGAATCTGTAACAGTTGGACTGCTCCCGCCTCTTCCTCCATTTCGTTCACCGTGCCTGACAACTGGAAGGCCGGCCGTATCTGGGTATCTACCCCAGCCTCTGTTGCTGTTGGTTAGCTACTGACTGCATCGTATCCAAAGGGCCGCCGTAATTGCGATTTTAGCACTAATCCTGGGCCAAATTCTTGTCTTGATGGGGGTTGCAACGGTGGACTGTTCTGCGATGCACATAATGGGACAGTGAGCCAATTTAAAGTGATCCGTAAACTCCTCTTCGCAAGCTAACATCCTTCAGGGTGTTCCTCCAGCTACCATTGCCCAATTCACATTGAGCACTGATCCTAATGTACCTGATTATTACGGTGGTCTGTGGTCGACGGTATATATATTCCTTTAGCCTTTTTTGATATCTGTTTGGCAGTTTCGCTCGTGGATGGCTACAACCTGCCTATGCGCATCAACAATAACAAAGGTTGCGGCGTTCCACTGTGCAATGTCGACCTTGGCCCGAACTGTCAGTCTCCCGATAAAATTTCTCATGGCCTTTCGCTCAACCTTACTACTGACTCTAGGCCCCGCGCCACTCAAAGGACCATACGACTCGACCGGATTCCCTGTGGGGTGCAAGAGTGCCTGCGCCGCAGGCCTCGCGTCTGACCCGAACAACTCCCCAGATTGTTGCACAGGAAGTCACAACACCGCCGCAACCTGTCCGTCTTCAGGCGTTCAGTATTATTCTTACTTCAGTGAGTTTCTTCCAGTTCTCTGACGTACTTTATTAACTTGGCATATCAGAATCAAATTGCCCGAATACATACGTGTACGCTTATGATGAGTCGAGCGGCGACGCACTTTTCTCGTGCCCCTCGTCAAACCAGGCGGATTACACCATTACGTTCTGCCCCTAGTCACTATCTAGCAAAGTAAATTGTGCTATTTGAAGTCAATTGGATGGAAAAATACATTTTAGCCCATTCCCACGTAACTTGCCACATCTGAAGGGTAATTTTGCCCTTTTAGATGGGTGGATTTGAATTGGCGTTGAGTGTTCGAATTGGCCCACACTGGTGTAAGGCAGCGGAAATCAGGAACCAGCACCCCTTATATAAGCCATTCGACCCACCAGCGCAGAGCCTACTCCTCCTAACTTACAATAAGCACTGTTGTGCGAGTAGAACAGATCTCATGGAACTACGGAATAATTATAGCGATTATCGATGAAAGGTTGACCATGAGGTTGCAATTTTATTCTTATTTTTAATCACCGCATCGCCGTACGTCGCCGACCGGGTGGCCATCACACGACACACACAGCCGTTCGTCACAGGAATGCCCAAGACTGCGACATCGCAGAAAGGCTCCAATAAGAAGCATACATCTACCACAGCTGCCGGCACGCGCCAGTCCCGGGCACGACAAGCCGCCGCAGCAGCAGCAGTGAAAAAGAACAGCCGCCAAGGGGGCAAGCTGCGCAAGAAGCTTTCGCACCAGCAGGCCACCCAAACCAGGGACCTTCTCGATGCCGAATTCCGCGACTTGCGCGCCAAGGCAAGTCAACTATTTCATCCCCGCGTTGACCGTTGACCGCCCGCTTCGGTTTGCTGTGTGCATCTGGCGTCGCGTGCTGATGTGCGCATCTCTGCCTCTTTCTTCTTCTTCCTTCAGACAATGGGGCAGCAGGAGGAGCCGCGGCAGCATGAAGGAGCCGCAACGATGGCTGGGTTCTCAGCTCGTGTTTCCGAGGGGTCAGTGCAAGACTTGGCTGGCATTATGAGCACGCTATGAACACACCAATAAACCATGGTTCGTATCGTCTGCGGTCATGCCTGCTCGTTCGAGTTCGCAGGGTGGAGTCTGCTCCAAGCAGGTGGGTCTCGGACGGTTCGCTTCGTTTCCTGCTTAGGCCAACGCGACAGAGCCTCTCTAGGTAAACCCCTGCGCCTAATTTAGGAGAGAGCATAGGAGACAAGTACTTGGATCGCCCAATGCGTGGGCTGTGTTTGTTTTGCGGGCATCCCTTGAATGGGTCGGCGGCACAGGGGACAAGAAAAGGACCATGTATTCCAATGTATCGTCGTAGCGGGGTAGTACTGTACACAAAATTAGATCCACGAGTTCCGGCGGCTATTATCGACCAGCACAGCTGAATGCATCAACAGCGAGCGCACCGCTACATAGAGATGTAACGTGAACAGAGACGGTGAACATGAAAGAGAAAGAGAAAGAGAAAGAAGGGTAATACAACGTAGACTACAGACATACCCACACATACACCCATAATCTGGCGTTCATCACATTTCCTCCCAATTCGGCCGCGGCGCGCTGATAGACAATTTGCCCATTAACTTACGCTGGCGCAGGTTCTTGACTTCGGTATTAATGAGATCCCGCAGGCGTTCGAGATCGAGACTGCGTTCCGCCCGCGAGCCCATGAGCAAATTGCGCCATATACCAGCTGCGGCAACCGAATTGTCGATCCCGAGTTGCATCGGCCTGTGCAGGCGTACCATCTTCTGCATGAGGTGGTCTGGACTTGGGTAGATGGCGTTGGGCCACGCGATGCGGATAGCAAACCACCATCCGAGCGGCTGGGACCAGACAGGGTTAGAGAGCTCGTCATCGGGCGTCTGGAGAGCAGACTGAGATGAGGCACTCACGCGTCCGTCTGGAAGACACCGCTCGGGGTACGAGTCGTAGGTTGTCAAGGTCCCGTCTGGCAGCGAGAAACTGGGTATATCGTAGTGTATTTGGTCAGTGTCTTACGTGATGCCTCACACTGGAGGAGACCGACCGGTGCACTACCCAATGATTCGCATCGGAACGGTGCTTGGCCAGGACGATCAACAGTCTCGGCATGCCCTCCAGACCGAAGGGATGCCACAACTCGCGCAGCATCCCAGAAGCATCGCCATGACGCCCATTGAAGACGGCGTTGCTGATCGCATCTGCCATGTTCGGAGGCACGAATAAACGGTCGACACGACCGCCGGGTCCGTCCGTCATCTTGCTGCGCACATATCGCTTGTACGTCTGTGTTGACCAAATGCTAAGGGCAACTTCGTCAACCTGGTTTCCGCGCGTCGTGCTATTGAGTGCGTTGTCAAGTTCAGTGACAGGCCAGACGATAGCCCAATTAAGCAAGCGTTGGTGAATACGCTGCCACGGAAGTAGCTGCGGCGGCTCGCTGTTATAGTCGCTTGCAGGTTGCTGTTGCCAAACCTGACCTGGAGGTACATCCCGAGCACCATCGTCAGAAGGTAGGGGGAAAGAGGGGGGAAAGAGGCCCTACGGTCACCGTAGCCACTAGGGTTGGTCTCTTGTGCGCCTGATTCAGTCACTGCAGCTTGTCCATCCGGGTCTTCGTCCTCGTAATCTCCGTTATCTCTAGCCAGCTCCCAGGTCTTATGCGTGTTGCCGGACTGACTTCCGGGGCCCGCTCGGACACGAAGCTTATACAGTTCCTCTTCGAGGAATTGCTGGCCCGGAGAGTCACGATTACCCGTGTATTCACTGAGGCCACGATTGTGCGTATCGCCCTGAGTTGAAGTCTGGCCATAGCCCCGCCCGTTTTCAGTTTCCTCCTCCTCATACTCCTCTTGCTCGGTGAGACCATGAGTTGAACCATCGTGGTGGTGCATGGAACCTGGCAGGGTTTGCCCGTGGGTTGATTCCGCAATATGGATGTCGGTAGCAGGTTGGAACATGGACTCGTCGCCAATCGTGCCTGTGGGATGTGTCTGGATGTTCACCGTTTGCGTCAACGGTGTCTGGGTGTACATCTCTGAAGGGGCCTGCTCGTCCATATAATATTGGTGTTCATCAATTGGTGACATTCCCTGCTGCTTGATACTGTCTATCTTTGGCCCGAGGCTGTCCACTCTCTGTGTGAGTAGGAACACGCCCCGCTGGAGCTCCTTGGCCCATTCCGGGGGCTCCTGGTAACGTGAGTAGTGGAATGAGCGGACGGGCATGGTGGAGTGAAGGAGAGGGGAGGCACAAACCTCAGGTAACAGGGGAGGCTGGTAGTCGGGCCGTAAATGCACGCTTGGATCATGGTCATGGAACGACTTTCGATACTGCTTAATGGTCTTTACGTGATATTAGCCATCAAGCATGCAGCAGCAACATGTCTACCCGTGGAAAAAAACGTGGACGTACCTCGTTGTCGTATTTCATGCCGAGCTGTTTAACCCGGGACTTAACAGCCTTTCGTACAGCTTTCTTCACAACCTCGTGCTGACCCGGGTCATCCAATTGGTGTAATAGGATGCATAAATTCATGTCGTGGTAATGAGCGAACTGGTTCGGCTCAAGGACTGATGTTGCCGCATATGAGGTACGAGGTGTCTTGGCACCTTGGTTTAATACGTCTTCCACCAGTCTTGTCTCTTCCTCATTAAGTTCATCGAGGCCCGGTGAGAGCGCTCTAGGCGTGGAGCTACGAGAGTGCTTGGACGGAGGACCATTAATGTGGGCTTGCACGCCGAGATTGAGGCCGTAGATGGCGGCATGAAGGAGGTCCTGTTCAGTCGGCCCGTTACGGTATGGCGAGAACGGCCGCTGGGACCGGTTATTCCCGTTCGAAAGGATTGACGGACCGGCAGCACGAGAACGCACTTCAGACATTGCATAAGCTGAAAAATAACCCGATCACTTAAACGAAACTCACCATCTCCGTTGAACTGAGAGTTTATTGGCTTGGGATCGCCCTCAGCCTGTGAATCACCGTCCGAGGGGGGAACAGGAGGCAGCGAAGGCTCCTTTCCTACAGATCTAACACCATTGCGTTGCGGTTTCATCTGTGAAGGGGAATCTGACGGTGACAGTGATGGTGCACGCGAGTATGTGCGCTGATATTTGGCAGCAAATGCGCTGCCAATATTACTATGTGTCTGACTCGGGGGTAACGGGGGGTATGCAGTCGACTGCTTCTCGGTCGTACGGCTCTTCTGGGTTCCACGTGAGTGAGCAGAAGGGGCGGGTGACCCAAAGGAGCGAGGAGGGGGGGATCGTGCGTCGCCATTTAAGCCCGATTGACTGCCAAGTTTAGGTGACTTTATTCCAGACCAAGTGTCTATACATCAATGCAAAGCTTCGAGAAAAAGAGGCGTTTACTGACCATGGCTGTATTTTCAAGAGCAGCGACAGCTTCCTTTTGTGAACGAGAAACCATTGAAGGTGCCTTTTGGGACACGGAAGCACGGGAGCCGGTGCGGGAAGTCCGGGCCTTCGCGGACGGTGAGGCAACGGAATTAGGGAGAGGGATACCTGCGGCATGAGCAGACTATGATGGTAAGATCAGCATCTGTCGTCATACGGCGAGACGTTGAGATGAAAGAGGGCTGACCCCGCCGAAAGCGCTCTCTGGGGGCATCGGACCAAAGTTTCCGAACGACGACCCGTAAGACTCATAGTGGGGACCAGGTTCATCGTCCGGCCCGGGCTCATGATGCTAAGGTTTAGCGTAGCATCACATCAGGATGTGCCGGAGAAAGCGGAGTGGAGAGCACACACGACACCATTGCGCTGCATAAGGGAGCCAACGGTTGATTGCGCTCCCTCTTGCATATCGGAGGCCATATCATCTTGTGCATCACCGTTGATATTGGTTTCGAAATCATCGTCAAGCCCAGACTTGGCGGCGGAAGACGCGCCCTCTGACTTCATCCGCTCGAGAAAGACGAGCACTTTTCGGAGACACTTCAGTCCTGCGTCTGCGTAATATAGTCGCGGCTGCGTACCTTTCTCCTCAGGTGCTGCAAAGTTCATCAAAAACGCAATTGAGTACATGCTCGTGCAGATTCAACTCAAAAGAGTGAACGAACCTGGCGTACTGGACCGTAGGAGGAGAGAGCCCAATACGTCTTGCGCAGAGGAAGACATGATAAAAGTGTGTTAGGGTATCGGAGAGAGAGAGGGTTTAAAGTGGCCAAGCCCGATTGCAATAATCTTTATGCAACGAGGACGAGGATTTTCCGAGTTGATGACCTAGCCTATACCAACCTGCCCTGACCAACTTTCCTTTTCGAGCGACACCCCCCGGAACCTTTCCCACGTGTCGCTGTTCCAGGTCTTCAATTACGGTGACAACAGCATATGTATGTAATGGCGAAGCTAGGAATAGGTACCGTATAATAGAGCCTGGTTCTTGATTGGTTTCGTTTAATTTCTTCGCAGAACCCACAACATGATTGATACCGACTCGATTGGCCCGTGACGAGTGACGCGTGATTCGTGATTCGTGACCAAATCCGTGACATACGCGACGTACCGTGTCTCGACGCGTCTCGGCACTGTACAGTGGGCGTCACAAGGCTCGTAATGTCTAATGTCAAGGCCGCGATCAATTTGGCTCATTCTCCCGGCTACACAGCCCTTGCGTTCTCCAGAGACGGAGCGTGAGTCCTTCTGCTTGCTTGGTTGTAGTCTTTCTGAGCTTTTTGGACCGTGTCCCAGTCTCTGCTATACCGGTGGGGATGATTGTATTGTACGACTATGGAAGACAGACGAGGGAGAGGATCAGGAACCGCCTACAGCAATAGAGGCAGGGGAGTCTATTATGACGCTAGCTACTAGCGTACGTTCCCTTGTTCTCTCATTTACTTCTCGCTAACCATACGGACAGAATGACGCGTGGTTCTCCGGAAGCAAGGACTCGGATGTTCGACAATACAAGGCGGGAGATCCAGATATGGAGGCGGTAGTGACTAGCTCTGCCGCAGCGTGCATTCGTTGCATTGCCGTAGATCCTACGGGAAAGCGGGTTGCTGTTTCATCCGAGTGAGTTATATTCTTACTTGTAGTCGCGTCGTTTTTCATAGATCTCGTCAGCGAGGCTACCGTAAAACTGATCGACATTGAGGATACAGTCAACATATCGATTCTACACGGCCACAACGATGTTGTGCGGAAAGTGACATGGGAGCCATCCGGGACTATTCTTGTCCGTTGTCCTGCGCTTTGAAATCCGCGAATGCTGGCTGTTGACAGTCATCTATAGACCTCATGCAGTGCGGATGGAAAAATTATTGTATGGGATCTCACGCAGGATCCCAGGCAACTCAAACTTATCGACGGCGTCATCCCTGCTATCAAGGACAAAGAGTACGGTGGTCATCGTAGCCCAGGAGCTCGAATATTGTCTGATGTCTTTTGTAGCTCACGAGATTTCGCTTACGATTGTTCTGCTGTCTGGCATCCATCTGGGCAGTATTTCGTCGTGGCCTCTCGTACTCACGGTGCGTGACATGTAATTGGGATCTTTACTTGCTTGTTCACCGCTTTGCCCTCACAGAGATTGTGACCATCGCTCGTGACTCGTGGACCAAATCGTCTACTTTCAGTGGTAGTTCCTCGGCCGGTACAATTCATGCGCTGGCACTATCTCCAAACGGTGTATACCTGGCCGCGTCGACTAGCAAAGACGTGCATATTTGGTCCACACAAACACGAAGGTTGCTTTTCACGTAGGTCCCTATTTGGTACTTCGGGAGATCTTCATCGGACTCCGGCCCTCAGATTCCCAAATGCCACCACCGAGTTTGTGACGCAGATAGCGTTCTCGCCCACCAGGAACCTTCTCGCGTGGACCGATTTTGCTGGCTCCCTTTATCGTTGGTCTGACCCAATCCCATCCACCTCACCGAGTCCAGTAGCTTCCGCTCCTACCTCCGCGTTAACGCGTCCCGTAAGGCGGGGACCCACGCCTACACTTTTCGACGATGACCAAGTCGCTCCGAAGTCTCACCAAAAGGATGATGTGGCCATCGGCGGCGCGGATGACTTCGAAAACGAAGATTGGATATTGGATGATATTGGGGGTGGACTGGAAGAAGATGATATAGGCGCGCAAGCGGACGACGGAAATGCTTTCGTGAAGGAGATGGGTAGGAGCATTCCGATGTTTCGCGATGTGTCCTGACTATCTCCACAGTAAGTGTAACGAAGGCGCAGCCGGCCTTCCAACCAGGCTCGACCCCTATGGAGAACAAAAAGCGCTACCTAGGTCTGTGCGATTGCTACGAAGTCAAGTGTTGTACTGAACTCACGTGTACAACAGCATATAACATGATTGGAGTCATTGAAGTGACAGATCAGGACACACACCACATCGTCAACGTAGAATTCCATGACCGCTCCGCACGGAAAGCCTACCATTTCACCGATCACTTCAAATATAACCTCGCAGCTCTAGGTTAGTGCTGCCTTGGATGAGTGGACAAACCTGACTTTTTTTTCAGGGCCACGCGGTGCGGTCTATGCTTGCCAGCCAGAAAACGAGCATCCAGCACATGTCGTATATAAGCCGTACGGAAATTGGGCAACACAAGGCGAGTGGACGTACGATCTTGGTAATAACGTCCGCGTACTCGGTGTGGCCGCAGGGGGCCCTACGACGTCTAAATCAATGCGTACGCTCTCCGATGGGGATATGCAAGGGAATGGCAATGTCGCGGTTGCGACAAGTGATAACGAGCTAACATTCTTGAGTGGTACGGGTATCGAGCGGTGCTCAATCGCGCTGGATGGAGATTTTGTTAGTATGGTGGCGGGGCCTGAGTGGGTGTTTGTCGTTCAGCGGGATGGCGCAACAACAATGGATGGTAAGAGATCTCTCGAGAGCGGTTTCAGCACGGTTATAACGATGAAATCCAGGCTCGCAGAACTTAATGGGCACACTCTACGACTTTGAAGACATGTGCGTACTGCAAAACCGAAAGCTTCCTATAAGAAAAGCCCACACCTTAAGGTGGATCGGCATCTCAGAAGAAGGTGTACGTGCTTAGTATTTTTATATGTCATTTATGTACTCAGGGCCGTATAGGCTCCCGTGGTGTACGACTCCGCCGGCGTCATGTATATGATGCCACGGTTCAGGATCCCACTTCGAGGAACGTGGGTACGCATTCTGGACACAGAAAAGCTCGAGCGGAAGCAAGGGAAGGATGAGTCGTACTGGCCAGTTGGCCTCAGCGAGGACAGTTTCATGTGCCTCATTCTGAAGGGACGGCAAGAATACCCTACATTCCCAAGGCCTCTTATTCAGGACCTGCCGGTACGGCTACCATTCCGTGGCAAAGACCCAAAAGACGCACCTCTCGAGGAACAGTGAGTGTAGTTCCGTCTGCAAGTGCTGAAAAGTTCCTAACAAAGATCTACAGCTATGCGCGCGAATCCATGCATCTCCGAATCGCCCACGACGCGCTTGGTGATGAGGATCCGCCAGATGAAGTTCTAGCACGTGAGCTCGCGCTCGACAAGGAGCTCGTCCAGCTCATTCAAACCGCCTGCAAGAACGACAAGCTACCGCGTGCGCTTGAGCTCACACGCATGCTGCACCATACATCGTCATTCGATATGGCCTCGAAGGTTGCCACGTTCTACCGCCTCGTCGGCCTCCAGGAGAAAATGCAGGCGCTCAAAGAAGATCGCGTCGCGAGCGGCAGGCCACGGCCGCGCGACTGGGCGCGAGATTACGACCCCGTGCTGCCACCGCGTCTTCCGCCAGCAGACGTCCCGCGCAGCGGATCGAGGGCGTTTCAGGACTTTGGGCCACCCGCGGCCGTGCATCGCCCGGGACTAGCGCGGGCGACCCCGAGTTTGCCTCCACTTTCGAGAGACGATGTATACTCAGGGAGTGAGGACTATACGTCAACTGTAGCTGTGCCTAGCGAGAGCAAGCGGAAGCGATCAGATGACGACAGCATCGCGTATGGAGACAGTGTTCTACCCGATAATACGAAACGGCGTGCAGTCGAGGACGACGACGCCGCCGCGCTGCCGTTACCAAAGCCGAGTCCGCGAGTTGGCATCTATCTTTGCTGTCGCTTAACCTCCCCTTATAGGTGCAAATCCGTTCGCGAAAAAGCCCAGTGACGCGGCGGACGGCTCACGCAATCCATTCGCGCGAAACAATCCGAACAACAAGTCCCTACACAAGAGCGAGAGTTTCTTTGATAAGGCCGAAGCTGCGGAAACGGGCAAGTGGAAAGGTATGTTATGTCTCGAAATATGTTTTTGATTGATTTCGAACGCGGTATGTGTAGCCACGGCAGGTGCAGCGAATGGACGGGGACCCAAAAGGGATAACACGAAACAGTCAACGTTGTTCGGTCTGCCTGCAGTACCTGCGCCAGAGAAGACTACGAAGCGTGCCCGTAACAAGGGTGGAGCAGTTCCGTCAGAGGAAGTCCGTGCTACCGAACCCGACACTTCGGAGTCGCAGGACGTCGAGATGGTGGAGTCCCAAAATACGGAAGATTTGGCGTCACGGGCGGTTGCAGTGGACTCACAACAAGACTCGCAGGCGACTGAAGTCGTGACACAAGTTGAGGTGAGATTATTTCCTGTACCGCACTTGAAGGTAATACAAAGCAACGTGCAGGAAGGAGACAGTCCCGAGCCTATTGAGTGGCCTCCAACGCCACCCTCGATGGGACAAAATCTCCCAGACGAAATATCTGCCAGTTGAGACCGAGTGTATTTATACCATCCTAATAGACTCTGTAATGTTTCAGACCGCCTCAACACACTTGCTATGCATTTATATTCAGGTCTCAATCGGCATCAATCGAATAATTATTCCCGATCGTAGGATACGAAAGAGTCTATGTTCAAGTCCTGTGGGGGTTGGGCCAACGAATTAGTTGACGAGTTGGTAGGATAGTAGGTGGGACAGCGTACTTCTGGGGCAAACGGCCACGCATCAAATGCGCGGGCGATTAGGACCCAGTCAGAGACGGTCAATTGTTTCACACTTAAGCGGATATCGACGCGCTGCTCCAAGGGGAGTCTCTTGTCGGTGAGCTTATCAAGGAGCACCTCCGCGCCAGGAGCGAGAGAACTTATTGCTCTACGTAACGGTGTTGACTTGAGGACAAACAATCGGCGAAGGATATAGTCCCACTGGTCGAGCTTGCCTTTGCTTATAATCTGTAATCCCGGTGGCTGAACTCAGCGACAGCGGGATAAAGCAGCTATATCCGACAAACCTGCTGAGCATGAGGTACCACGTTTACGGCGAGAAACGGGCTCCCGCGCCGCCGTGTCTCAGGCCTCAAAGCGGCTCCTCCAGTGCGAACGTTGTTTGTTGCAGGATGGAAATGTTCGAGAAATGGAGAGAGATTTTCGGGTGAGAGAGAGGGGGAGAAGTGGGAGGATGCCTCTGCAATCACGCTCAATTTACATCTCTCAATGCCCTTAGGAGGTGCAGAGATTCTCTGGAAATTGTCACGAACGGTGATAGAGAACGGCAACAAAGAAAACTTACCCGCCAAACCCAGTCAGCGAGTATAAAACTCATGGGTACGCGGCCGTACTTGAACAACCATGATTTTTCAGGCATGCAGCGGAAGAGCTGAGCGACGAGTTGTTCACCCGGAATGGTTTGGGGTATATGGGTGACAAAGTGCAACTCGGGGTGTACTGCATGGGCGTGAAGTGTGAAAGGGCTATCCTGGGTTCACAGGCGAGGCGAGAGGAGACGCACTTTTTTCCCATGGGGCAATATCGATATCAAGATCCCCGCTTTCTAGCAAATAAGAATATGTGTCCCAGTTGAAGCCACTCCGAGGTACAACTCTGACGCGAGGATCCGCTCGGGCAAGAGGCTAAGACACGACATTTCAACGATAAAAATGCACCAAAGATGGTGAAAACATACACGGAGATACTCTAGATACGGTTCATGGTCCTCCAAAATAATTAATTTTTTTAGTTTGGATGGCGGGAGTGTCAGCAATGCCCGTGAGAGGGCACCTGGACCTAGAACAATCGTAAGAAATACATCCCCCTGGAACTAAGGATTAACGCACCTGGGAATGCCTCAATGACAACTTTGGGGTTTTCCGTTGAGGTTTTCTTTGCGTCGACAAAGCTTTGTGCTACGTGTATTGCGGACGCTGGGTCGCGAATGGATATTCGGTCGCGCACAACAATCGGCCCATAAGGAAAGTGGGAGAGCCAGTCATCGATAGGAGGAAGCGGAGGGAGGCTGGAATAGTGTTTTAATGATGCAGCGAGGGGGCCATATCTCTCTGACGGGTTGGGCGGTGTTGAGCCAGCTACGACGGTATTTGGCGGTTGCTCCGATGCGGCCTTTGCAGATTTTGAAGCTTGGCCGCGTTTCCGCCCAACGTCGTTTAAACTATGGTTGCGTGAGTATTTGAGCGGAAAGCCACGGGAGCGTGCAAGGAGATGGTCGACTCCTAACAGGAACCGCATCGCGTGCTCCTTACTCTCAGTGGGCCTTAAATGTCCTTGTCGGTTGAACTTGAACAACAACCAGAACAAATCGAACTCCCTACATTCATGGACCCAGAAACACGTCATGACCCATCTATGCGCGATCTCGAGGAGGACGAAAGACTTCTTTCACAAAGTGAGAACGATAAAAGTGCGGAGACGAGTAGTAAGTACTTGCAGAGCTTCCAACAGTTCCCATTCGCCTACTCTAACTTCTATATTCAGGGCAACAGAGAAGTCTTCTTCGCCTTAGCCTCTCCTTCTTTCTTTTCGGGCTCATTAACAATGGTGCGCGCGTTAGACGGTGTGCATAGATTGTGACGGTTCTCATAAATCTGTAGTGCTATATGTCATTATACTCTCCGCCGCTCTCGACCTCGTGCCTCCGTCCACCCCTAAAGGTGTCATACTATTTTGGAACATAGCTCCGAGTATCGTCGCCAAGTTCAGCTGGCCGTACATCCTCAAAGGCCGGATACGCTATGTGCGACGGCTCGTAGGCTGCTGCTTCCTTAGTGTCACGGGGATGATCGTAAGTCGTATTCTATGCCTGAGTGCATTCATTGCTTGACTCGTTCAGGTTGTCGCTACCTCGGATGGGCTCTCCCCGCGCTTGTTTGGCATCGGTTGTGCGTCACTCGCGTCAGGTGAACCTGCCTTGACACAGTCAGAGGACCCGTCCTAACCATTATTCAGGTCTCGGAGAACTGACATTCTTGCAGCTCTCGACAACGTTTCATCCGCCCTCGGTTGCGGGGCGCGGCGTTGGGTAAGCTAACATTCACCCAATATACTCTAGCCTAGGCATCTATTCCTAACCCGGAATGACTAGCTACTTTGCATCTGGAACCGGTGCCGCGGGACTCGTGGGGGCATTTCTCTGGTGGGAACTTCGCGGACTGGGTGTGCGCACTGGCGTTGGGCTCTCCTCAGTACGCCGTTCAGTCTACTACGCAGGTTTCGTAGCGTAGCGAGCCTCACATCGTAGGTCCTACCGTTCGTCACCCCATTGACCTACTTTCTACTCCTCCCGTGTCCCGACGCATTCTCCTCTCTTGCATTCTCCGACACCGAAGAAGCCGGACTACCCTCATCGGAGTATACGCAATTACCTGTGTCAGATGAAGATGCAGGAGAAGCAGTGGTTGAGACCGCGCCACTGAAGGCTAAGACTCTAACCATAGGTGATAAGTGGCAGTTGGTTAAGCCTATGTTACCCCGCTACATGGCCCCATTATGTATGTGTCCTTGAATTCTGCGAGAGTGCTGAGAAGACTCATGGCATGGGATGCTTAGTTTTGGTATACCTAGTAAGCTCTCTTATTCTCCCGCATGCCATGCCGCTCATTGTATCGTGACATTCGTGAAGTTTGAATATACAATTAATCAAGGCGTCGCACCCACACTAGTATATCCTATTTCCACACCGGAGTCATCTCCAGTATTCGGCCGCATTGTTCATTCCATCAGGGACTATTACCCACTCTGGCAGGTGCGACCGTATTTTGTTTTATCGTCTACCAGTCGTAACACACCTTGGATCAGCTTGTATACCAAAGTACCGTGTTTCTCTCTCGCTCGTCCCTCTCACTTGGGCTACCCGCTCTTCCAACACGTGCAATTCCGATACCCTCAGTGATCCAAGGACTCCTTCTACTCATCCTTTCTTCTGAATCGGCGTTGGGGTATTTTCCCGATGCTCTGGCTCCAGGTCTTGTCTTTTGCCTCATAAGTGTTGAAGGGATCTGCGGGGGGCTTTCGTAGTAAGCGTCCCGTCTTTCTTTTTCAGAGGTTTCCAAAGCTCATCCACCAAAGCGTGAATGCATATTTTCGCGCGGGACAGGAACCCGCAAAGCCGCAGGAGCGGGCTTTCAAGATGGGAGCAATCGGGTTGGCGGACTCGTTGGGGATCCTGACTGCATCTATTGTTGCAATGCCGACCGAAGTGGCCCTTTGCCGCGCACAGGTTGGGCGAGGTAGGTCGCTGTGCCAAGAATTATGAGTTGCGTATTGTGCAACCGCAGATGTCACATGGGCATATTGTTATTCCGGCCCAAGGATGCAAGTAGTCATTCTCGGCGCCGGCGTTTAGTATCCTTTGGCTTCAGCGCCACGATGTGATGGAGCATAGTTCCGAGAGTAGTGGGCCTCAGTCGACATCTCATGCCAGAGCTCTCATCGCTCTCCCAGTTTCGAATGTACACATCACATAGATGTCGCTTATGGACTTCTTGTAATCACTGTAGAGAATAACGCTGAGACTTTACAGCAAGCTAACTTCAGTGGTCGCGACGAAACCTCCGCCAAGCAGAAGGCCCGGAGAAGGCTCGGAGCTTATCGTCAGTAAGATGAGCTGATGAACTCCGCGCGGGAAAAATATGTATCATTGCCCCTCACACGCCTCACGAGTGAAGTGTTCTACCAAGTTCCGGCGACGGGCTCACACATCCCCAGTCTCTCCCTGCGATGCGGCATAGTAATTTTCGCTTCGTTATCATGCGCTTCGTAAATCACGTGGAGTCAGTTGCCACGGGCGGTGATTAGGACCACTGCACCCTGCTGCGCAGCACAGGTTACAGAAGCCTGTCTTGGACCACATGTCTTGGCCCACATGTCTGAGTCATCGGCCGCGTAATAGTGCTAACGCAAGGGCTTCTTCATCTCCCAGAGACGCGGATGCGTCCGCCTGGCTCCTTTCACGGAACTTCTGCTTCTTCAGCGGAGGACTGCCCCCGCGCCCAGACGCTGAGGGTAGGTCGAATTCTGGCGAAACATAGCCATCGTCTTCGACGTCCCCCCTCCCGGTCGTCGGTCCATCCACACCGCCTCCGTCCGAGTCTCGTTCCTGTACAAGGTCAGCAGACTGAAAACAAATCGCAGAAGAGGGGAAAGCACACGACGTACACTCTGCGCAGCCTCCTTCCGCTTTCTCTTCTTCTCCTTCCGCTTCTCCTTCGCTTCGGCCTTGTCCCTTTTATCGACTTCACCCATCTTCGTGCGCTCCTTCTCGCCAAACTCTCGGCCCACCTCCAGCGCCGCGTTCTTTGGGTCGCCCTTGCCAAACACTTCTTCGACCGCTTTCATCTCAAGGACTTGGTGTGCGACCCCATCGTCATCAAAAACGAGGCGGGTCGGCAAGCCGCCGTATTTGATCTGCCCCTTCTTGCTCACCATCACTCGCTGGCGCCGATGTGACGTGTTTTCTTCAACAAGAAGTGCTGCCGATGTGGAAGGAAGATCGTGGTCAGCACGCTTCAGCGTGATAAAATCCTCATCCGAATCGGAGGCTTCCGCGCCATGATCAACGAGCTTATTGTAGTGCTCTGAGAGGACGCTACGGTTCTTGCGCTCGAACATGCGGTCATATTTTGTGCGGACGCGAGACTAGTCGCCGTCAGTCATTGTATGTTAGGTTATAGACGAGAAAAGAGACACACCTTTGCCGCTTTTTCAAATTTTTCGTCCGGGGAGTTTTCAACCTGCTCGTCTTGTGACGAACCCACATCTTCATTATCACCATCACTTTCTCCACTACCATCAGCGTGGCTGGTGCGCGCTTCTCCATCGTCTTCCGATGAGGAGGGCATAAGGTCACGCGACGCATTCTTGTGTTCTTTTGCTTGAGCGCGGCTCAAAAATCTAATTTTCGGCGCGCCAGCAAGACCTAGCGAGGCCGCAAACGCCTCAATAGGGAGTTCGTCCACCTTAAAGATCGACTTGTCATGGTGAAGGTGAACCGACCGAACATATGACACCAGCGCTCGCTGTGCAAGGTATTTAACGTCAGGGTCTTGGAATGCGAGGCGCTGTAACTGGTCTCCGATGGAGAAAGTCTTGCTGCCACGAATTTTTATGCTCTGAATTTCAATACCGCGCGCCTTTAGCGCTTCGGTCATCCCTTTCTCTTCGCTCGGCAATAGTAAAAGCAGAGCCTGACCGCCTTTCGCGTAACGAGCCGTGCGACCTACACGGTGCACATAGGTGGCGGCATCTTCAGGAGCGTCTGCCTGTACGACCCAATCGATCGAAGGGAAATCAAGACCCCGGGCGGCCAGATCTGTCGCAAGCAACACTGCGTGTTGCATCCGGCCAAAACGATACACTACGTCTAGGCGCATATGCTGTTTCTGTTGCCCATGCAGGTGGAGCAGCGGGACGCCTGGGTGAAGTCGGCGAAAAGCCTCAAAGACGAAGCGTACTTGCTTCGCCGAAGAGAGGAAAACTAGCGTCTTGCTCTGTAGGTGAGATTTGATAAAGGACCAGAGCACGTCCACCTTGGACTCGAGAGGGCAAAGAGCGTAATGTTGTTCGAGGTTGGCTGGGAGTTCTAGATGCGTACTTCCCCCCGCAGTAGACGCTATAGAGTCTGTACTAATAAAGATAGGGTCCTGCAACGAAAGACGCGCAAGATCGGAGACAGACTGGGTCTGAGTAGCGGAAAAAAGGAGAGTCTGTCTTGATTTTGGAAGATGTCCAAGGAGCGCAGAAAGCGTACGCGAGAAGCCCATGTCAAGAATGCGATCAGCCTCGTCGAGCACTGGCCGAACATTAAGTAATCATGAAAATAGCAGCAGGTAAAGCGTACCCAGCAACTGAAGGTTGTCACAATCAAACCCCACGGTCTGATCCATGTGTTGAAGTAATCTACCTGGGGTCGCGACAAGGATATTCATTCGGGAGAGACGTTCACGCTCATCTTTGAGATTCTTTCCACCGATAACGATTCCAGCGGAGAAGCTGTGGTACCCGCCTATAGAGCGCAATACGTCAAATATTTGTACCGCCTAGGGTAGTAAGCATGAAAACCGTTGAGAACTTCACTAAGACATGCACGCACCAGCTCCCGCGTGGGTGATATGATGAGTGCCCCCAATCCGTCCTGTGGCCCCCATTTTCTTCTGTACAAAATTTCTAGAACGGGGATAAGAAAGCACAAGGTCTTCCCGCTGCCCGTGCGTGCAGCGCCAAGGATGTCTTTTCCCTTGAGCGAAAAAGGGAGACTTTTCGCCTGTACGTCGGTCATCTCTACAAAGAAGGCTTTCTTCAGACCTAGATTACCATTGAACAACACAACAGCGAGCGGGGACGAGATATCAAAACCTTTCTTTGTAAGAGTTGAAATGGGTAGGTCAGTAAAAGTTCTCAAGTCATCTGTCGCAGCCTGGCTTGATTAATAAAAGAGACAGAGGACTAGAGCAAACAGCCTCGCGCACAAATTGGTGAGTGGCCGTCTCCAGGGCCGCAATTTGTTGCTTTTCCGCTAATCGCTTTGCCTTCGACGATCGAAGAGGGCCATGTGATTTTAACTTTTTTTTAGACCTTTTCTTCTGATGGGAGGGTGCTGGTGCTGGAATGGGTCCCATGAAGGATTAACAATGGCTAAAGATACATCCCGCCAGTGCGTACACACAATATCGGGCCGGACGGTGCGCCAGCCGGTGACTGTGCTGTCCGTCGGTTGGTCTGACCCGAGCGCTGACGGCAGTCTGGAAGGTTTAGGAGGATGACACTGCCAAGCTCTCCATCTTGCTCGACATCCCGAAGACTCTCCACTTCCTCGGGTCAGGGTTCTCGCGCCACTATCTTCGACGCAAACCTCACTCATACTCTGCGTATGCGACCACGTCACCGCCGTCGATCCTCGAGCGTGAGCAATGGAAATGTCATCTCATTGTCGTCCACACATGGCAGTGATGACGACCCGGGCTTGTGGAACTCAGGGCTTGAAAATAATACCTTGCCCGTGCCCGCCCATCCACGACCTCTTCGCCTCCATGCACCCCTGAGGAGACTGAGCGACCCCCACTTGGTTATGCAGGACTCGCGCAGGTTCCGCGTATCTAGTCCCAGTGAAGACGGACCACTATTGACCTACGCGTCCTTGCCGCCAACACCAATAACGTCGTCTCCACCGCCTCCAGCACCCAATGGAGAGCAGTACAAGTTGCCACAAGCACAAGAACAGTCTGATGTCTACGACACTCCCTTCTCTCTCTGGGACTACCTGAGAGAGGAGTTATTAGCAACCGATTTCGACTCCCACCAGGAATTAAAGTGGGAGCGAGTCAGCAACTTCCTCTCCATACCGCTCGCGATAGAGAAGGTAGGCGCTTTAGAATGTACATATCTACGGACGCTTGTCTAACTGCCTCAAAAAGATAACATCTTTTGGCTTTATTCTTTGCTTTGATTCATTCCTGTACACATTTACTATCCAGCCCATCCGTTTTCTACTTGCTCTCTGGCGGCTCTTCATCAATACTATCACGAATTCCAAGGCACCTCTCCCGCCCTCACAGAAAGCCGACATTCTGAGGACACTCTTACTCACACTATCGATCCTAATACTCATCCCGCTCGCAGACGCAAGTAAGATATATCACTCAATTCGCGGCCAAGACACGATCAAATTGTATGTGATCTTCAATTCGCTCGAAGTATGCGTCTGTCTTCTACCCCTTCGATAGGGCACTTTGACTTACGACTTCGGGATCCTGTCGACAGATAGCTGACAGGCTTTGTGCATCCATTGGTCAAGACATACTTGATTGCTTGTTTTCACGATCGACACTTCTATTGCTCTCTCGAAGATTACCCGTGACTACTCATACGATCCGTCCAGTTGCGTTCTTCCTTTTAGCAACGTTATATACAGGTATGGTTCTACATGCCTCTCTTGGTCACGCGAAATGAATGTCTGAGTGTAGTCACGCATGCATTGGTGATGGTATACCAAATGCTGTGCCTGAACGTCGCCATAAACTCGTACGACAACACACTCCTTTCCCTACTCATGTCCAACCAGTTCGTCGAGATCAAAGGCACCGTGTTTAAAAAGTTTGAGAAGGACAACTTGTTCCAAATCACCTGCGCAGGTCTTTTCGTTCGATTTCATTCGTTGTCGGAAGTATTAAACCTCTTCGGCAGATATCGTAGAGCGATTTACCCTCGGCCTTATGCTCACTTTTGTCGCATTTCGCAATTTGATCGAGCTCTCTGGGTCAGAATTCGATTTCAGTGGAGGGATGTTTCTCCCTAAATCATTTGGCTGGATTGGCGGCAGCGTTTTGTGGACAATCTCTTATGTGGGTGGTCCCTTGTTTCCCCTTCGCGCGGTTCATGTATTCTATGTGCAGCCCGTCATGACCGTCATGCTCTCCGAGACCCTCGTGGACTGGCTCAAACACGCCTTCATCACCAAGTTCAATCATATCCGTCCATCTGTTTACGAGCGCTACAAAGACGTGCTCTGCCGCGACCTCGCGAGCGGCAGTCGGCTCGGCGCGCGTAAGCACAGCTATGTTGATCAGTCTCCCGTAGTCGCTCGCCGTCTCGGTTTTTCCTCGCTCCCACTCGCGGTGCTCACGACCCTTATCGGCACACAAGCCGTTGCCCTGCTTGTTTCATCTGCCAGTCCGTCCTCAGCCCCATTCTTTCGCGAACACTCTGCAGCAACTACTTGGGGTCCGAGCCTCTCCCTTTCCTTCCAGTGGTGGACAGTTGAAGGCTGGCAAGAGCTATTCGCTACTCATCTGGACTGGGAACTCATCCTCCACTGGGCAAAGTGGAGTGTCATTGGCTTCACATTTTGGATGTGGTACGTACTTGATCGCTATATTTCCCATCCGTGCACTCGATTGACAACCAAGCTCAGCTTCGTCTTGATAAAGGTGATTATGGGTGTCAGCCTGGTGGGCTATGCCACGCGCCGCAGAGCGGGGATGGAAGCACGCGAAGCTGCAGACGTAGTCAATGACTTTGGCAGAGACCCGATTGGCGAGGGACAGGAGGAACGAGTGGGTCACCCTTTTATTCACTTGCAACGGTTCCTAACGTGCATTCGACGTTACAGAAATATAACCGGGAGCTTAAGGATATTTTGCAAAATGCGGGTGATAACGCCGTATCTGTCTCTGAGATCGGAGAGCGTGTTCCCACTGAAAAGGGTGCTATTGACCCTCGCCGAGGCGATGGCGGGAAACGAGATAGACCTAAGCTCGAAGAGCTCACGCGGTTCACGATGATCAAACGGATTTGGTGAGCCCGGCGTGGCTGTCACATGACATCGATTACAAATCACGTTCATGACGAGTTATTACAGAATGAGATGTGATTCTTACAGCTGACAGACTTAGCGCTTGGTTGGCAAGCGTGTAACTTACTATTTATGTAGCGAAAAGTTGTAAGCACAACACCTTCCTTAACTGAGAGTGACCAATGAATGATTTCCAGGAGACTGATTAATACTATAACCATAACAATGACAGAAAGTGAGCGTGTTTAAGAAGTTTAGCTGAGATGCAATGACGACTCGACGAGCGAACCAGAGCAGACTGGGGGACGTCCGAAACGTCTTTAACTGACGGCTTTTCGTCGCGATATGTCGCGAATCTTCATTGGATTTACGCGTTCAGAGGCCGTGCGGTGGATCTTTCCGTCGTGGTTCCGCCCACCATAGTCAGAAGGCTTGCTCAATGCTCTTTGTCGTGCCTCGCGTTCATTAGAGCGCCGGTCCAATCGCGCATTTACCTTACGAAAGCCCTCCCGTCCGGTGACCGACACGAAGCGCCGCGTGACGCGCGGGGTCGACGCGGTATCCGGTCCCGTGTAGTCTGCAGGTGTCGCCATTCGCACTTCCTGCAGCATGACGGCGCTTCCAAGTTCGTTGGACACTCTGTACGCAGCCCGGATGCGGGATACCGCCGAATTGGGCAGCAGTGGGTGGTGGCCGGGCAGCGCAAGACGCGGTTCCCCGCCGCTGAATGCGGAGCTCGGTTTACGGCTGCGATCCCGCGGCCATGGTTCCTTCGAGGGCGCAGAGTTCCCCTCGGTCGTACAATTTGGAGGAAGGGTGGGGGTGGAGGACAACTCGCGAGAACGGTAGCGCGGTGGGTGGGCTGGCCCAGGCGGCGGCGTGCCGCGCCTGACGGCGAACCCAAGGCGAGACCTTTCTTCTTCGGCGGCACTACGGAGACCCGACTGTCGCGAATTAGAAGCAGCACGATCGCTTGGTGCGGCGGCTCTATTGGGTTTGTTGGGCCAGGCGAGTGCCGTTGGCGCCCGTGTCGGCGACTGAGGAGGGGGTGTGCCCGCCCGGCTATCTTTCGCCGCGGCCGTGATTTCGATGTCTTGGGCGTTCGTGGACTTTTCCTTACTTGGGTGGCTCTCTTGCGCCGCGCGATAAGGTGGCTCCGCGGATCCAATGACGTCAACGGCAGCCTTTTCAGGATGCCTCATTGTCTGAGTTGAAGACACAGGTGCGTTCACCCGCCGAAAGAGCCATGGCGTGACTCGCTTGGGATTCTCAGCAGCTAGCCCCGACGATGGCTCCATCTTCGACCGAACTGGAGGCTGCAATTCCCGGGGAAGGTCCGTGTCCAGAATGTCGTTGAGAGTTCCAGCTCTCAGCGTGCGGTCGCGCTCCCTGACAGTGTTCCAATCAACTTTCTAGTTCCACTTCTGGTCGATTGCGACGTGTCAACTTACTCTTCGACTCGGAGGGGACCAGAGGTGTTTTTGCGTGTGAGCTTCATAACGGGAATCGGCTAACCTGGGGAAAAGATCACTGATCACTGCAAAGGTAGGCTTGAGAAGTTGCGATGAAACACGTCACGGCGAGAGTAGCGAGAGTAGGGTGAAGCGGTCAGGACAATGCATCAAATGGAGGTCCTTAAATATGGTTTAATGTGGTCTCTGTGCCATTGTCGGCTCGGCCGCAAGCTGACACGGTGCCGCCAATACCACAGACAAACCTAGCATGGGAAACGTGGCTAGCCACAACGTGGTAGCGAACCCAGCGCCTCCTAGTGTGTCTGATCGGGAAATTGTCACGTAAAGCAATGAAAGAGTGACATTGTTTGATTGGATAGCAACAGTAGGAACATACAAACGACTGTGGAGGGTACACGATGTTATACAGGAACCGGCCCAGGAACAACACCTAACTTTCTCAGGTCAAGCAAAATCAGACACATAAACAAAAGTAGTTTGGGTAGCCTCAGTACTAGTCACACCTCTCAGTTCCACACTAAGCACGGCCCGCACACAGCCGGTCTGCAGGGTAGTATCCGTAGTCTGCCATGGTGCGATACTCAACTTCTCGTCCCCCGTGCCTCCTGGAATTCTCTGTCGCTGCGCGTCGGTGATGGCGCGAGCGTTGCCGGTCTGGGTCACGCTCTCTGCGCCGTCCCTCACGGCCACGATCACTGCGGACGCGTTCGGGAAGTCCCCGTTCATGGCAAATTTTGCGGTACGCTTTGTCCGCCTCAATCGCCGCAGCTCGGAATGCATCCTGCTCCGCTCGTGGCGGCATGACCATCCGCAATGGCCGAATCACAGGAGCAGGTGGCCATATTGGAGTCGCCACTGCTACCGCCTTTTGATCATTAAGATGGCTCGTCTCCGTGCTGATTGATTCTGCCAGTACGTGCAGGATCTCCACGCTGGGTTGTCCCGTGAGTTTCAAAGGTTTCGGCGCGTGCAGAGGCGGCATGGGGCCGTTCGAGAGTACGAAGCTTGAATGGGCTTTTCTGAGACGTGGAACAGGCGTCGGTGCAGGGTCATACTTGTTCTGATAGCGCTTGCGGTGCGTGACTGCGGCATCCCGAACACGCGGGCCTAACCCTTCAGCCTGGTGGGTAGTATGAGTGGAGGTCGACCTTTGCTCTCGGGTGTTTTCGAGGTTGGTGGGACCGGAGGGAAGTAAAGGTGGTTGGGAAAGGGCGCCAGCGGGGTCGCCAGGTCCCGATGAGATAGGGGGTGGATGGCTGCGACTGCGTGCAGAAATGGCACCAACGGTCGTAGAACCTACGCGCGCCTGAGATCGCGGGATGCGCTGAGCGTCACTGCCTACAGGGAGGTGACGTGCACCTTGGGACGCATAGACGTGCTGAGTGGATGTGTAGGCAGTGGGACGTTCTGCGGGCACCGGAGCGGAAGGTGGCAATGAGGCTGGCTGAGGAGCATGTTGCGGAGTTAGCTGCGTGGCCTGCGTCTGGTTCGTGGGATTCCAAGATCCAATAACAAGAGCCCCAAGTGGACGACTAGAAAAAGGATCGGTGTCCATGGGCAATAGGGGAGGAGACATGAACCCCCCATAGTTAGGGGGTGCGCCAGCGTTACCACTACCTTCTGGTGCGCTAGTAATACCCAGGATCCGTGCAGCTTTCGAGTTCTTTCTGAGATGTTGACTGGTGGGCGGAGGTCGAGACGAAGCAGTAGCAGCGGGAATATCACCAGAAACGGTCCGAGGTTCTCTGGAGAAAAAGGGCATGGATTGTGCGTGCTTGAGAACACCACCTCTCGTCGCCTTCTCATGCGTTGAGGTCGGGAAGTGATGCGGCGCGATACCCCATTGGTCATGAATATTGCCCTCGACTCGGACTTCTTGGGACACCCCCGCCTCTTTATCGGACCCCGATTCCCTGAAGAGGAGGGTTCAGCCCTCGATTAGTCACAACACGGAGGGAAAAAGGAACCAAGGGACGTGCTTCGTGAGGATCCTATAGGCTTGTCGAATGCGTTTCATTCTTGGTACACAAAGATGGACCTAGCTTATTCCACCTTCGAATACTTTAAAAATCGCAGGTGAAGTGGAATCAGGTCGAGTCGCAACCATGGGGGGCTTTAAAGGATAGTATTTGTGGTCGGTCGTCCACACTCTGAAAAAAAGTGATCGCGAGGCCATTTTCGCGAGGCTATTTCCAAGATCCACAGCGCAGGCGACCAAAGACTCGCGCAGGAAGCGTACCACGATACAGTTCAAGTCTATTCCACAGAAATTTAAGGCACCCTTCACACCGATGGATACTTGGGCGCAACTACGAGACAGCACCGCATAGACCCGAAAAGCGAGATCAGAACAGTGTCAAGGGTTGTGGAATTACAATGCGGCAGGCTAGGAGATTACTATAGCCGTACAGTACAAGTTGCGCAGTAGATGCGCAGCAGGCCTGTCCAAAAAAAAAAACAGCACAGCCAAATGCCAAGTGGATAACAGATGAGGCCTCGATGAGGCCAGATGGGGCACAGATGGGGCAGGTGAGCTGGTGACCGATAATCGGCGCACCGGATGACGTAAGGGAATATCTGGGAGTGGGAGCCTTCAGCGCTTCAGCAGCTTGGCCGCGGCCTATAGTAGCTTGGCCTATAAATCCAGTGTCCCTTAGCTCCAAACCTCCCCACCCGCGCTCCCCTCTTTCTCCCTTATTTCGTGTCTTTTTCCACATAATGGCCTCCCCCGCTGTTCCAGGCCTCTTCTTTTGTTTCCTCGCCACCGTCCTACTCGTCATTGTACGCGTCGCGTCTTACTCACAATTGACACTTCTCACCTGCATACACAGGTCTCTGTCTCTGTACCAACATGGAACAGCGTGTATTTCCTTCGCGCAACCAATGGGGGTTTGAGCTATCGTTTCGGTGTGTTCGGTTACACAGGAACGCAAGTTCACATAGGATACCGCTTCCCTATCACGTATGTGTTCTATCATGTAGATCCTGGAAAATTCAGGCTAACAGACCTCCAGGACCGGTGAATTGTCCTCAGTCACTATACACAATCTCACGTATACCCTCATTCTGCACCCCGTCGCTGCCGGTCTAGCGGGCCTTGCGGTGTTATTTGGACTTTGCGGCGCAGGATACCATCGTTCAGGCACAGTCCTCATGACCCTCAGTTCTTCATTAGCCGCACTGGTCACGCTCATTGCGTTCGTTCTTGATATGGTGCTGTTCAGCATCGCGCGGCACGAATTCCGCAAGTTTGGATGGTCCTCCCAATATGGCAACGCGACATGGATGACCCTCGGTGCCTTGGTCGCACTTTTGCTTGCCTTTTGCACCGCAGGATGTGGTATATTCGGCTCGTACAGGCGTCGCAACCAAAGCACATACTAGGCACGGGAAATAATGCAATAATGACTTGAAACGGACAAAGATAATTCGGCTACGATGCTCTATGTATTTGTGAAGTTATTCTTGCTGCTGCTATGGACGCTTGTCGTATGCCTTGTAGTGTAGCTTGTACGGAACTGTTTGACGTGGATTATAATAATGCGATACCGACCTCACCGGTTAGAGCCCGCCGATGAGATCTATGCGATCTTATCGATCTTATCAGTTTCGAGTCAGGAGCGGCCAACTGAGTCGGGAGTATCACTACCAAGTCACCAATACTCTCAGCCATTTTGTGCAGTTCCCCGCTCTGCCCTTGGGCCCCAAATGGTCGAGCCGCTGCCTAGTACTACCCCTCAGCCTTGCCACGACTTGTCGCTTTATCTTGTTACTGGGAGAGATCTCCCGCATGGAAAGGTACCCTTTGTTGCAACATGTCGCCTTTTCACCAATTCATTTTCCAGAGTTACTTAGCTTCTCTTGAGGAGGTCCATCCTCCATCGCGCCAATCAGCATCTCACGTAGTCCCTCTGAGGCGGAGTCACAGTCGTACAAGTACGCGAAAAAAGCGCGGACACCGCCGAGGTGAGCTGCCCGAGCGTACTGATCTGGCCCGATGTCCTCCTTTAACTTGAGTCCGAATAGTTCCTTGAGATAGCCAGAGATACCGTTTCTCTATGTGCAGGCTACGACGTACCCGTCATTATCAATGACCGCGTAGACATCGCGCTCGCATCCGGCCCCGCTGGTGTGCACCCCGGGCAGACCGATATGCCCTTTGCCGTCGCGCGCAAGTTACTGCCGCCAAGCGCGATCGTCGGTGTCTCGTGCACGACGCCCGAGCACGCGCGCAAGGCCATCGAAGACGGCGCAGACTATGTCGGTCTTGGCGCAGTATGCGCGACGAGCACGAAGGACGTGAGCGCGCCGGGGCGCGTATGTGGCATCGCGGGTGTGCGCGCCGTGCTCGGCGTGCTCGAAGAACTGGTGTCAAGGCCGTCGCGATTGGTACATAGCTAGTCGCTTCTTCTTTCCCTTTTCTTCCCCCGTTCCGTCTGGCGCTGACGCATGGATTGCGCAGGCGGCATAAAGTCGACGAACTTGCTCCGCACGCTGCACGGCCGCGCATCTCCCACCGGCCACGCACCCGACGGCGCCGCGGTCGTGTCGGATATCATGGCAGAAGCGGAAGCGGAACAGGCCGACCTCGCGCGCATGCCCGGCGGCCTGCTCATCAAGTTCGGGACCATCGATGCGCTCGACGGGATGCTCGCCGCGGGCAGCCACGCGAACCAGAATGGCAAGCCGGTGGTGTTTGATCTCTTAGGTGTCGGCGCGACCGCTACTAGTGAGCACCTTTTTTTCCGCGTTCTTTTCTACGTGCTCACGACGGTTCCCAGAGCTACTCGATGCGTGGCAGCCGACGGTGATCAAGGGAAATGCAGCGGAAATTGGCGCACTCGCCGACTCGAACGAGGTCCGCCTACACGAAGAGTAACGACGTATCTGAGGAACATCTTTTTTTTTTTTTTCGTTTTCCAGGTTAAGGCCCAAGGCGTAGACAGCCTCGGCGGCTTCGCAAATGCCTCCGGCGTCGTGTGCTCACTTACTCGCAACCACCGTTCGCGATTTTGTCTCGCGGACCATCGTCGTTGTTACAGTGATTCGCTGAGAGACCTCTCTAGGGTGTATAGTACTGCTTCGGGCCCAACAGACTACCTTTCCGATGGCAGCACCGTCATTCGCATGTCCAATGGCCACGAGCTCTTGAGTCAGATCACAGGCGCAGGGTGCGTGCTCGCACCACAATCTCCACCTTTTGCGGTGTAAGGGTCACCCTTCCTCTACGCTCGAAACTGCATGCTTTCACCACGCCCGCCATCCGACCACAATGCCACACCCCGCACTCATCGCCCTCACCGTACTCATCGCGACAGCGCTTCGCATGCAAGCGAGCCTCGTGGCCCCCCTTAGATTAGACATACTAGATTACTACTTTTTGTATATAGGTATTTTCGGACAGGACGTCTTCATGGTGTGAAAATGGCGCTTGACAGCACTAAGGACCTCTTCTGAAGCACACACCCTGTTTTTCTCGTGCCGTCGTAATTTTTCTTCTTTTTTCTCAAAGTCACACAGGTGCTATCTCGACTCACCCTCTTGCTATCAGTACACACTGTATCCCGTATGACACAAGACATGTTTTTCAGTGAATTAGACACGATACACAGCACTAAGGACGCAGTCCTCTACTCGAAAAGACAGCAATTTCCCTGCTCACACTTTCCCTCGTGCTCCTGCTGAGCATTCGTCTACGTTCCCGCGCGCGCTCTCCCTATCTCGCTGATGGTACTCCGTGTCCTGCTGACACACTCCTTCCTAAAAGGGTCGCTGACCTAAACTCATTACACTTCACTGAACTCGTACTTGGCGTCTTTGCCTCGCTACAGCGGTGCGGCAAGCATCGCGGCGTCAGGCACCTCCGAAGGGGTACTTGTACAGGGGGACATGCTACTTGCGACTGCTGCTGGTACGGTCGCTTTGACTATCGCCGCCCAGCGCGCCAGCAAAGAAGTACGAGGGCCAGGAACGTTCTTGCCTGTTCTGATTGACGAGTTTGGGGTGCTGACTCCTGAAAATTTATTGAGAATGGCGAAGATTGAAGTGGGGCTGGAGTAAAAAAAAAACTGCATGGAAGAGACTTGTTCAGGTAGATCCGCATTCGAAACACAACATACAAGAGAGCGGGTGGCTGAATAGCGAAGCCATATCCTACAACTATATCAAGCGCGAAACAAAGACTTCAAACGGCCATGTTGATCCGACGCCGTTACACTACTTCTTTGAGCACAGTTGGATTCGGCGTGTCTAGAACGCGTGAGAACGGCATCGCCTCTGTAGGCTGTAGCCAGTTCTTCTCGTCGTACTTGGCGTGGGGAGGGGAATCGATCATGTGAAATGTGTACGCAAAACGCGTCTTTGCGCTGGTATTGCGCCTTGACTTATGGAGTACGGAGCCGTGGATAAGAACGAGGTCCCCTGGTGCAATGAGGCCGGGAATTAGGAATGTTTCTAGTGTGTGGTGCGGCAGAGTCGCTTACCGGGATTAGATTCCTCCAAGACATACTCGCCCGTGGGAGTGGATACGTGGCTGGGATCAAGAAGTTGTTCAAAACCAGTACCCCCCGAAGGTAAACGGACAAAGCGCTTCGCGATTGACGCGGTGAGATGCGATCCGGGAAGAAAGGACAACGCGCCGTTCTCCGAGGTACATTTCTCCAGCGCCATCCAGAAGCCCAGCGCACTGGGCGGAGAAGTGTACTGCGGGGATTAGTGGCGCAACATCAGAAAGACTGGGCGGCGCACCAGGAAGGTACTGCGATCAGGGGAATATAAACGCTGACCGGCGACCAGGGTTGTGCATACACTCACGAGTCGTTGTGCTCGGAAACTACAGCATATAGCCACATGAGCGAGGTCAATTGAAGCCAACGATCACGAGTGCGGTACCTTCTCCACCTATCTGGGGTTGTTTGGTGATGACCATTGACTGTAAAGCTGGGGGTGGCAGTGTTTCCGTTAGTATCGGAAATAATTCGTAATCAGAGGTAGGGACGAAGACACCGACCTACGGGATCATGATGGAATCGCAGATCGCGCACGAGATCACGGAGCTTTCCGTTCTGCAGTGTCGCCCGTCTGAACACGGGGTCGAGCTCATGAAGGGCTGGGAAGAATATTTAGCCTTAGGGGGGAAGGGCTGGAGTAAGGCCAAAAAAAAAGGAGACCATGACCGATCTTATTGATAGCGTGGTGCTTCTCCCGTGTCAGGTTTCCGCGCTCGTCGATAGCTTCTTCTTCGAGGAAGTAGCGAATTTTGTCGCCAGACGTAAGGAAGTAATCGTCACCCACATGATTGTTGTCACCCGTCGTGAATTTGGTCTGACCGCGGTGAATTCTCCGCGTAATCAGGATTATGTGATTAAGTAAGCGCACCAGAGGGTGATCTTGTAAGCTGAACTCGTTTAGGAGCTGCTTCGAACGGGTTAGGAGAGCGTCTGTTTCATCTGGGGCTAGGAACCCAGGAATAACGAGATAGCTGTCATGCGTTCAATGGGGGTCGGCTTGGGTCCGATTTGAGTCCACGCACCCGTTTCTGTGAAACTTTGTATGAAGGATATGAGCACACCAAAGACGCTTTATTAGATTATTGGAAAACGGACTGATTTGATTTGATCCAGTGAAAGGAAATGGGGAGTGTGGTGATTGGCCATCGAATGGGTGTGGGTGTCCGCCTTGGTGGTTCCGCTCAAAAATCCGCTGTCAGTCTGGGTCGTGCTAGTCGCGCCAATGGGCCAACCTACAACCGAAGCGGTGTCGCCCATCTCGGCAACCATCTCGGCAACCGAGAACCCGTCACTGTCAAATCGGTCCCGTGATAGAGATACACCTACTCTATTTGGATTCCCGCGCGCCCATATGCTAATCCTACCCTCGCCTTATAATTCAAGGGGCTCCTCTTCTCTTCTACAGAATCACCCCGCCCCAAATCCACACAGACATGGTTTGCGCCCCACCTTCCATTTCACTCCTCGCAAGCGACTCCCCCTCCTACTATCTCGCGTCTGACTCTACTCTTATCCCATCTCGTTCAACTTGGTATCGCTACCCCACCGTCCCCGTGCAGCGCGACTCAGCTCAGGGCCTTGCAGTTGACACCCTACACAAGGCATCTGAACGTGTAAGCCGTACACCTCGATTCGTCTTGGGTTGCGCTAATAGTTCCATTTGTTGCTGCTTTTTATCCTATCGCATCCCGGAACACAGATCCAGCCAGGTATGTTCCTCGCAGAGTGTGCAATCCCAACCGTGCTCACAACGGTATTCAGAATTCCGCCTTCCCGTCGAGATCCTCGATGAGATCTTTTCCTATGCGACACTTTCAACTCTTGCCAGACTTGCTCTCGTCTCCCACACATTCCAAGAGGTAGCCGCGCGCCTGCTCTATCGCCATATACCCTCCCTGCCCGTATCTCACACCACCGTCCTCGTCGAAACTTTGGCCTCCAAGCCGTATCTTGCGGCTTATACGCGGACGTGTGAGATCGGCGATATGAGCTTCCTCGATGCCAATCGGAAGGGGCTCCTCACTCCGTCGTTCTTCGAGCAACTACGATCCGCTCTGCACAGTATGCATCGACTCACCGAACTCACCTTCCTCCTCAACGGCCCAACGTCCCACGTCCTGCTTGGCGCGCCGTTCAAGCTCACGAAGCTCACCGCGTCCTGTGACTTTGACGCGACATTCGCAAGCTGGTTGACGGAGCAGGCAGGCCTGCGCACCGCTATCTTCTGCGGAACCTTCGCCGAGGGTGTCACTCTCCCAACGGATGCCCTACCTTCCCTACGACGTGTTACGGCGTCCCCACCCACGCTCGCATGTGTCGTGCCCGGAAGGCCAATCCGCGAAGTCGACTTGTGCCTCGTACACCCATGGCCGCTCAATCGCGAGGTGTTGCAGACGACGATTCGAGCCATCTCTTCGTCGACAGGCCCACTCGATTCCCTCAAGATCATCTCGCACCTTTCAGAGCCAACGGACATAGTCCTATCCTCGTTGGAGACCATCCCCTCTGGCTTGAGCTCGATCACGAAGTTCGCCCTGCACGCCGTGAGCGGGTCGATCACCGATGTGAGCACAACCATGTCCTTCGTCGCCATTTCTCTGACTGACAGTTTTTGAAACGCTTTCAGGACATCCTTTCCGGCTTGCCCTCCATCCTCTCTCGGTTCACCGGTCTCAAATCCGTCGTCCTCTTTTCGAGGAACAGATACGACGCGCTGCACACCGCGGCCGGCTCGCGCACCCTCGCGGAAGCGTGGCACGGGCGCTGCTCGTCGCTCGAGAGCGTGACTCTCCCCGGTGCGACCTACGTGCACAACCGCATCTACGGCTGGAACACGCCGCGGGATCTCGCGGACCTACTTGAGACGCGCGAACAGCCGCCCCAGCTCCAGCACTACGCCGCCGCCGCCGCACAGGGCGATAAGGGGCGCGGCTTACTCCGTGGATTCAAGTCGGATCTTGGCATGGAGCGAAACAGCAGCGGCGCATCGGTGGTTGCTGTCGCTGCTTGAGCGTTGATTGCGAAGAGCGAAGTAACGAAATGATTCTGACGTCACGACCATTGACATTGTATGCCAATCACGGATCTCATGAACCTTGTACAAGTAGCCTTGTGTTTGTAGTGTAGTACGTAAATCGAAAGAATCGAAGGATACCCTTACTATCACGTATTCGTGGGTTTCAAAACGCAGTTTTTTAAGGGATCGCAACAGCAAAACAGCTGCCAACGATCTTTGCATAGATGTATCACCCATATACCACTAGATCACAAGAGAAAATGAATAAATTTTCGCTGCGGTTGCATTGCGGCAATGTCGTCATTATTACGGGGTAAAATAGTACCGGATTTGGTATTATGGAACGTAGTACAGCAACAATTTTCAAGATGCACGTCATTCAAGTCGCTTCTGAAAATTTAGAGCATTCAGAGCAGGAAGAAAGATACAGAAGAAAGACTGAACTTGGCGTGACAATGACCACTTCACGACCGTCATATTTCAAAGTCCGCCCAGCAAAAGGCGCCGCGATTATGATGGAACTCCCAACTTTTGGGTCTTGCAGCTCGCAGGCCTGGGTTTTTTTCAGCACAATCACCCCCCTACCAAACTGACGCTTCAGGGGCCTACGTAGTTCGTACATTATCACGTCGACTCTGAAAGTCCGATTGGCGAAAGGCACCGCCGGTGGTTTTCTCTTCACGATTTGGTCAAATTCTTGAAACCCCATTGTACCTAGTCCCACTACCTGTAAAAAAACTTTGCCTACTACAGAAAAGCCCCCAGATCACCGGTTTAATTGGACACAACCAAAGCGCGGACTGGGGTTATGCGGACCTTAACGTGGACTCCAGAAGATCCACTCTTCGATTCATTGAACGAGTTAAGGTTGACACGGTGACCGTCGGGCCCATGGCAGCACGGTACCAATAGACGGTAGTACCGACCGACCTACCTACACATTGTATGAAAGGACCCCCCCGTTCCAATTCCGCTGTCAGCTGATCGAAATATAAAATGTCATCCATCGTCGCGTAGAAACATACGGTACGTGCTGTATGCGTACGACGAGTGTGATAGGACTAATAACGCTTACCCTCAGCGCGCAAATCCGAGTCACCGCCCGCTCTGACGACCCTTATAGCGAGGCTTGAAAAGGTATCAACTTTGATCGACGGATTAGGAAACTCCAGCAGGAGCAGTGAGTCAGGGACGGCCATCGCAAAGTAGCGCCGAGCTCTCAACTCATGCCGGTGTCCTGATCCATTACCTAGCCCGGAGCTTTGCCTGGCCCGAGACACGATGGGTGCCTGGTCCAACCCCTTTCCCTTTTATCTCCTCTCTTCTGACACAACAAAAGAAAGAATAAGAAAGAATAAGGAATGAAAAAAAAAAAAACTTCAGCAGCCGGAATACAGAGAGCACCTGTGCTACTGTAGGGCCGCGCCGCCATACAACGGGTCTCGCAACCACTCGCCAAGTATGTATGATCCGAACCAATCCCCACAGAGGGGCGGAAGATATGATGAGCCGCGTGCAGGGTTGATCGAGCGGCGTACGGACCTGGATGGGGGCTGAGGATTTCTGACCGCAAAACCCAAAGCCAGTAACTTATCAGATGTCACGCTCGTGAAAAGTCTCGTGACTTAGTTCCTCTCGCCTCCGGACCCGCAAAAGGTTGCTACAGTACCTAACGTCCTAAATAACAACTTGTATGATGCGCCTAGTGATCATAGTCCCGTGTCCTCACAATTGCTATCGATACAAAATATAGCAGAAATCGTGTGTATGTCATCCCCCCAAAGTAGAGTCTCGTCGTCCTTTCATGACTCAGTTGCGGGGTCAGGCTCGTCGATGTAATGGCCCTGGTTGAGCCGTTGAATGAGGTGGTCGATCTTTTGTTTATGAATCCTATGGTGTTCCTGCCAACCTTTCCATGGGTGGTGCGGGTGCTAAAGAGGAAAATTGAGCAAGAATAGAAGAAACAAGGAAGGAGTGGGCTAACTAGACGTCCAAAGGCTTGGAAGACTTTATCTGATGTGCCATCAGGTTTGTTAAAGAAAAACTTTGCCAGCAGCACGTCATCTGCACGGCTATAGCGCATCTTCTTTTCAGGGGCTTGTGGAAGGGGATCATCATTCTCAGTGTGATTGAGCTCGTGCTTGTGTCTGCGATAAAATTTCATCCAAGAAGCTCGCGAGTGGTGGGGTGCCTGCATGATGTCAATCAACGCTGGATATTGATCGAAGATTCATGGCAAACCTTCTGTGCGATATCCTTCCAAAACGCAACCATATCGAGTTTGCCTTGAGATCTGCGCGAAAGCATTAAAAGTCGCCGTCAGGCCAACAAGTATCTCCACCGACTTTTTCTTGTGATGCAAAAGCTTAATCAAAAATGCAATGTCCTCGTCTGTAAACGCAACACCCTTTCCTGTCGTACTCCTGAATAGCGCCCTGGGAGGTGTTGGGGAACGTGAGCGTTCCTCATTCTCGAGCACTACACGGACACGCTCCCGGATGGTGATGATGCTGTTAGAACTGGGGCCGGTAGTGACGGCATGAGGGGGGACGGTCCCATCAGCTGCTTCCCCGTCGTCGCTCGCACTATTGTTCATGGCATAACCACCGAGGCGAATCTGGTGCTTGTTGCAATACCGGCGCCATGAGTAGAAACTGCGCCCACGTTAGAGACATCGAAACCACATGAGGAAAACATACGTGTGATGAGGGGCCTGGCGAATGCTTTCAATATCGCAATGGTATTTGACCTACAGGCAACACACCTTTACGGCAACCCTTTCGCAGATCTCTCTAAGGCTAAGGACAAGACCCTGCGCCACGCAATAATCAATGTACTTTTTCAAATACTCTATGTCCTCGTGCGTGAACAAGTTCCCGCCATATGTGCTCTTAACAACCCGCGATGGAGGTGTAGGAGAACGCGCATCGGGATTGCGTCGGTTCACTAGTGCTGTGGCAGGAGGAGCGGGAGTAGGCTAGGCGTTGATTAGCTAAAATAGGTGGAATGAATCGCCTGGATTGACCTGAGTCCGAGTGCGTTTGCGCCCACGTGGAGGATCGGTGCCTTCGGTGGCTGGCGGAGATGGTTCACTCGATGGCCCACCGTCAGGTATATACGGTTGTGGATAAGACCCTGGGTCGTACTGCACGCGGTTGTTTGAGTATAGTATGGAAAACGAAAACGGATAAAGCACACACTCCTTGCGCAAAATACTGATCAGAACTCCAGGCTTGATCAGGATACTCATAACCGGGTGCTGGGGGATGGTCAATTGGTCCAGGGGGCGGTCCAGCAGGCTGATACGTAGGGTCCCAGGTGTCTTCGCGATATGGACCTCTTGGCTGAATCATCTGCGGTTGAAGATGACCTTGAGTTTGCTCAGGCGCGATGCTGTTCGGCGCTTGCCAGGTTTGAGGTGGGGCAGCTGGTGAAGGGTGCATAGTGCGGGCAGCTGGCTGAAGCTGAGCCTGGTAGGTCTGGTATGTAAAAGAGGCTCCAGGTGGCTCGACGGCTTGCAACGTTTGCGGAAGTTGGGTCTGGAATGCCTCAGGGTTTTGAACTACTTGGGGCACGGTAGGCGGTGCTGGAGGCTGCTGCCTTGAAGGACCAGTCGCCTGAGGTATGATGACCGGGGGTATAATGGGTGTTGCGGCAGGGACAGGGACGGGGGCGGGGGGGAGTACTCTGCGGGTGTGATGAAGGGGATAGACCAAACTGATTGGGACAAGACTTACTGCTCATTCCCTGTCACCTTGCACCCAGCAAAGTTGTTCACGAATGTTTGAAGTGCGCCAGCTTTGACACACTCGTGTACCCAACGCGCATCCAGAACAACCTTGCCTTTCTTTCCGATGTATTGTCGATATAGGTTCTGCCCAGACTCCGTGTGCGGGTTCACTGTTCGCCGTGTGCAGTAACGGGGTAAGCGGTGTGCACAGGCACAAGAAAAGCGACATGATATTTTTACCTACCTAAAATGTAATTGACTCCGCTGTAAGAATTGACGACTGTGCCTCCATTTTTCTAGTAACAAAAAATTGAGAACAACTGGAAGGCCGGCAGAGACATGCACACAAAGGAAGGACCGCCCCAGTAATCACTGACAGCTGTTGCTATTTTTCGACGAATTACGCGTTTTGACAGGAAAAGATCGCGCAAGCGCACTCTAGATCGTCTATGGCCGGCACAGGAACTCACCATGATGAGGTCGACGACACGATCATGGTCGGAAACATCCTTGTGGACATACATGGCTAGAGGGGTGCCCATCATGGGCTCTAGGAAGAGGCCATGTTCCGCGATCTCTGCATTATCACTCTGATCCCTCTGTTGCTGCTGTTGCTGCTGCTGTTGTTGCTGTTGCTGAACGCGGGGATGAGCTGGTGCCATGGGTCTCGGCGAGGAGGCAGTAAGGGCGAGTCCCCTGTCACTGGATCGCCACCTTCAGCGGACTTTGAATGTCAGCCACCGACATGACTACGCCATCACACTCGCTCACTCGCTGTCAAATGGTGGCAACTATCATAGCACAAGCGACTCAGAGTCTCCGATCTCAGACCTCCATACGAGCATAAATATTCATCGTTATGTGCACTCATTGCCACTAGTCGGACGCGATACTACTGGCACGTAAAGATTTGGCAGCAGTCACATTTAGACGCTCGCCGGGTTATTGAATAACACGATGATCGGGGGAGTACAATTGAGACAAGAGCGAGCGTAGATGGTAGAATGATATCCTCGGATCGAGTGCGGCGGTGGTTATAAAAAACAAAATATAGAGTATTAGATAATATAAGCCAACGAGAAAGGGTCGGGGTGTGAAAAGGGCCGGACGGTATCAACAGAGCTGTTACAGCTTCCAGAAACAGACACACGGTCTCTCTCTCTTCCTCATTCCCTCCCTCACGGTCTCACTCCTCCTCGGGGTGCTTGCCTTCCTTCTCTCCTCCCCTTTTTTCTTTCTTAGTCATCCATGGCATCCGTCGCAGGTCGCAAAAAATCTGTCATATCCCCAGCAAACGTCCAAATCGACATCCCAGTCGGTACCAACACCCTCCTCAATAAGGCTGCTTCCCAGTCTACCTCTCTCTACCAGCAATGCTCTGCTTTACGCTCACGTCTCCTCCGCGTCCACGGTTTCGCCCACTTTTTTGCCCTCTCCTCCCCCTCGGGTTCCTTCCGTAGTTCTGCCGAGGTGGTCAATACAGTCTGGGACTGTTTTGCCCTCGGGACTCCTCTGTGCTACCTTTTTAACCTCCTCCCCCATCCCATTATCCACATCGACATAGAGACCGACCCCCGGTCTGTTGAGATTGACAACGAACGCGCTAAGAAGCGCGCCATCGCCCTTTTCGCCATTCAGGTCAAGCAACTAAATCATGGCGAGCAGTTCACCGTTACAGACCTATGGGACCGTACCAACTCGGACGGCTTTGTAAAAGTGCGTCTCCTATGAGATCTTTTGCTGTTATTAGGAAGGCTAAGCGATTGTCAGGTCGTCAATACTGTCACTCACCTTGTTGATCTCCTTCCTCCCGACGTGTTTGAGGAGGCACCTCCCCCATCACCACCTTACACCAATGACTCATTTGATTCGGTGGGAGCGGATTCACCAGCGATACCTACTCCCGCAAATGGACCGGATATCGAGCGGAATAATATCATACGCGAACTAGTGGAAACTGAGCGTAAATACGTGCAGGATCTTGAGGTCATGCAGGTGCGTACTGGTCGCTTTCCTAGGACGACCAGCACTCAAACATAGATATGCAGAAATATGCTCAGGAATTGTCGCAAAGTAACACTCTCGATCGCGATACAATCCATTTACTCTTTCCTAACTTAAATAAACTACTCAACTTTCAACGGAGATTTTTGATTCGTCTCGAGGGAACCGCAGATATGCCATGGAGGGAACAGCGATGGGGTATTCTATTCACTGACAACGTGAGTCTCAGCACAGTCACCTTTGTTCAGTGCTGACGGTGATGATTCCGTGATCCATCTGGGCATTGTTCTTTGTTTGTGATCTTGCTTATTTTCGTATGCGGCCTACTATACTTGGAACAAAAGGAGGAAGAATTCGCAGTCTATGAGCCATACTGCGCCAACTACACGAATGCGTCTGAATTGATGCTTATGGAAGAGCAGAATCTAGTGGTACGTCTTCGTCTTGGGTTACTGTCTCCCAGGAGACCGAAACCGTTGCGCTGTTGCGCTGAATCACTGAGACTTGATTCTGACCAAATATGTGTCAACAGAGATATAATCACCTGATCAACGCAAAGTCGGAGCTGCCAGCGTTCTTAATCAAACCAGTTCAGCGGATATGCAAATACCCATTACTTTTAGTCGTGAGTTAACACCTCATCACATCACAGAATGGCTCATCTGAGCTACTCCATCAGCAATTGCTTAAAAAGTCTTCTCCGATTGATTATCCATACTACGAAGAACTCAAGGCGGGGTCGGCCGCAGCAAAGCGGATAACCGACAAGATCAACGAAGCTCAGCGTCGTGCAGAAAACGTTCAGACGGTGCAAAACCTTGCCACACGTGTCGATGATTGGAAGGGCCATCATGTCTCCCAGTTTGGCGAACTCCTCTTGGACGACATCTTCATCGTCACCAAGTCTGAGGTGGATCGCGAGTACCACGTGTTCCTATTCGAGCGCATCATACTTTGTTGCAAGGAAGACACGACCGTGGCTGGTAGCTCCAGGAAGGGTGGCAAGAGTAACTCCATCTTGAAGAAGCCCCAAGCTAATAGTCCAGCGCTTTCTGGGTCTGCCGGTGGTTCAAAGAAGAAGATGACGCCACTCTTATTGAAAGGTCGTATATACCTCAACAACGTGACAGATGCGAAGGTCGTTCAACCAGGTAATTTCATGTGCTCCTTGTCTTTTATTTTCTGAGACCAGATAGGCTCTTACTCGCTCAACATCTGGTGGAAGGGCGATGACGATTTAGAGTTCTTCACACTTCGTTGCCGCAATGAAGAGCAAGTGAAACAATGGGAGACCGCTGTCAAGCGCCTTATAGAAAAGGTGGCGATGCGTCGGGCGTCCGAACGCAATAGTTCACGGCTTGCCCATCTGAGCACCCCAAGTGGCTACAACTCCCCCAACCTGCGTAATGGGGCTCACGACCGCGGGTTCTCATCTAACCCCGTTCCATTAATCTCACCACACCCGTATGCTAATGGTAGTCGACCCTATCGTCAGTCAACTCCTTTCGAGGATCACGCCGTTGGAAATGGCACTAGTGGCCATGCGGGCGCGCCTTCGGGTTATCCTCCACATGGGGGATTTGATCTCGATGACGACCTCGAGGATCATTCAGCGGCCATCATCAGTCCAACGTCTGGCAGATCTACACCGCTGGACGGACGTCGTGGCACAATGACCCCTGGATTCGACCAATATTATGGCTATGAACGACCACGAGCCCTCACCGAAGACGCAAATGGACCCGCATTGTCACAGTGGAGAAGCAATGTGCCAGGTCTTCCCTCTGGTCCTAGCCCCCGAATTCCTCTCGCCCACATGAGTTCCACCACGAGCTATGCTTCTGAACCGGCCTTTGGCGCTGGACCTCGTGTAAGCACCGGACGCCCTCAGTTACGCACTCAATACAGCTCTTCACGGTTACGTCCCCCACACGAAAGCGGGGAGCCGAGGAGTGAAGCTTCTTCGCCCTTATCAACGGTACCCGTTGTCACCCCTCTTAGTCGAACTCGCAGTGCGAGCCAACCGAGTGCATACGCTCCAATGGCCGCCGCCCCCGCACCTCCTCTGCCATCAAATGGTTGGGACAGGACACAAGGGTCGACGAGCACAACAACGAAGCGATCAAGTAACTCGAGCCAATCAACTGGCGATGATTCGACGACGTATTCTCCCAACAGTTTATCTCCGATCACACCATTTGGCTCGAGCGACTCTTCACTATCTGGTACAGTAGGGCGATCATCAACGTCATATGAAGTACCAGTGAAAGTGAAGGTCTACTTCGGTTCCGACATCTTCCTCATCCAAGTTGCTCGTGCCATCGATTATGGCGAGCTCGTAGAAAGAGTTGGTAAGAAAATCCGACTTTGTGGACCACGGAGAGACAATGGGCCGTTACGCGTGAAGTACGAGGACGAGGAGGGTGACCTAATATCAATGCGCTCGACAGAAGACGTGGAGATGGCTTTTGGCGATAAAACGCAAGTCGTTTTGCACGTCGCATGATGAGTTTTTTCTCCTTCTTTCGATCATTCACTGTATCATCATTCGTTCTTCGCCTACTCGCGGCCTCTCACCCCCCATGTTGCATTGCATGCCACCATTTTCAACCGGTCACCCTACACAATATCGGATTCCTTTGCCAAGCCATCACCTTATCATCGCATAACATCCACCTTTCTCGGGGACTTTTCCTTCGCATGGGCCACGCTTCTTCCGGAGAATATATTTCTTTGGCATGTGTCTGCTATTTTTCTCCTTACTACCTATTCCCGATCCTCCCCTTTTATTATCGCGCAAGCGGGGGTAGAGGCATCCTTACCTTCCCGCTCGTTTCCATCTATATTCCCCTTATATATCTATTCACTTGTCTGTCGGCGTCCTGTTTCGCGGATTTCTTGCGTGTAGCAAGGTGTTCTTACAGAGAGATCCCTTTGAGGGCTCTGGTGATAACCAGTTGTGTAACAGTAGGATTTACTAGAGCTTTACATCGCTTGCTATGAACATTACACTCCCTTTTTTTTTCTTACATCCTCCAGTGGAATGAAAACTCCCGTTGGTTAGTAGTCTTACTCGTTGTGATCGCCAGTACACCGTGTCATACGTCTTGTCGCAGGAATTTTAGTGCCAATGAAGGATAGGCACGGAGATTGCCTGTGCGTAAACTATGACAATAGCCTTCTGGTGAGAGCTATGAGTCTCTCTGGATTCACAATCATCATGGGGACTTGTCGCCCACTCCCCGTCCGTGTCATACAACAATGATTGTATATCTATGGTGTGACGGTGATGGTTACTAGACTACGGTGGAAACATTGCCTGCAATGTGGTAATGGGTACAAAGATCGACATGCGCTCGGTACAAACCTCCCAAAAGTTTATGACACGACCATCGAAGAAGGTGAACACGCGGAGAAGAATGTGATTGCATCACAAGGCAGTCGGCGAGACGTCGCCTAGCGGGGTATTCAGGTCGTTTGCGCTAAATGCGCTCCTGAGCGAGTGAATGTCGTCTCCATGTTCCGACTGGGAATCAAGTGTCTCCTGTCATAATAGAAAGACGTCAGGTGTGTATGTGACCGCGAAAGTAGAATCGTAAACGTACGTCGAAGAAATGATGTGCGAGGCTACGAGGGGCTGCAGTTCGACACCATCACTATAAGTTACTCGCTAGGAGCACGGGAAAGAAGACCACATACTCTTCGGAGTCTTGGGTAAACGACAGCTCGCGCCGCTCTGTAGGATATGGTAGGCGACTAGGCCCGACCTAAGAGATTTAATTCAGGAGACGCCCCATACGCACAGCGAACCCTGAAACACTCACCATCCTGTCTGATGCGAGGCTCCGAGACCTCGGCCGTCGTCGCCGTGGAAGTACTAGATCGTGTGTATTTGTTAAATGCTAGCCGTTACGGTGTTATGAGATATCTCACTTCGAAGAACCAGACATAATCCCTAAAGAAGGGATCGAAGTCGAGCTTTTGATTTCCTCCGTTAAGTGCTCGACGGCCATGGATGTCCCGGCCGAAAATATGGATGATCCGGTGCTGAATTTCTTCGGCCACCTGAAGCAGATTCATGTAATCGCCGCTGCCAGTGGGACACTCCACCTGAAGTTCATCGCCGTAGTATTGATGGAACCTCTGAAGGCTCTCTATGAGCAGAAAGTTTACCGCCAGCCCTGCAATGGGTTCATTGGTCGCGTATCCCGGACAAAAGGAGGGAAATCACCGACAAATTGGGCCACGCCAGTTGGAGTTACCACCAAACATTCCAGATTTGGACTCTCCGGGCCAATAACCGACTTCGTGTCTTTGGCCGTTGACTTCCATGCCCCACGGACGGTCCTTGTGTAACTTCGATAGGCTACAGAAGATCCGATAAGTCAGCAACTATTCGCCCTCCCAATGAGCTGAACATACGATCGAATGCCGTGTTCACTGAAAAACTCGCTCTCGTCGAGCATCTTTTCCAAAATGCTAACTAGACGCTCCTTGCTGGCAAGTGCGAGTAAGAAGCGCTCGCCACGACCACGAGCTGCACATTTCGTTGAGTAATAGAAAAACAGCGGAATTGCAGAAAAAATAATAAACCTTTCATGTTTGCCATGTTCCGTCCGGACACCTCGGGTCTATTCTCAAGGAACCAGTTCATACGTTTCTTGAAGCCAGGAAGCCGGTTCACAACGGACGGTTCCAGCGTCAGAGTCGCATATAAGGGAATAAGTCCAACGAGGCTGCGGACGGGGAGCTGCATGCTGTGACCACCCCGGTGGATTGCGTCATAGTACATGCCATCCTGTTCGTTCCACAGACTAAGCCTATCCTCGCCATCGGGGTATGTCATGGCATCTGCGATGAAGATAAAATGCTGCGGCGTAAAGTCAGCCTGACAACATTCAGGGTGGAGGAAGTAGCTCGCCTCGAAAAACTTTGATGCGATATCTTCGTACACCGGGTTATGCTTGGCCAGTTCGAGTGCCATGTTCAGCCTAAAGAGCGGTGGCATTTAACAACCGGCAGGCCGGGACCGATAACGGAGATGCTTACATGTTCAGACAGTAGAATGCCATCCACGCTGTACCGTCTGCCTGGCGAAGTGTGCCTCCGGTGGGCAGCGGCTCTGAGCGATTAAACACGCCAATGTTATCCAGACCAAGGAAGCCACCCTCGAACACATTTGCACCCTCAGCGTCCTTGCGGTTGACCCACCAGGTAAAATTAAGGAGCAATTTCTGGAAAACACGCTCAAGGAACGGGACATCTTCGCGGCCGTACAACTTGCGTTCGATTTTAAACACGCGGAATGTCGCCCACGCATGGACTGGGGGATTGACGTCCGAGAAGTTCCACTCGTAAGCGGGGATCTGACCGTCGGGTTTCATATACCATTCACGGGTAAGCAGGTCAAGTTGCTTCTTAGCGAACGCAGGGTCGACAACGGCTAGTGGAATGCAGTGAAAAGCGCTGTCCCATGCAGCAAAGTATGGATATTCCCATCTACAAAACCGATCATGACATCTGTTCTCGAAGAAAGTGGTAAAAACGTACTTGTCAGGCATAGATAATATATCAGATGCATGGAGGTGCATCCAATCCTGGGCGGAAGAAACGTTAATAAACTATACAATGCCGTATACCATGGATTTTACCTTGTTGCGGAACTTGCGCGAAGGGGGCGGCGGCGGTTGCGCGGGATCTCCGTCGAGCCATTCTTTTGCGACGAACTTGTAGTATTGTTTTGTCCATAGCATGCCGCCCAGAGCCTGACGCATGATTGCGCGTAAATCGTCTGACACGTAGCCTTGAGTCAGGCTGTAATAGAATTCGTCTGCTTCAATCCGGCGCTCCTCGATGGCATCATCAAATAGGCCTTCATCCTCGAGCGTCGCATCGTTTTGAGGAGTCGTCGGAGTGAGCTTCAATCGCACGACAGCGCAGCCACCTCTGCCAGGGACACCCTTAAAGGTATAGTGCGCGGCAGACTTGGTGCCGGTCTTATCAGGGTTGACAAACTGTAGGTTATAGTGTGGGATCGGGGTAGTGCGCCCGTCAGCGGAGGAACCCGAATCTGAATCGCTGCCGTTGTTCTCTCTACCGTCAGCGCTGGCCTTGAATGCTCCGTCGACAGGTCGATGGTCCGGTAGTCGATGCGCCGGGACGATATGATCGTGGAATGCATCCTTGACAAAACGAGATTTATTCGGGACCCCCCACAGACGCTTGAAGTTCGTGTCGTTCTCGGTGAATAACAATTCGGGCTCGACTGTATCTTCCTCACCATCCGCTCTGGTGTTGACGGCTTGACCGTCAGGTCCGACAGGCGGAGGAGATGGAAAGCAGTACAAGTGAGTCTTTCCGAGCTCATCGTGTGTGGCAGTGATCCGGTTGTTCGTAGTGGCGGACAGACCAGGGCGGGGTGGAGGCGGGATGGCCCAAGACCAGCTGTTCGAGAACCAAAGCTGAGGAATGATATGCAGATCAGCGGGGTCGGGACCACGATTATATGCGGTGATGCGAATGTAAATGTTGTCTGGACTATCCTCGTCCTTTGCGTACTGGAAAAGAACACCGATAAGAGTTACTCTTGCGAGGAAGTGCAACACTCACTTCGACGAAAATGTCCCAGTAACGGTCTTCATCGAAGGCATCAGAGTCAAGGATCTCGAACTCGACAACCTCGCGACCGCGGTGCTGGTTTTCGCGGACGAGATCTTCGTATGGATAAGCCTTCTGAGGGTATTTGTACAAAAACTTCATGTAAGAGTGGGTCGGCGTTGAATCCAGGTAATAGTATAACTCCTTCACGTCCTCTCCGTGATTCCCTTGGGGCCCCGAAACACCAAAGAGCCTCTCTTTTAGCATCCTGTCGTTATCGTTCCACAGAGCAAGGGAGAAGCAGAGACGCTGGTGGTTGTCGCTGATACCTGCAATGCCATCTTCTCCCCATCGGTACGTCCGCGAGCGAGCGTGCTCATGGGGGAAATGTGCCCATGCGTCACCGTCCCCCGAATAGTCTTCCCTAACTGTAGCCTAGAGAGATGGTGAGCGCAAAGGTCGTAGCCGGCGGTAATGAGAAACAACCCATTGCCTATCGGACACGTAAGGGCCCCATCGCTTCCAGTGTCTTTCTCTCTTGCCGTCTTGATCGAGGCGATACTGCTCGACAGTTTTATAAGTCGAACCCAATCTTTGACGAAGCCTATCACGGTAAGATCGGGGGGCTTGTTCGTCCTGTGCTGGAGAACCCTTTGATTCTGGGATAGGCTTTCCTGCCTTTGGCGGGAGGGTTGAAGGAGGGGTGGCTGGTTTTGGGATAGATATTGTAAGAGGGTTATCTGGTTTTGGCGAGTCGGAAATGTTTTGTGGGCCTTGTGCCTCTGATCTAAATAATTTCTGTTGTATACTGCGGATGTTAGTGGCCATGGTGGATGTGCACGTCCAAGGGCGTACGCGTGTTGGACACGCCTTTGCGAAGGTGCTTCGTCGAGTCGATGACGTCGTTGACCTTTTTGAAAGCGATTCTGGCATCGATTCGATCGGCGTTTACCGGGTCTGTTCAGCAACTCAATAATCATTAACTCGCTTTGTTCCGTCCTTGACTCTCAAGCATGTTAAAGTAAAAGCAAAAGACATATGTTCCGGGGTATGCATGAGTTAAGTTAATCACGCTAAGTTGGTATACTAGGCGTGAATGCGCCGGGACTGTTTGTTCCGTATAAACATGAAAGAATGGGCGGTGGAAGGTAGGTGATGAAGAAGAAGAAAAGACGCTGAAAGTGGGAGATACCTCGCTTGTGTTGATATGCAGAGTACGGTAGTGTCCATGCATGAGCTTGGGAAATCGTCAATGATCGACCCATAAACAGACTTCTAAGTGCTTACTGAAGATTAAGATGTTCGTCGCAAGGAGAGCGAACACAAGAAATGAAATCCATAGATCCACGCAAAACATTTTATACTTTCCCAGTCATGCTATGCTCAACTGTCGTGGGACTCCATCCAAAGTCGTTGAGCACGTCTCGTGCCCAGTCATCCTGGATGGCAACATCAGCAGCGACGTCCTCCCACAAACTCAGTCTCTGATAAGATGCAGCAGATGCTACGGAAACGAATGAATCGTCCGACAGCTGTGGCTGAAGTGGCTCCGGTTGGGTCATCGGTAGCTTCGCCAGTTCTGACGTGTTACGAAACTGCGCAGTGACTGGAGTGATAGGGTTTGTAGACAAGGGCTGTAGAGGAGAGTCCGTATCCCGTGGAATGGGCGAAGATTCTCTGGATATGTCAGCGCAAGAATCCGGGCTAGCGAGCTCAATTTCGTTTGGTTGATCTTCTTCAAAGCCAACACCGAGGCTTAGCGAGGAGGAATCTATCTGCGTATTAAGGAGCGGTGGCAAGCTACTCGAACTGCGGCGCGGTAAAAGTGAGGGTGCTGATATTATTGATGGAGAGATGGAGCCCGGTGTTCTTGGGGAAGCGGGTGTGGATCGAGATGGGGAATCTCGTGCGTCAAAATACGGCGAGGATGAAGATGACGACGAAAATAGCCTCGAAGACCTGAGGGAAGATATGGACTTCTTCGAGAATAGCGCCGTAAGGGACGGTCGCTTCAACCTTTTCGTACTTTGACCCGGCGAACCGGATTCTAACGGTACCATGGAAAGGGAGGGAAGGTGGGAGGAGTGTTGGGAAGAAGAGGGGGTTCCTGGCGCCGTCTCGGTTCTTGGGAATGTTACTGGTGCAAGGATAACAGGTTGAGAGGACGGCACGGGAGAGGTGCGGACAAAGTCAGGAATGATGGCGGACACGAGATTTTCTTTGGCGATATTCAATGGCGTGGGAACTGTCATTTGGGGAATGGACGCGCCTTCGGATGACATGGAAGGTGTGGTCAGTGAATCAGAGGACGATGTTAGCGGGGGCGGAGACCACGGATCCAATAGTGACCCTTTCCCCCATGCCGGGGTCGACGGACGAGAATCCGTCGCAGAGAGGTACGAAGCACGATCATCTAGAGCAGGCCTCATCTCTTTGCTATCCCCGTGGATATCGTCTTGTGTCCCACCACCAGAAACTTGAGTATCCCAGGCACCAGCGGCTTGTTCCATAGCGAGACTCTGTTCACTCGGGTCGCCCTGTGGCAAACTAGGTTCTGTCGTAGAGCCTTGTTCCGACCCGTTGTCTGTTGACTGGCTGCCGGGAGCATCCAGGACGTCACCTTTCGTATCAAGATTGGTGTTGTCGTTCACCCAGTTATCCGGAGGGCCGTTCCAAATGCCCTCCGCTTCACATAGAACCCGAAAGATTGGTGGGCTCATGTTCAGCGTGGGGCAAAGCACGAGAGTCAAGTTGCTTAGTGGCATGCGGATTTCCTTCCGCTTGGCCACAAAGTTGATCACATCAACGACCGTTCGGAGAAGATCCCTGTTCTCTCGTGGAAGGCGGGCCAGGAGAGAGGAAAGCGTATCGAGTAAGGGTTGCGATGGAGGCCTCATGCTAGAAAAGTTGGGTAACGCCAGGGTACTTAGCGAGGGAGCCTTTCGCAAAGGACCATCTCGCGGCCCCGATGGCAGCGAGGGTCCTTTTCCCAGTTTTCGCACAGGAGCCTCCTGCTCTTCGATGGATTTCCTGACATTTGTCTCGGTAAGCATAGCCGCCTCGAAGTACGGATTGAGAGCATGTGTGAGGATGGGTTCGGGAACTGTCCACAACGAGGCTCAGGTCAAAGAGACCTCACTTAACGAAACAGAAATGCACGCACGTTCCCGAAGGTAGGTTTTGAAGACGGATGCCACGGCATGAGGGTCCAGATCGCCAGGTGCACACTCCAACATGTCGAAATCCGCACCAGTATCGAACTCCGATCGCAATTTAGCAACGTGTGTTGCGCGTCCGCTGACACTGTTTGATTGCCATGAGAGAGGATTACGTTTGGCCAATGAACCATCTCACCGGAATAGCCCCTCCTCCTCGACACCCCATTTCATTAAGTGCTGCGCACAGCGAAACACGAGTGCGGGTAATCGCCGCTCTTGAAGGACGGGCGAAACTGTACAGCATTGTAAATGCGGTGACAACAGAAACAGGAACAGGGGATGCCTCACCGGTATGAGGACTGTCCGGTGTCGGGGGAGCGATGCGTATAGCATCGATCGCGGTTTCGTCAGCACAGGTTATCAGATCTCGACCAAAGACCAAGCCACCAATGACAGGGAAACCGGAACTGTTTCGCATCGGCCCTCGCAGGCAGGTGCCAAGCGTTGGACCAGTAAAACTGAACGACTCGGGGTCGGTATGCCCGGTAGAGGTGCTGCTGACAGTGTTAACACTCCATGCACCAGACGGGGCGTTGGGAGTCCGGCGCGGTTTGCCCTTGTTTGTCTGCGTCTGCGAAGCGTGCGATGCCAAGGACAAATTAGACGCATTGCGCCCAAAGTCGTCCGTACCTGCGATTGAAGAAGACGATGACGAATGCCCTGAACTGCTGTTACTCGAGCCTATGCTGCCAAAGGCACGTCCCATGCGCTCAACCGCACGCTTGCCGAAACCCATGGCAAATCCCGCGGCCGGCGCGAGACCACTAGTCATACTGATGGCAGTCTGTCGAAGGGAGCCGGGCTGGCTCGGGGACGAGGGTAGCTGCTGAGGCACCGCGCGAATCGTAGGAGGGGGTGTGGTAGCCGTACTCCAAGCTGCGAGGTTACCCTTGATGTGACTCCCCGTAGACTGAGAATTGTCATTGTGAGAGGGGCCGATGATACCACTTGCCGCAGTCTTGCTCAATGTGGCCATGTCGCCCGAAGGTCGATGTTTGAAACCAAGTCGACTTGAATGGCCCTCAGAACTAGGTGGTGTAGTAACCTGATTGGAAGGCAGGGGCGATGCAAATGAGAGAGATATCGAGTGCCTCTTGCACGTTTTCGATGACCCAGAAGGGGATGTCTTTCGGCTCAAGGGTGTCACACCCGAATGGCTCACATCTTCCTCAGTCATGACGAACTCGGCCTCGGTGAGCAGCGCGCTCAGCCGTTTGCCTGCAGGCACCACAGTGTTTGTAGAATGCAGCGATTCCGCCATTGAGACAGGCCGAGGTGTGCGAGTCCCTCCCGATGCCACCGAACGTGGACGCACCGTATAGTAGCTGGTCGTGGTCGAGTCACTTTTTCGCCAATCTTCTTTCATTACATCGTGGTCCGAATCCCTCTTCTTTGGCCGTCGAATGACATTTCCGACGTCTTCTTGATCCGGCGATGACGGCGGGTTTAGGGTGAGGTTCGCTTGTGGAGATTCAGCAGAGGGTTTTGGGGACGAAATAGACTGGTGCTCGGGTGGAACATGGCGGATGAATGGCGATGTGTGATAGCTAGGGCCTGCAGATACTGTTGGTTGATGCGGAAGTTTGGGGGCAGACGAAGACGACGTCGTGGAAGACGCCGGCGTCATCACGGAGCGACTTTTCCCGATCGGCACTGGAGCCAATATTGGTACGACACTTGGCAGCATATCCTCACTCTTTTTCCTGCGGCCGCCAAATACACGTTTTAACCTGGATCCGGCGCTGCCGGGGGCCACAGGTATGGTTGGAGATGGTGGCGGGACAGGGTGCTGAAACTGGGGCCGGGAGGAGATTTGGCCCATAGCTGGGATGAGAGAAGAGGAACGGGGGACAGGGAGGATAGTGTCGGGAGGTAGGTGGCTCTTGTGCGCGCTGGTAGGCGATGTATGCACAGACTGATCGGGGGTTGCTAAATCGGACTGACTCGAGCCTGATGGTGGGGCAGCGGGGAGGATGGAACAGTCTGATGATGACGAGAAGGAGGACAACGAGGCAGAGGAATTAGAAAGATGTACTCCGTTCGCCTGTGCACGACGGCGTGGATCATGTTTCCGGAATGGCATGGGTTGTAACCAAAGGCAGAAAGGCGAAAGGTAGTGTCAAAATATGTTTAGATGCAGATAGGGGGCTAGATTGAGGAGATTGCAGGGCCACGCAGTAGCAGACTGCTTGCGGTAAAGAAGGACGAGGACGTAAAGGGGAGAGTTAGGCGCAGACGCCTGGCAATGTGGATGTGGTGAGGCAGCGACGTGTTAAGTTGAACCGTTCCCGTGATTTGTGTTACGGCACGCTATACGAGCACTTCCCTCTCGTGGACGAGTAGAGGATCAAGATGATCGAGAGAAGAGAAGGGGCATTAATACGATAGCAGAGAAGGGAAGGGAAAGGAAAGGAAAGGAAAAGGAAAGAAGGGGAAGGGGAGGAGAGAGGAACCCGGCTCAGTAGGGTGGGATAGAGAGTAAACTATTTTACGTGTTCATTTGGCTAATACAAATCTAGTATGTATTATGTGGATCCCCCTCATCTCAACAAGGATTCTAAGGTGCGCCAAGAAGGAATTCTTTAACCAATTCGTATGTGAAAAATGACGTTGCGATGCTCGGGGCCACCTTGACTGTGAAATTTCAGTCCCTTGCCAGGGGACCAGGGTGAGAACACACGCACGTAAATTAGGCCACAGTCCACGGTACATCCCACGGATGCCTTCTGTCTTGATAATAACCCGCGCTGCATCCAGTGCGCCGTTGTATTGGTATCCCAGTGCACCTGATCTCATCCCGACAACCTGCATCTTCCGACGAAGGACATCAAATGGATAGGTAAGCGTCTGCGATATCGATCCTTGATTATCCAACCATAAAAGTCAGCCCACGAATATTTATGGTAGCGACAGCGCCTACCAGCCAAGGCACCACAAGATAATTTTCGGGTCACACTGCTCTTTCCAGGAGGCGTGATCAAACCACGCAGGGCTTCGTACGCAGCGAAATTAATTCCCACATACGGTGCCACACCCATAGCAGTCGCCACCAAGCCACGGTAAAGCGCTCTCACGCCCCCTTCCTCGCGCATAACTTTCATTGTCATGCCCCACATGGTGAGCTCGGAGGATAAGGCACGGGCCGACGTATGGAGTGCCGAAGTATGTCTCAACTGTGAAGAAGATGTCGCTAGTGCGGACGCGGACGTCTGCGAATTATTCGTGGAGAGCATGGACGCTGTTGCTATAGATAATCGCGAGCGCACGAGATCTAATGGGTATGTTGTGCCTGCGAAAATGGGGTAAGAAAGAAGACCACTAGAATGTGTAGCAGATCGGATAGGACGAACAGACAGATGTAATGCCCGCCAGTGCACCGCTGGTCAATCGGGTTGGGGTATCCAATTGTCTCTTCCCGTTTGAGGTGAACCACTGCAGAAACTGTTATCCACCACGGATAATTCAAACCTCCTCATGACGTGCCTTTTTAAGTTGTTCGTACGTCGTGAACTGGACAGCGCTGTAGGGAATAATTCGAACGCAGTTGATCCCATTTCCTCGCATTAATCCCTTGATACCTTCCTCCCTCCACATGCGAACGAGACTTTGCCACACTCCCGTGTACTGCTTGCCGGTATGTCTAGGCTGAACTTGTCTATAAGGGCAGCGGTCAGACTCGAAACCCGAGACCATAGAAGACTCACATACTGGATGATTTTAAGGCGCTCTAATGGGGAAACCACGGTCCGCGACGCAGCACCAGCAATTCCGCCGGCAACGAAATAGGACGACACCTGCGGGCTCAACCATGACTCTGATGGCTTGGATGGGGTGACAGAGGCAGACGTCGGTGTAGAAACAACTGGGGCGGTACGCTGGGCTGTAGGTCGCTCGGATGTCATGACAGTAGACAAGGTTCGCGTTTAGGAAAATGTAACATGGACTGTTGGGGAAATCTAGTGCAGAGTGCGAGAGAGAAAGAGTGAAGGATTATTATGGTTGCCGTAGGGCTTGAGGATTCTCTAAAGAGATGAGCAACGGGGCAGTGGCAGAACAGTTGGTGGCGTGTGTTAGACGGACAAGGGCGACTCCGGCGTTTTTCACGGAAGCACGGACACTGGCACACGGGCGTCTGCGGCTGCCAATCGACAGCTTCGAGTTTTGGCCAGCCGTACAAATTCTATATTTACGGTCCCATTACAAGATAAACCGCCAACTCAATTCTCTGAGTTGGGCCCTCTTATTGATAAAAAAAAAAGGGGAACAACCGTCAACAAAAATCGATCGATCGAACAGCCTGTTGAAAATATCAAGATTATAAGTGAAATGGAGATGTGAATAATTGGTACTCCAGAGGTAACGGCTTTTCAGCTCGCTTTTTTGTCTGCACATATGTACGCCTATTTTTGTACTGGGGTTTCGTCTCGATTATCGGAAAACCCTGTGGATTCACAATATCATGAGTATCCGCAAGGGCCAAACCAGTTATCACTTGCCTCCGCGAGACCGGCCCCTGCCGCGACTACCGTGACCGCGGCCCCGCTCATCACCCCTCCATTCGCCATTACCACGCCCACGGAACCCTGAAATAAAGAATCACATTGAATCGCCTGACCCATGCAGTGAAAATTCACTCACCGCCCCTCTCGCCGCCCCTAGAGCCACCACGTTCCCCTCTGAAGCCTCCGCGGAAACCGTGACCACCGCGATCGCCGCCGCGATAACCGCCGCGTTCTCCACCTCGGCCTCCCCTGCTGAAACCACGATCTCCACGTGATCGGCCACGTCCCCCGCGAGCTTGTGTAAAGCCGTCATCGTCGACTGGCGAGTTGCCATTTGCAGGCGCCTCTGCCGGATTCGTGTCCAGAATGGTTTGTGGCCTGTCTGCAGGGGAAGGCGTCTCAGACGTCGTCCCAAACTTGGCCTGTAACCCGGCGATGGACGGGAGCCCTCCTTCTTCGTCCTCGGCCCAGTCAAAGTTTCCCGACGAAGACAAGGGTACGTCCTGCGGGGGCTATCCTTGTCAAAAACTCGGGACCACTATGCCGTGACACTTACCTCAGATTGATTGACGACCGTAACGGTCTGCTCAACAGCCACCTCATCGCCTTGAGTCGTCTCAACTGTCGTGGTAATTTCCACCTCTGTCACTTGGTTTTGAGGAACATCCACCCAATCCTGACTGTCCGAAAGGCCGGCGTTGTCAAGCTCACTTTCTTGCATGAAGTGGAATCCGGCCGACGTCGAGGTCTGTCCACCAATATCGGCCACGGGGGCATCGGGCTGATCTCCTGCGGGTTCAGGAACTTCAGGTTCAGGACTAGGGTCCTCTGGCGCTGCAGAGTTTGGTTCGGCGGGAGGGTTCGCGAAGGCGTGCGCCAAGTCAAGGAAGCGTGAGTCTGATCAGAGACACCACATGAGTAAAAGTGGCCCTTGCAACTCGAGACAGCTGAACGCACGTGAGATTCCCTGGAATTCGCCTTCCCCAGAGAGGAGACCACGGATCAGCAACCGCCTGACTTCGCTCTCCTCTCCGAGAAGTCGTTCTGCGGCGGCAAGTACGACCGAAATCTCGGAATCACCAAGATCGAGCGGTGATACACTAGGATGCCGAGAAGATAAAGAAGCGTGCAGCCGAACGAAGTGCAGAAGCCGAGAGACTTTGTCGAACGCTTGGCTCTGGCAGAAATGGTCACGACCAGCACACGAGTCGTCAAGAAGGGTACGAACCTCTGCCTCGGCAATCGCTACGAAAAGACGTTCCGCCTCTAACTTTTCTCTCTCAGCTAGATCTCGGGCCTCTGTAGCAGCTTTGTCAGCTTCGGAGGACTGAGAGCAGAGACATCAGACGAGTATATAGAGGAAATAGCAGACCACGGACCTCCACAGCCTTCTTTACTTCTTCGAGTTCTTTCACTACCGCCTCGAGAGATTGAAGGCTCTTAAGCGCTTTTCTTTGATCATCATTCAACTTTTCTGGGTCAAGCGCGGCATATGATTGTATTCGAGTCTACGGGAGGTTGACGTGTCAGCAGAGGCATCATAATTACAAGCCCGCGGACTGTAAAGGACGACGCACGATCTTTTTAGTAGTAGCCTTGATCCGTTTTTGAAGAAGATCTACAATAGGACTATGCTTCGCTTCATCCGAGACATGCTGACCAGAGGGACTGCCGTTGGTGGCACGAGTGTCTGCCAGCAAGGTTTCGGGGGCTGGTCCATCTTTGGTATCAGATGTATCTGGGACCTTCTCAGCTAAGGCTGGTGAAGTAGGATCCGGGATGGCAACAGAGGATAGTGCAGGTGAATCTTCAGATGTTCCCCCTTTGGCGGTTTTGCGCTTCTTCTTGAAAGACTTTGAAGAGGGGGCAGGTGGGGGAGCACCTGGAACAAATCGTTGCGAAGGTGTAGTATCGGACATGAGGACTAGACACGAGTTTTGTCACTTGGGCTTGGACTGTAGTACTGTATAGTTCAGAGTAGAGTAAAGTTAAAAACAAGTATGAAAAAAACCTTCTCACGCCTGCCTGATCTGCCCCAATCTCAATCTCTGAAATCCAGAGAACGAACGACCCTGCGTACCTCGGCTAAAGACGTAGCGTGCTACTGAACGGCGTATCGACCTTTCGTTCGCTTCTGGGATTCAACTGTCCTGCTGTTCATCCATCGAGGCATCCAGCGGATTCACGCTGGTGACGTAACATAATGTACTACCACAGAGGCTGACTGGACCACTTTCCAACGGTTTTGACTCCTCTGGCTCTCAGATGCCTCGGTTCGATTCCAGCCTGTTTACACAGCTTCTATGCAATCTACTGAGCAGCATCCTACGGGCTCTGGGAGCTTAGCTAGTCCTCTCAGCTCAAATGGACACCATGCTAGTTCTCCCCAAATGAAGAGCGTCTCTCACGAAACACGCTTTACCCGGCATGGGACACCACCCCCCGTGTCAATCTTCGGTCCAGGTATCCAGCGTCGTCCGAGCATCAGTTTTGAAGATGGAAATCTCGCCATTCTCGCTGGAAAGTCCTACTTTCTCGTTCACCGGGGCTTTCTTTCTCGTCAGTCCGAGTACCTGGCGGAGCTGTCCAAGGACACGTATTCTCGCCCGACTATGACACTCGAAGGTCGTCCTGTCCTACATCTGTCAGACTCTCCCGACGATATATCGTTACTTTTGCACTCTATGTACGATGGCTTGTAAGTTCACGAGTTGTTCTGCCCTTATATCGACTAATTGTACCTGAAGATCGTCACTGATGTCGCATGAGAGGAGTGTGCGAATCGCTTCTATCCTGCTACATCTGTCGGCAAGGTTTGCGATCGAACATCTGTTCAATGACACCTCGGCTATTCTGTACAAAGTCTGGCCGACCACCTTGACCCAGTGGACCCGACGAGAACGTCAACTGCCTAAGATTAACAGTGGAGCAGCCCAGGCAATTTCTCTGCCTCATCCCATGTGATTATCTCTTCCAACTTTCATCCCCTAGATCTGACAGATTTTGCAGCACCATCGTGAACCTAGCGCGAGAGGTAGACGCTCCTGGGCTCATACCGGCTGCGTTTTACGAACTATGCCGTCTTCTCCCGAGTGTGGCGGCAACTGGCCACACCGACCCCTTCGACCTGAAGTGTCATCGTCTCACAGCAAGTGATCTAGTGCTTCTTCTCCATGGTCGTGAGGCGGCTTCACGCTTCTTCTCCACATTCATCGTGAACGAGCTGGAGAACAGAAGGGCTTCCGATATATGCTTCAACCGTCGTCAACAAGACCCCGCACGGCGTCGCTCGTGCACAGGGGCGTTCCAATTGATCACGTTCGAGCTTTTGCAGGACGTCAACGGCCTTGTTACGGGACGCACGGCCGATCCTTTATTCGCTATGCAAGAGGTGCTCAATTTGCAAGCAGACCCGGGGACGCCAGATGCGAGAAACATGTTCCATGTCTGTGACGCTTGTAGACAAGAGTTGGTGGAGTCCGTACATGCTGCGAGGAACAAGTTCTGGGATAGTCTACCCGAGTGGTTTGGTGTGGAAGTCGCAAGCTGGGGTTAATTTGTCTTTCCGTGTTTTTTGGTCTTGTCGTACACTGTTTTCCTATTTTTGTGTGCACGCATGCGCATTTTGATCTGTATTTTTTTTTTTTTCGTTTTCACATGCGGTGATGTGTGGACAGTGTGCACTCCCTTCTTTTCATTTCAGCCACATGTTTTGTCTAGAACCGAATTTTCACGTGACTTATGTTTTCCGATTCTTCGCTATGTTTTCTGCGTGAACGTGCAACGGTCGTGTGACGACTGCGCATACCGAATTGTTCATACAGGAATGCACATCCTCTGTGTATTGGGTGCTCGCGTGCACATATCTCCCTGCGTACTCGGATATTTGACAAGGGCACTCACACACAATGTTTCAGTCGAAGCTATGTCTCAAGCTTGCACTTCTTGACCTCCGATTCCTCAGCTACACTTGGCTGTTTCTCGGCTTCTCGACATCCCCTCTCCTTAGTAGTACTAGCAAGAGGCGAGACCCTCGGTCTCGTCTTTGACAAATACCAGCGCAGTCCTTTTGTCCTCGAGTTGTCCTAGCGCGAACCTCTTGACTCCCTCTCAAAGTGCCGCTATAAGTCTTACTTATAACTCTTCCTCTCATCACCTACCACCACTTCAGCCTGAACTCAGGCCCATCGAAGCTTATACTTGGGCTATACCAAGTAGGACCCCTTGGAAGCGTTAGGCCTTGTGTTATAAGCAAGCCCCGTTAGCCACGTCGGCCGTACGACCCCGCTGGGTCGTAACGAACGAGAGCTGATTATTCACAAGGCGAGGATTTGAGGCCATATATACACGAGTAGTAGTCGAATTAGGAATTATTGTAAGGGTTTCTAAAGGGTACCGGAGTGCGCTAGTCGTGGACAGTGGCTCGACTTGAGACTTGGTGACGTTGGCGTTGGCATGGCGTAGCGTTGATCGGTGTAGGGCGAACATGGACCGAGACTAGTCCTTACATTAGGGTGTGTCTGAAGGCTTCAACACATTCCGCATCGCTTGCAGTTCAGAACACTTGTAATGTGGGACTCGAGTAGAAAAAGGTTTATCCAAGTCATCCTATTCCAATATCAGGTGTGAAGTGAAAGGAGCGACCATATATCGTACCGAGATTTCCATGCAGGTATGCCTTCTACTTTCTGAAAAATCGATGAGACGAAACCCACCTCCTGGGGCACGTGCGACGTTCCGGGGTTCAAGATCTTCATGAACCATTCCAAGTCGATGAAGGTCCCATACCAACCTATAGACAGACCTGTGTCCTAGAAAATTATTGTCAATGTGGGAACAATCGTTTCGATATGACTGCTGGTGCTCACCGCCCCGAAATATCGAGCTCATTCCGGCTATTGAGAGTGCTATTGCATAGTTCAAGAATGAGGACTTCGGTCCCATCACCCTTAAATGCCCCATAGCAGTGCGGAGTGATCCAATCGCGTAGTTGCCCAGATTGGTACGCCATCTCCAAGGTAAAGTAAACCTCAAACTCGTTATAGAACCGTCGTTGGCGCTCTACATCAGACCTGCGCAGCAACTCAACAACCTTGATCGCAAACCATCACTGTTGCGAAAAAGACATTACCAGACATTTCCGGTCGATCCAAATCCTATGAGGCTAGTCAACCATAGGCATCGTTTCCCGTTTCCATTCTCGGCGCAGTGTGGAAGAACAAATGTATTGTTGGGCAGCGGATGAAGATGCACCCATACTTGGAAAGATTCAGGAGAGTGTGGGGAGGAGGAAGTAATCTGCAAGTAGACGAGTGAGCCAACTGACAGGACGACAAGGTATTGGACGAACCATTAACCCGGATTCCGCAGCATCACGACTGGTGGTTGCGCGGGAACGGGTTGTCGGGATCGTCCTGAACCGTCATCAATGTCGTCTTCTGGTAAAGGCCCGTCTTCCTTTTCTTCCGGAACCAAGTCAAGCCCCATATCGGGATTGTATACGCTGGCCTGAACGGCAACGTCTTCATGAACAGACAAAATAGCACCAAGAAATGCCCGAAAGGGCCTAGAGTTTTCGATACTGCAAGTTGGTGAGTAAGCGAGAAAAGGGTCGCCATTGCCTCTGACGAGACGACAAACGATCCAGGAGTTGTGGCACGTAAGGAACAGCCATTCCATCTCCCTCAGACCCAGATATAAAGCGGCCTATACAGTTACATGAATAGTCAATTTGGTGTTGCATCCGAGAACTCGCGTCACCTTCATGAGAATTTTTGGTACTGGAGGTTGATTGAGAGTCCATGTCAACTCGAATCCGCGCGGCGGTAGAAAATTGTCCACCATCTTCATGACTGAGGGCGATTTTACCTCAACAAGGACGACAGATGTATTGTCTAACAACCCAACATAGTCAACCTTGCTGTGACTTCCCTCGGCGTGGTTCTCCCTGACGGTGCCAAAGCGGTATCCATGATACTTGCCCAAACAGACGGTTGCGGCTCGAAAGAAATCTTTGTCTAACAAGGTCCGACTCTGTCCCAAGAGTCAGCCAGAATTGCTCAGCCGTGAATGAGAATCCGGGATTCTTACCTGAGATCCGTTTTCATTTCTAGACCAACCTGGATCCTCCACATCGAAAGGGAATTGCAGATGATGCCCAAACATATATAGGAGCTGATCTTCGGAATTAGCTGGTAAAGGGGTGTCCTGAAGGATGTTATCGAGAGTTTCACAAAGCTTTTGAACCAGAGTCTCGTCTCGCACAGCCCTTTGGGCTCTCCAAGGTCCATTGAGCAATCCGACATCGAACTGGGATAGGTCAGCCGTGCCGACATACCCGTCTTCAACTGGATGAGGGAACGGAAACTTTGCATGTTCGACCAGAAAGCCTCGCCATGTCGTCATGATGGGGTGACAAGCTTGTGATATGCTTATGTTTAACTCGAACTAGTGTGAAAGTACTTTTTGTTTCCTAAAAGATCCCTCTGTACGCGAGATCGGGCGAACTGAGGAGTATTAGATTAGATAACTGCGGTGCTTTCGAATATTTTAATATGTTTTCGCGGTCGTCACAAGCCCCGTGATCGTGACAGAAACCCGATGCAAATTCAGTGTCAAGTCAATGGACATTCAGTGACACGATGAGCTTGACTCTTCCTCAACTCTGCGACGGTAATCCCACTGAATATAAGGACGAGTTGCCCCATGTTCTTCCGCAATTTTTTATGCCGCGCCTGCAGGACAAACCCCAAGATCCGATCATGGATACTCTTCGTATCAAGCGGGAATCCAATGGCAGAGAACCCCGGCTTAGACCTGAGCCAGTGAAAAGCACGGTGGAGGTGAAATTGCAAGAGTCTAATCTGGACTCTCTGGAAGAAGGGTCCGATTTGTTCTGGGAACGCACGGCGAAGGAAAGGGTTCGGGTTCAGGTGAGATGCCCACCAGATGACGGAAAGGCTGTTTTCTAGACGCAGCGGTCAGAGCCAAATCAGGTCTTGGGACTCGTTGCGGCCCACTTTCTCTCAAATTGCTTCTCTGGGTCCATTTTTATCTGAGCAATCGGACAGCACGTTCGCAGCAGCACGCTACCAGTATGTCACGACAAAGTTGTCTGTGCGTCTCGCTTATCCAGGCTGTTCAAGCGTCGATCCTCGGCTTCAGGATCCGGACTTATACGTGTTACATGTCCGCATGAGGGATCTCTTTGCTTCAATTCAGAATATACTCGTCGGAAATTCCTCGTCTCTGTATCAATGGGACCCACTCTCTGAGACTTTTGTTCTCCCCACCACGACTGATGGAAAAAAGACGTTTATCGTCGTCGACGGAAAGGACGACCTGCTCATGCAGAGGTATGGTCTATTGACCGGTTTGCTCGAACGATCTTTTCCTCACTGCTCTTAGCTACACGAAGCGCTTCTTAACAATCGGAGGCCTACTACGCCGACTTGACTTATTTGTAAACATCCTTCAGCACCGGTGTGTCACTAGTAAAGACAGCTGATTGGATAGAACTAACTCTTCCCGTTCTCAGCTCCAGAACAGAAAGCCAATCTGTCCACAGTTTTGCGCACGCTCTCACAACATGCGTCGAGAATATCCGATTACGGCTGTCGAAGTTTCCGGATTTTACTCCCGCACAGACACCGCTCAACACTTTGGCCTTGTTTCTTAATCATGAGGAGGTTGAAGCAGTGTTGGAGGCTGTTGCCTCTTTATGTGGAAGAGTGAGGCTCACTTGTCGCTCATAATCTCATAGCTCATCCGCACGATTCGTGTAGTCACTCGACCTTAGACCGTCTGAATATCCCACCTTCTCGTCGCAGCCCGAGGTGTTACTATCAAGTTGCTATAACCATTTACAGCATCACTTTGAAAAGGGATCGACGCTCTTAGTCCGGTCAATGCTAGCACACATCTTCACCGTGACATCTGGGGACTATTTACAGACCTTGAGTCGGTCCGTGGGCTACAGCCGGGGATTCCTAATCAACCAACCAAAGCCATCTTTTATCTCGACAGGGATCGACGTTGGCGATGAGGATGATCAAGAAGACAACGAGTCAATCTCGAGCAATAGTACTAAAGGATTTCCCAGCTTCATATCCTCGGATGCAACAGAGATACTGGTTAGGGCAAGAAAATCTCTGGGGTTCCTAAGTAGTGCGCAACCCGACCACACACTCTTGCGGCAATCAACTTCGCGCAGGAGAGTCTCATGGTTCTGGACAAATGAAGAAGTCGCGGCTGCCTGGTGCAATAAGAACAGTCATCTTGATCCAGTGGCCAAAGAGCTGGCTTCGGCTGTAAGTCCTAATGGGGGACCGGATACTGGACTATTAGAGCAATTCAAAGTCTTCAGTCTCGAACCGGGCACCCACTTGCCCCCCTCTGCGCGAGGAGCCGAATCAGCACTACAGTCCTTCTTAGAGAACTTCCCCCCACAGCTTCCTCCCTTAACACCGGCCCTATCGCATCTCTCCGACCTTGTGCTATCGCCTCTCATAGCACACTGCACAGCGGTCTCCGGTGCGCTGATATCTCTGCTGCTTTCGCCAGTCTCACACCTGCACCTGCGTTCACACCTCATCCTCTTGCGATCTTATCTCTTACTCACGCTGCCCGCGTTCACCAGCCGCCTACAGGCGGCTCTGTTCTCGGATTCGGATGAATGGGATTTCGAAGGTAGCACCGTTCGAGCGATGGCAAAGTCTATGCACAACAAGAGCAAGAAACCCGCCGTTTCCAGGGGATCGGATGCTCAATGGGCCGTTGGCCTAGGATTCGGACTTGCAGAGAGAGACTCTTGGCCTCCTGGCGGCTCTGACTTGAGCTACTACCTGCGCACCGTGATCGTGGATTCGCTAGAGCCACTTACGAAGTTGACAGGCGCAGATTCCCTCGGTTTTTCTGAAGGCCAAAGTAGGATATTCGCGGAGGCCGAGTTCAGGCTTGGATTCGCTATCCGGGATCTGCCAGTTGGATCCGGTCGCGAGCGATGGCTGAATCCCTCCTGTGGGTACTCTGCTTTCGTCCAGGGAACATGCTGAATGCCAACGCTTCCAATCTAGGCATAGAGTGTGTAAATTGTAACAGGACCACTCTGTTCAAACTTAACTTTCTTTTTTGAGGGCCCTGGATTTCCTTCTCATGGATTACAAACCTCCGCCTCCCCTTGACGTTGTGATAACAGCTGATGTACTTTCAAAGTATCAACGTGTCTTCTCCTTCATTTTGCGCCTTCTGCGAGGTGAGAAGGGTTGTTACCTTTTACCCCATCTATGTCTGACGTTCTGCAGTACAAAATGCGCTTGCCGCCCTCTTTCGCATGACTCGCGGCGCTCCACTCTTTCCCACCCTTACTTCCGCCAACAACCTTCTGCTGCGGTTCCGCTTCGCGGCGCAGTCGTTCGTCTCCGTGCTCGCGTCGCATGTCCCCGACGTTGCTGTGCGCGGCAACGTGGATCCATTCCTAGCACGCCTTACTCCTGGCACGTTCACGGACGTGTTCGAGCTGGCGGACGCGCATTCGGACATGATGGACGATGTGCTGAGCGCATGTCTGTTGCGTTCAAATCAGCGGACGGCAGGCGAAGCCCTCCGGGGTTGTATGGAACTCGTACTCGACTTGTGCGTGCTCGCGGGTGAGCGGAGGCGAAATAGGGTGGAGGAATATGCCGCGGTCCCTGTGCTCGAAACCCTCTATGCCTCTTTCGTGGAGAAGATGAACACATTGGTGAGTTGCGTTGATAGATCAAAATTATCGGATCTGTGTGACACGTCTGGTTCTCAGGTGAAGGCGCTTCGCGAACAAGTTGAGAGAGTGTTCGCATCGTCTTATGTCTCATTGGATTATTTGCACTTGGCCGCAGGCGGATCTAGGAGAGCAGTGGCGACGGGCAGCGCCGGGAGCTTATACCATCTTCTCGTCAAACTCGACTTTCGGCTTGACCATGCCCCCAGCATTGATTGACTGATTAACAAATGCAATTCATTGAGGGACATATCTAAGGAAACCACATGATAGTGAGCCACATTACACAACGTGGCACATATGTACAGTACTTGTGTAACTGAAGCATATAAAACTGATAGTGTGCTAAAGTAAATTTGTACAATGCGAATGCAGGGTGATAAAATGCATAGTGTAGGTGAATCCCAGGGAACACATGAAGGTGGACACATGATGGATAGAATAAAGATTGAGCAGATTCTTGAGTAAGTGTGTGCAACGAGGACAGAGATGGAAAGAGCAAGAAAAGAAATTACGTCGTAAGGTAAGGCATGCAGGCCATTTTGGTTTGTTTGTTCAATCTTCCGTCGCGCCATCAAAGCCGAGGCTGACCTGGGCCGTGCTCGGCTGCCGCATGGGTGAATCCTTGCGAATCCGAGCGAGTTCGCGCATCCAGATTTCTTCGACCTCTTCCTCGCAGATATCCTTCGCCTCCGCGCCAATCCCAAGTCCGCGGAGAAGCTCGTCTTGCCTCACGCCTTCCACGAGGGCGACGACGCGGTCTTGTCGGTTATTTGTGAGACCCTTTGCGCCGCGCTTAGAGAACGACGTTGTGCGGACGACATTGCGACCGGTTGAAGCGGATAGCGAGATGAGGCCGACTGTCTCTAGCACTCCCACAAGGTCACCGAATTCGCTACGGGAGACCGGCGTAAATGTCCCAGACTCGCCGCGCGTGAGAATCACACCGTAGAAAGCGTGCAGTTGAGACGTCTCGATGCTTGCCTGTACCGGGGGCAGCGGGGACGGCGATGAGTTCGAACGTTTGACGGGCGAACGAGGGAGGGATCCTTGGGTTGGCGATTGAAGTGGGAGCGAAGCTTCGGTGCGGCGGCTTGCCAGGAGGAGCGCAAGCAGCGCGAGACGCGCGTGGAGACCGAGATTGCGCACTTTGATGACGGTCTCGCTGTTAGTGGCGCTCTTGGATGACGGTGAAGAAATAGCAGGTGCGACCTTGGACGCTGGCGCGTATGCTTTGAGGGCAGCGAGAATGTGTGCAGGGGACACAGGGGGCGTATCGTTATCGGTGGCTGGGGGCAGGGTTACAGCAAGGTCGATTGCACCGCGGAGAACCTCGAATAGGGAGCGAACATCGCCCGTCTGCGCAGCAATTTTTCTAGAAAGAAGGGTGAGGGTTGGCAAGGGAAGAAACCGTTGTACGAGCGCCTCGGAGGTTGAGCTTTCGGGTGAAGTGAGCGGTTTGAGCCGGGACTGCAGGATAGACAGAAGCTGCTCGGGAGCGTAAGGCGAAAAATGAAGCGTAGAGACACCGGTGACGCCATCCACAGAGAGAGAGGAAACAGAGGACGTGAGCGTGTGGGTGTTAGCAATGCCAATAATGCGCAAGGTCGGGGAATGATTCCGTGCGAGGGCAAAAAGAGAGGCAAGTGTCTGCGACGAAGCAGCCACATGATCGATTTCATCAAGAACAAGAATGCTACCAGGGACACGTTAGCCGAGGCTCATTCGACATTCTGCCGAGACTGACCATTTGGAAGTTCGACCGGCAAACAATTTTTCCACGATATCGCTGTTGCGGGTCTTTCCACTTCGCTTGCGCGGAGATCCTAGTTCCTCGATGAGTCGCTCCCACACAGCTTCGAGACCATTAAGCGCCATGCAGTTAACGAGCACGACGTTGATATTGTTCTCAAAAAGCTCAACCCGAAGAGTTGCCAGTATTGAGTTCACCAAGGCAGTCTTACCACAACCCGGAGAGCCGGAGATGTACAAGACGGGTTCCGTCGCCTTGGGGTCAGGACTAGAGCTAATAAATGTGGTGATGAAATTCGTGATGAGTTGCTGCTCGGAAAGGCGTCCGGCGATCTCTGCGGAGCTGTTACAAGTTGCCCGAAGGAGCGCACGAGAGCGAATATGCAAAGGTACGGAGGTAGACGGGGTCAGAGGGGGGGTTTGTAATCCTAAATTTGTCATAAATGTTGTAAGAGTATTCTGCGATCCGAGGTTTGACGTGGATGCGTTACGACGCAAGGCTATTCAATGGCTCGGGTTGGAGAATGTAGAGAAAGAACGTAACAAAACGACATACTCATACGTGAATGCGTTGGGGTCACATACTCTGTATTTGATCGTCTTAGACCACGAGGCGACTCATTGAGAGTGTCGATACGCAGTGGGGGTATGTTTTCCTTGTTTCCTTTGCGGTCTGTGAGCACCAGGGATGTGCGAGGACGTTTGGCACAAGGGCCCGAATCGATTGTGGATGCGTCATCGTCGTCGTCAAGGAGGTCGACAGAAACAGACTTAATGCTTGCTGGGGAGGGCGGAGCATCAAGCTGTGACTGGTGTGTACGCTTCCCGAGGACTGAAGTCCTCGAGGAGCGACGTTGGACGACAGAAGAGGACATCTGAAGGGAGGATAAGCCTACAAGGGCCCAATTTCCCGCATTTTACTGTCGGGTGACATTCAAACTCAGACAGCCGCAAAACTAATCAATTAATCATGTCGCGTCGCGTCGCGTACGTCACGTGCATCAGTCGCGTCGCGACCTGTCTCTTCTAATCTTGCTTACGATATCTTCGAGATGCTGAGGGCTACTCAGTTTTCAGGGAAATAGGATCAGGTGAACGTTGTGCTATTTATTGATATTTTTGTTTCTCAAATTCACGAATTTTGTGACTTTCGGTCTCAGACAGGTCTCAGACGGGCTCTGCTGTTGCGTACAAGGACTAGAACAACAAGGACTAGAACACAACGAGACTGGAATTACGACTGAAACCAGGAACACCCCAAAACAGAAGTGATCTTACCACGGTCAGAGTTCGTCGAAAAGATCCCCGTCGAAATCATCGTTCGTCGATACCCCAGATGTAGGTTGCCAGGCAAGCGCCACGATACGTTCCTGGATCTTGTCTGCGAGATACCTTGCTAGTGGGTGCGGTTCGCCTGGAATACACGATACACTGGACAAGATCTCCGTTTCCGCCTTGCGCCGCGTGTATAGCATATGTACCAGCTCCTTCTTCCAACGGTCTGGCAACTCACGGCGGAGCATTGAGCGCGCCTGAAACCACAAGGGATTATCGAAGTGCTGCATAATTCCGGATTACGACGAACCTTTTTCTCGTCCGCCCGTGAGATCGGAAGTAGTGCGCATCTGTCGATTCCAAGTCTAGTTCGAGTGAGCAAGTGCATGAACTCATCTAGACGTGAGGAACTTGCGATGCTAGTTCGCTGGCCCAGACGCCAATACATTCGATGCGTGGCACCGCAAGTCTGTACGACTCGTGACGAAGTGTTACGCTGCCAAATTTATAGACCGAGGCAATATCTAAGCCATATGCGTCTCCATCGACCAGGGCGACAAATGGAACCCTGGAGAAAATAGTAGCAGAACTTGAGAAAGGGGGCACGACATACGTGGATGGAAGATTATCCGACAGCGTCTTGACCATTTGGCGTGTAGCCAAGTCAGGATAGCCTTTACCCTATGCCATGGATTAGCGGGGGTGACGACATGAGGCGTGTTCGGTACGGTTATCATGACCCCGGTTCCTCGTTGCGAAAAGGGATACCGTACGAAGCACAGTTGGCGAAGCGTTTGAAATACAGCCTGGCATAACCGAACTTTGTTGGCGATGATTTAGATGACGAAGTGCAAGTTATGCACCTCTTTTTCGACGACGAGTACCCAGTCGATATTATTCGAAAAGTCGAGCGACGCTATATCCTCCGCAACAGGAATAAGCGTTCCCTACCCGTGATGAATAGAATAACGCTCAAAGCTTTGCAGAGGAGGGGGCGACCTCACTGCAGACTCCGTCACGTGAATAACGTCACCACCAACGGTACGAATGGATAAGCCGCCGCCGCAAATTAGACCTTTTGGCGAAGCACGCTTCAAGTAAGGGATGTTATTGATAGGTTTGGCCGGACTTTAAAGAAGTTATTTACAATGTTCAGCTGAGCCCTTGCGGTGTCAATAGTCGCCGCAAGATCGTCGACAAGCTAGCGAAGTAGTAGGTGCTCTTAATGCATAAGAAAAAGCGTTGTATGCGAGTGACCAACCTTATCCACGATGCGTTGCTTTTTGAAGAGCTGAACATCCCTGTAAAAAAGGTCTCTGCGGGAGAAATTGGTAATAAATTAAGTGGGTAACCATTCATATGTACCTTTTTGTAGCGGGGAGACCATCCAATATCGCCTCATGAGCTAGATCAGCGATGCGGAAGAATTGTGCTGGGGTGCTGAGGGGTCAGATCAGATTGGAGCACAATGCTACTAGCCCTACCAAAGGGTATAATGCTCGCACGAACTCCCTTCGGGAAAGACTGTGTGCGAGTGCCGAAAGCCCTGCTCCTATGAGATAACAGGCGGAGGCAACTGAGGAATAGCATACCCATCATCAGATAATTTCTTTCGATCAATCAATCTGAGCTCTAATTTTCTAGGATTTTTAAGTTTTCCGCGTAGTACATCCTTGACTTCTTCCTCTGTAGATGGGAGGGCGGCAGAGAGCTGCTCTAAAAAGTCCACAACTAAGGCTTCAATGCGTTGAACGGACGTGTGACTGTGGCCCATTAGTGTGTATATGCGATGGAAAAATTGCCGATGCACTGAGCGGAACCGACAACTTTCCCATGACCTGGTACGCACAGAGTTGTGTCCTCCCCCATGGCTGGAGCGTCTGTCGCTCTCGAACGCGACTCTGAGATTGCTGATCCACATTTCCACTCGCATTCAATTTGAGAGCAACCATCAGTATCGGCGTCATCTGTGCTTAGCATATAGTCATATATTTCGTCGTGCGTGGCAGGCCCGAGCTGAGATTCCAATGCATTTTGCAAGGTACTTCGTATAGGAGGCGAGTTTGGGAGTGATCCGAGAACACCCGCAGATAAATTGAAGCCGTCGTCTGAGTCGGAAAGCAAGTCCGAAAAGGAGTCGCAATCGTCCAGTGAGCCACACATTTTACAGTAAGCAAGAGAGCTCAGCAAGTTTGTTAAGGCAGGCTGTGGTCGCGGAACGGAACTGTGACAGGGATCACGTGGTGTGCAGTGGCCCTGTACAGTCAGACTCGAAAACAGTCAGACTCGAAGTCAGGGCAAGCACTCACTAGTGCAGAACATGTAGATCAGTAACTATGTCGGCCACGATATGCTTTCCATCGAGAATATAATGAGTTTAACGTTGAGACCAAAATTGCTTGATCGTTGGTCGAGCAATACCGTGACACACCGCAATGAAGCGCGACGCGTTTGTTTGGCGTGTGATCAACGCTGTTTGCGGTTCTTCATTCAAGTGCTGACGCACTTGCTGGTGGGCGATCGCACGCCTGCTTGCTCGAGGACGGGCCGTCCTGCTGCGTTTCTTGACCATTACTTCTTGTCTAATTTCTTTCTTGAAACAACACGCCAAACCAGCCCTGCATCACCATAATGGCTACCCTCACCCGTCGTCCTCTCGAAGGAAATCGTCGTTCCCTCCCACAGTTGATGTCTACAGGCTCTCCCATTACCCATTTACCGACGCGATCCTTTTCGTCGACAGTAAAGCGCCCTCGGTCTCCCGACCCTCTTGATTCTCAGCCATCTCTCAGGGCAAAGCGGCCTAAACCAGTTCCTCCACCCCCCTCCCCCACACCTGCCCCACAGGAGGACGACTCGAAACTGAAGGAACGAAAACGCGCAGAACGTGAAGCCCAGAAAGAGGAGTTTCGGATCAAGTACACGCGTGCCTTTCCCAAGTTTTCTTTCTACCTTCACTGGGACGTATCCGAGGGGGACCCAGACGCAAGGGAGAGGCTGCAGGCTAGGATTCATCATATGGACGCTGTGGGTACAGATCTTACTTCTCTGTGCTTCAATGCTGACACCGTGGTGTGTGTGCCAGCGAGTGGAAGATTTCTTTTCCAAGGATAACATTACGCATTTTATCACAAACCTCCCTATCCCCCAAGATGATATTGTTGCCAATAATAATAAGGAGAATATGTCAGCTTCGATATCCCGAACACCTAGCACGTTAAAGAGTCCCATAAGACTCAAGAGTCGGTGCGTCTGATTTCCTCAGGTGGCCCTTTGTCATGTCCGCCATATGAACATTTCGTCGCCAGTCACATTGAGGATTTACCCACTGCCAACGATGACCGACTCTTGCTCAAGGCTATTGAGTGGAAGATGAAGATATGGACGGTGGCCAAACTCGAAAGTGTTCTGGATCGATGCCAGGCTCCCACGAATCCGGAACTCTCTAGGACAGGTCCTACGGCCCCTGCACCCCAGACTCTATCCCGTCTCCTTCAGTCGGAGCGCTTACATGGGACGACCGAGCGAGATCCCAATGAAAAACGTCTTGGCTTTCACTATTTCTCCAAGAACTCCTACTTCATTCTTGTGGAGGATCTGAATGACGAACTCGCGACAATTCATGCGTTGGAATATCCAATAAAGAAAGGGCGTGACGGAAAGGAGTCAGGCGACTGGCCAATATTGTACTGTCACCCACGAGCGCGTGGACCATTCATCGAATTCGACCGAAACGAGGCCCGGCGCGCTGAACGCGCCGAACGACAAGAAAGGGCGCGTGAGCAAGAACGTATACAGCGCGCGACAAGACTGCGCGAACAAGAAGTGCAGAGGAAAATACGTGCCGATCGTTTGCAAGCAAAAAAGGCAGGAGACCTGCGGCGTTCGGTCTCTATGGTCAACCTGCACCGACGGCTGCCAGTAGGCGAGGACAGCCAGACGGCACAGGATCTCGTCGACCTCGACGCAGAGGCTGGAGACACGTTTGAATCCGCGAACGCGTCAGGCTACCTAGCCTCAGGTTATATGGCCGCGTCCGGAAACAGTATGGCGATCACATCCACAACAGGGACCACATCCACGTCTGGGCTTTCTGTACGCGGCACCTTGCAAATGCCCCATGCCTTGCGCGAACGGTTGCAGCAACAAATCTTGATGTCGCGTAAGGTCAGCTTAGGTAATAACACGGGACAGAAAGAGAGCGACAAGGGGCACAATGGCGAGATGGGCCCCCCCTCTGCCGTTCCTGAACGCAAAATATTACGGAAAAGCAAGAGTACAAATACGATGAAGTTGCCTAAACGCGAGGAGACTACCAAACCGGGGTATTGCGAATGTTGCCGCATGAAGTTCGATGACTTCCAAAAGGTGCGAATGGTGACGAGCACGAGGGTGAAACCTTCTGACGCATATATGCAGCACATTGTACATCGCAAACACCAGAAGTACGCCACAAACCCTGACAACTTTATTCAACTAGACTTCTTGCTCGATCGTGTACGACGACAAACGCGCGCAGAGGTCGTGGAAGGCAGATCTCGTTCCTTGGCGGCACACCCACCTGATTCTGCTGATGCTGTGGTTGATGATAGTACATGCTTTAATAGCTGCGTCCACGGGTCCGATGGCGATGCGCTGCGCTTTTCCTCTAGCCAGGAAGTGTCTGATTATCTGCCGCAGCCCTATAAAGGTTCGGTCTGGGAAGAGTTGGATGACCCTGGACTCGACCCGGGTGGGGAGAAAACTGGAGATTCTATGGATATGTGAAATGTGGCATCAACATCGCCCAATACCTTTGATTTGCACTCACTCATTGATCCGACATTGCATACCACACTTGTATACTATCATTCACTTACTTCCATGCTCCCGGGATTGCAATCATAGAACACACATGGCTGAGTCTTGAGACGAGAATAGCACACACAGGTACTTGCTGACTGGTTCAAGACAGTCCCTGGGAACATGACACGATGTACTCATGCTGACAGCGCTGACAGTTTATGTTAAGTATGGTCCCTACATGGAGTTCAGGTCGATCACACCTAAACCTATTATATCATACATCAGGCTTTCAACTGCTCATTTTATTGTGGAACGGGGGAAATTATATCTGTGTACACGGGCCGTGAACTGCTACTTCAAGTCATTTCTCGAGGTAACTGGACCACCAAAGTGTGGAGTATAACGGGCGGGCCCGAGTAATACCGACTGAGCGGGCAGGGAATAGATGGTATAGTTATTCCAAACGTGCCCTCCTCACCGAATCGTTAGAGTGAGAAGTCTCACGACGCTACCAATTGTAGATGATAGCCGCGAGGGAAAGCCGCAGATAGTAGATAGAAGCAAGATAAGAATGCTGACGACGCTATCGATAACGCAAAAAGGAACTTAGTGGTGACACAATAAGCACGCAGAATATATATAGAGAGGAAAACGCGATAACAGAGGCCGATAATTCTACAGGTCGAGAACCGGAGTCTTATATACATGAGTAAAAGTCGTATGAGGGAATATTATAAGGTATCCTAAGGTGCTCTGGTGTGCACTAGTTGTTGAAAGCAGGCTCGTCTTGAGTCTTGAGGATAGGTGGCGTTGGCGGAGAACGGTGCGATATTAGGGTCGATCGCGGTGTAGTGAGCGTAGACCGAGGCTTGTCCTTACACAATGGCAATGCTTATCAAATGGTCTTGACGCCTGTCAAGCAGTCCTGAAAGGAAGACCTAAAGCATCTTGCTGTGCTTTATACCAGGAAGGCTTGAGATCCTGCTCAGTGGTCGAGTACGTCCCACCATCGTATTCCGTCGCCATTCCAACAGCCGCAGCCACGGATTCGCTGAGACATATATAGAACTCTGTACACTGACCGAAGGGCTCGTCACTCGCCCGCCGACATCACAGCCACCAGGGTGATCGTGTGTCTCTGGTCAACAACACTCTGGAACTTGTCAGCAACAGCTCGGAATCACCTCTTCCTCGGGGATAGTACGGGTTCGCTCACTCAGATACTAGCACCCGATGCGTTAGGAATAATGACCTACGCTTAGAATAATGCACTGGCGTTGGCATTGGGCGATTCTGGCGGAGCACTCTGAAGTGGTTTCCGCCCGCGACAGTTTCCAGAGTCCTCACGAAGTTCGATGGTCTAGCTCGCACCTAGATTCGCTAACTGTGGTTTACCGCTGTGGATTCAAAGGCACTTCGTTGAACTGAATAGAATTCCATTCAACGACACGCTGAGAATGGAGCTGACTGGTCTTCCTAAAACCCAAACGACAATTGAGAAAACCATCATCTGTAAGTATGTCGGATGAGTTCTGGGCCGATATGACGACCAACGGAAGACAATTAATAGCGGAAGGGGTCGCATTCAGCGGCTCTTCACCGGGCCAGCGTCGTAAAGTTGCGAATCATCCCCGATCACCGGATTAACGAAGTCAATAGCAATAGCTCGCCTTTGCGGCACATAGCAAAGCGGTTCGCATGGACAACATGCCAACGAGAACGAAGCGAGTCATGGAGGATAGTCCCGATATGGCGCTCTCAAGACTGAATAGTGAAAATTGTTACTATCCCTCCCGGGTTGTTGCAAATGGTCATACCAAAACCCCTGCCTTGGGACATTCATTTATGTATATAGTAAGATCCTGAGATTACGCACGTTATAAGATGTGAGATCAAGTGCAAGATAGCAATGGTCGAACTAGGAGACTTTACTGAAAGAGGAAAAGGTGACTAGACCACGAAAGGCGACCACGTGGATGACCAAGGAATGTCTAACCAATTAGAACATGTAGCCTCCGTTTTTTTTTTTTCACTGGAGCTGGAGCTTAGCCGAGCTGCACCGCCCAAGACGGAAATGCTACAAATACCTGGATCGATTTTTGATCATTGCCGTAAAAATTCTGCAGCCATCACTCTAGCTGGTACATGCATCCGGTATCATACCTTTGCAACGGTCCTGCTCACTAGCACCGACACTCCCGGACTACGCGTTTTGTCCCAGCTCGAAGTGACTTTTCTTTTCAGCTCTAATTGACAGTTTGGGCGCTCCACCCATTACAAACGTATGGAGGAGGTTGCAGACGTCTTTGCGAGTTCTGCGCCATTCGAAGGTCCTGAAAAACTTCTAGAAATTTGGTTTGCACCATCGCCAGCGGATGTGCCAGTCGCATCCTCTGCGATTACCGGGAAGCACGGACTTCGCGGGGTCAGGCGGTCGGTTTGGGAGGACATGCTTGCTATTGTGAAGTGCAAAATCCTCAGTGTTGTGGAGGGCACCGAAACGGACGCCTATCTGCTAAGGTGAGCGTTCACTGGTTACCATGCCATGGACGTGTGCAGCCAGCGGGCCATTCCACTTCGGGTGTCATCTCCACGTACACTCCTACTGCGGAAGAATTACCTGCAATTCGCCCGCGGATATGGCCGTTCGGCGGCCACTTGGAGTGTCCCCGTTCCTTCCCAAGGATTCTAGCGCTCCTGTTCATCGCCGCTTACCCCAACACATACAGTGAATCCTCCCTGTTTGTCTCTCCACACCGCCTTATACTCAAGACGTGTGGGACAACACTCAATCTACTGGGTCTTCCACGCATTCTCGAAATCGCGCGCGAGCAAGCCTCGTTGCCCACTGTTTACCGCTGTTTCTACTCGCGCAAGTCGTTTTTCTTTCCAGAACGGCAGAAGGGCCCCCACCGCGAATGGAAGGACGAAGTCGAATATCTCGACAAAATATTTCCCAACGGTGCTGCGTACACTGTTGGTAAAATGAACGGCAACCACTGGTTGCTTTATATAACCACCCCCCCTGATTGTATTCCAAACACCCCACCTTCCGTTATTCGCCACTTTCGCAGAGCACACATGAACGGCGCTAAAACTTACGGTACAATCGATGAGGCGATCGTCACTCCAAAGGCGCTGAGACCAGATTACACCATTGAAATCCTCATGAGTCGCCTGTCCTCTCAGGCCGGTCAGGCATTCCACTTTCCAGAGGAGCTCCACCCTAACAGCACACCATTCAATAAGGCCCATGACGTCTCTGTGGCGCTTGGGATTACGGAACTCTTCCCTCCCCATCTCACTACGTTAGATTGTTATGCGTTTTCACCATGCGGGTACTCATCGAATGCCCTACTCAAATGGAGCGAGGCTATCCCCTCATGTCATTCCAGTGGCCTTGATACCGTTCACGAAGGCGAAGGGTACTACACTATCCACGTCACGCCGGAGGAAGGCTGGTCGTACGCGAGCTTCGAATGCAATGTCCCGTTGTCACCCGACCCCGCACCCTACGCCCACGACATGCCAGACCTCGGTACGCTGGTGCGCCGCGTTGTGGGCATCTTTCGCCCAGCGCGGCTTACACTCACGCTCTTCATTTCGAGTGCCGGAAACAACGAGGCCGAAGAGGAAGTGGGCGAAAGTGCTATTGAAGCAGCTCAACGCGCTTTCAAGACGGCCCTTACCAGCGTGAACTGGACATCCCCTCGAGAAGCAAACGACGAGTGCAACGTGGTCTACAGGCGGACCGACAAGATCAATTACGAATTTGGGGATTACGACCTAGCCTTTGCCAGTTTTGAGTTGGCCTCATGACCTCAGATTAAAAGAGCGGCGCGTTTTGGTCTGCTTCGGATTTACGCACTACAGTAGCAAGACGTAAAGGACAACAATTGACAGGCAAGATCCCGCATGGGATCCGGTGATTTCCGGTGCCCTGATATCAAAAGCGCCGGTTTACGACGCCACCACTATAGTACCACATGAGTACCACACGAGTAGCAGCTAGTTGTTCCTGTTTTAAAAAGAATCGATGTTTTCAATCTCAAGTAAAAAGATATCCCTCGGGAGGAAGTGTCGCTGACCCCAACCCACGTGCTACTAGTAGCATGAATTCTCATCCTGATGTTTGTGACTTCCAACGAGATGCATCAAGCAGATCTGTGTTTACGCACAACTTGCGCGGATGTAGTCTTGTCCTACCGTGACATCTAAGATGAACACGCGCTGCCGAAGTGACTTCCAAGGAAATATTTAAAGTCCGGTACTCGTGGCCTTGGCCTTGCTCGTGGCCCATAAGCTGCAGCTGCAGCTAGAGATGAGATCTCGGCGAGGCCTCATAGTTACTACTGGAGATCCGGACTCGAGGCAGACAGTAAGAGTACCCTCGCACTCGTGTTAACGTCAGAACGCACGAAAACATGCATTGTGCATCCCGCAGCGAGACACCGGCATCCGAGTCTCTGCCGTCAGTGGCTGGCTGGATTCCGGAAATGCGTGAATGTAGAGGGGAAGATACCCAGGACGGCATTGCTGGGAGTCTCTCGAGTCGGAGAACGCCGTCGAAGGGAAGGTGACAGTGACAGACAAGTGAAACGCTGCGGTCATCTGTCAATTTGACGCCGAGAGTAGACAAGGTCAGTGGCACAATGTGCCGTGATTCCTTGCGTGATTCCCTCATGTTGCTGGACCCAACTCTAACAAAATGTGTGTCCGATCCTCGCACACTGGGTCGGCTCGCTAGTCGGCTCAATAATGGGAGATTCTGGCCGAGCCTATCTGAATTAGTAGCGCATCTTTTTGACGCTTTCATTTGCCGCCGATTAAAGCTCAAATAAGAGGCATACCGTAACGTGATGCCACCTGCCCTAGAATCCGAATATTATGCCGACATCCTTCAGCCGCTGTGCACCTTTCCTTCCTTCTTTATTGCATAGGACAGTCTACTCAGCCGATTCGGAACACACTGGCCCGTCCCTTCCCCTCATGCTTCCTCGAGTACTTAAGAAGGTGGGTCCACATTTTCATCTTGCCAACTACTACCCCGAATATGTACGCAGATCGAGTGGTGTCACTGACCGCCGCTACATCTCTAGAAAATCTTCGAGCCCTCAATGAAGTCAGAGACTTTGCTACTACGGACATGGGCCTAGGCGGTCGCGAGCGATGGACTTACAGGATTCTTCAAGAGCCAAGGCTATCTACAGAGCTTCAGCGTCTTGCAAATCCGCTATCGACCGGTGGCGTTGACGCCGTAGACTTCCAGCCGTGTCCCTTGCACGAGTTTCGAAGTCAGGACCGTATGTGCATAGAACATTGGCAGATGCCCCTGGGAGGAACGTGGACATTCACTGCCATTTTTGACGGTTAGTCCATTTTGTCCAACACAGGGGCGCGATTAGAAGCCATACGCAGGACATGTGGGACACGCTACCGTGGAGCACTCCGCTCGGGTGCTTCCTGCCATGATTAGGCAGGCGCTCGACTTGCTCCTCCGCTCGTCCAGGGGACGTGTGTCACCCAGTGCCGTCTCTGGGGTCCTTTCAGACTGCATTGTCAAATTTGACCATTCTATCACGACCGACTTTACACGCATGTTCCCTGGCGGCCCCGATGGGTTGCAGAGAATGACCGGCGCGCAGATCCGGCGTTTGTTCCAAGATCGCACATCAGGGTCGCAGAATCTGGCCGCTGCAACGCGATGCTTGCAGGGGAGTACAGCGCTCGTAACGATCACGGATCCCGCCAAGCACAACCTTTGGATCGCCAATCTAGGTGACTGCCAAGCAGGTACGTTAGCTTCGACGCACGCCTCACTAGTGGACCTCATGACGCCTCTTTTTTTTTTTTTAGTCCTTGGCACTCGCTCGCACACCGGAGACTGGACTGCCACCTTCGCAACGATGCTTCATAACGGCGACAACCCCTCCGAAGTCCACCGGATACGAAGTCAGCATCCCGGAGAGCGAGAATGTATAGAAGATAACAGGGTCGTCGGTTTTCTGAGTCCTACCCGCTGTGAGCATCGTGTTACGTCGGGGACACTTACTCAAGTTGACGCGTGAGCCAGCTCTTGGTGATACCTGGCTCAAAATACCATCCGTCTTTTCTCAGCGGGTCCTTCTCGATTTTCGCCGAGAGTGGAATGTACAGCGGCCTGAGACTTATATTTCCCGCATTAAGAGCCCCCCATACGTTTCCAATGTTCCTGACGTCCACCATATCTCCCTTTCAAAGGGCTCGTCGGGGCAGCATAGGGAGTGTTTCTTGGTATTATCCTCGGACGGACTAGCGGATTTATATGACGGACGGACTCGCACAGATATGATTCATCGTTGGGTCACGGTCATTGGCCAAGCCATCGAAAATAGAAGGCGAGTCGGAAACCTGGCGTTGTCACTCCTCCGAGACGGCCTAGGGGGGGATGACATACGCCTTGTATCTCAGAAGCTCACAGTAGAGATGGAAGAGAAGTGGATGGATGATGTCACGATAATCGTACAACGACTTTAGAGCTCATGACATGTTCCGGAGGGTTCAAATAGACTAGTGATGCACCGGTGCCTCGCCTTTCGCACGTAAACGTACAAAGCGCCAAGTCAACCCACGAGAAGGAAATGAACACGCGTGGCGTGCTTATCGACATCGAACCCGATGAGAGGGAATTGGTATCCACAATACTGTACATGTGCCCGTGGGAACAGATAAATTAAATGATGACAACAGCTGAGAGAGATGTGCCCGATCGAGACCCAAGGGCCCTCAATGTGTAGCAGCTTTTGATCGAGAGGTGCATACAGGGCAAAGACGGTGAAATAGCTCAATCATCGGCCAGGTGACGCAACCCTGCCAGAAACATCGTGGTCAAATCCGAATCAAGCGAACGCAGACAGATTTACGACTCACAATACCTGCCTGCCTTATCTGCGCCAGCGTGGTCGAAGGCGTCGAGTGACTCTTATGACCATAAACTAGGGCGTCGTAGATTTGCGGTGACACTGGTACCCGGACGAATGCTGTAGTACCCTCCCGGAGCGCTTGCTTGCCTTGATTGCTTGCGGACGAGGGCTTGCTCAGGAAGACATCCCCATCAACTTCGGCGATGAATTCATTCCTCAGTTTCTCCTCCTTTTCTGAGCGTATGACAAAGTATTGCTCCCGTGGAAGCAAGAGCAGACGATACTTCCGTGATCCCGTTCGCACGTGGTGATGCGATACCCATGACCTGACACGCTCTGAAAGCGTGGATGTGTCGCCCTTTTCAACGGCTTGAGCGAGTCCAGCGTACACGTCTGGAGCAAATGCCGAAATTTCACGCAGCTCCGCAGGGAGCTCGGAGAGGAACTTCCAGAGTGCCTTGTCGTAGTCATGACGAACCGGCATTTCCGAAGGATTGGCTGTCCGAATACCTTGCAGCACGGAGCGTGGGAGAGGGGCAAACTCCGAATGGTACCACGGTTCTATGTGGCGAATACCGGCGCGCGTGCCATCACACTGATATCGAGGTCCTATAGAGTCGGAGCCGGACTTTGACTGCTCGTTTCCGGAGAGCACACCTGGTTGATTTGAGGGAATGTCTTCGTCCATGTGGTCGTCTTCATTGTCCGAATTCTGGGAGCCTGCGGAGTCGATTTCGTGCGTCCCAGCTGACAAGTTATCCTTTGTGCCTTCTGGATGTTCTGCGATCCAGTTGCCCGTGGTGTACTTCTCCTCTTCGGTAAGGTCAGAGACCAAAAACGATGCACTTTTCGTAGCGTAAGGTACCGGCGTTCGGTCCTTGACAGGTAGTGCATGGTCGGTTGGGACTTTATGTCTCTTCTTGGGGGTGTAATTGCACTCTGCTCCGTTGTCTTCTGTACAGTGATTACAAACAGGCAGGTTCCTGTCGCACTGTTAATCGTGAAATCAGTCAGGCAGTTGTATCGAAGGGTGAGACTATACAAATTGCACAAACCTTGAGGTTGTGAAAACGGCACCGATCACACCGAGGGATTCCACGATGTGCAGGTGTTGGTAGAGGTGTGTACTTGCACTCTCTATTTGCCCAGGAACAGTGGTTACAGGTCGGCAATACTCTGTCGCACTGCTCCGTATTAGCGCAAGAAGAAAGTATGTCTAGACGTATGACTCACTTTCAGGTTATTGAGGCGACAGTGGTCACATCTTGGTTTTCCTCTGCGACCCTTCCATTGAGACTGACGTGCCAAAAAAGACCTCGGGTTAGGAAGCCGAATTGTCAGCGGATTATCCTCCGTCGAATCTCCCAGCGATTCAGATCTCTCCCGAGGTTCAGCCATCGTAACACCCTACCGAAGAACTGAATAATTTCACTTCCATGCCATTAAATCATGAGCACCCATAACGGAAGAATTATGATGTGACTTACGTGTTTCCTTGGTCAACAAATGTGTGAGTAGCGAGGGCTTTGCGCCGTTCGCCCTGTCACAGGGGTGCAGACACGATATCAGGAATGCCGCAGAGGGACAACTGTATCGAATCCTGATCGGGGCAGATTAAGCCAAAGAAAAATATGACGTTCTGTAGCCTTGCGAGGAGATATGCTCGAGGCGCTGGATGATAGAGAAACAAAAAAGACGTTGGCAAAATGTTCGCTGAACTTGGGAACTTAGTTGTTCATTCTAAGCGTGACGTGACCCTTGTTACGCCCCCTCTATTTCATGGAACAAGTCGATCGAGGTTATTTAGTACCTGGGCGTGATAATAAGCTCTCATTCACTTCTCAAGTGGCGTTGCTGACAGATATGCGACGTTTGTTCTGTTTCAGGTGAGCTGAAGGAGGTATTACATCAAGACTTTCTCGAGCTTTCTCCTTTGAAGCTTGACGCTCGAAGTTCGAATGCAAACTTAACCAATCTAGCGCACTTTTCTTACTTACGTATTTCCTCCCTAAACATGGACATGACAGGAAAAGAAGACCGAAGACCCCCAACACTCATTCCGGCCCGGCCCCGGTCGAGAAGCCCTCGGGATAAGATGGGGATATAAATCCGGTAGTCCAACGTACCCAGTCGTATACAAGTTGTACGAACCAATCTTCTTGTCGAGGTCGCCACGTAGTTGGGCAGGCTCACGTGATGCGATTCACTGGCAATCGGCCGTCCGGCCAAGCAAATCCGGCCATGAGTGCATGAGTGATTAGGCGCTTGATTAGGCGCAGAGAAGGCTCAGTCGTTAGCTCAGAGTAGAACGGATCTTCAAGTTCGCGATATCATCCTGTGCCATCGACGATGAGAAGCGTATCATAGATAAAGCACGCTTTGAACCAGTGCACAGCATGATACGATTTTCAAAATTAGCGGTTAGCCGAGAGTGTTTAACCAATGAACGTACTAAATGGCCAATAAATGGCTGTTGCCATTGCGATCTGATCTATGCCATCTTGCCATACATCTCGCAATCACGACACCGCAAATGCCGGTCGCCCTGCTCATGTGAGACGTAGTGCTCCATCATTCGAGTTACACAACATCCTTGTAAATTTCTCCACTGCGAGACTTTGGCCTACAAGAACTTTCACAGGAGCCAGTTGTTGGAACTCAGATGAACACTATTTGCACTCTGGAATATAAATAGAGTATATATATCAAAGTAGGCCATCAGCAAAATGTACGTGTTCCTGCTTGTGTTCCTGAAAATTTACTTGGTTTACTTGATTTGGAAACCAAGTAAACCTAAGTAACATATTTTGGGCTTGGGGGGCAGGGTGGGAACTCGAAACTCGGCTATCGGCGGGGCGAGCGCGCTCAGCTGGGAACAATCCGGTTTGACTCTGGCGATACACTAGGTTTCGGGGTTGAACGTTGAGTGGACATTGGATATTGGATGCTCGGTACCATTCTGACTGGTTCAGTCCTCCTGTATCACGATAGCACCAGCGTGGTCCCCGTTCGACACACGTCTATATACTATTCTATAACCATTTTGGACTTTCCTCTCAGGCTCTCGCGTGTTCATTAACGTTCAATTCTATGCGTCAATGAGATCTACTGGTGAGACGGCAATACGCACACTGTCCTCCATGTGCTAGTAGTCTGAGGTACCTCGTCCTGAACTTCGGCAATGTCGAAAAGTACAGTATGTGGTGAATCAACCCACTTTGGGGAAAGCTGGGTCGTTTCTGGTCTGTACCTCAGGGCCCTGAACGTACGTAACCCTGAACTATCTTACTGTACCTCCGTACTCACGCCACGTCCGCATGATGGTAGTAGCTATCAGTGTACGTTATGCATTCGGTAATGTCACGTACTGACTGGGGCTTGGACTGGGGATCACTGCAGGCCATCCTCGGCTAGTATCAAATGATTGAAACCCATCGTTAGGTTCGCTCTCAAGCGATTCTTCAGTTTTCACCCCTTAGTTGTATGTTTCGAGTTATACCACATCCACGCACGCTAACAGCCTAATATTGGTTGAAATGCGTAGGAATATGCGCAGCCGCTTTGGCGGACATCTCGATCGCTGCGACAATGTGCTGGTCTCTCTACCGCAAGAAGACCGGTTTCGCGAGGCGAGCTCGTCCTTTTGACATTTATGCCGTAGATCTAGCTGACGTTCATGCACAGAACTGATTCCATAATCATGACCTTGATGGCTCGCAGTATCAATTCGGGTTTGCTGACAAGGTGAGTTCCTCGTCTACCTTGATCACTCACCCAAAACTAACTTAAGCAGCGTCCTTGGAGCCACCATGACTATCAGCGTAAGAGATTTTCGCCCTAATCTTTCCCATTGGATATTTTCTTATTTTATGACAAGTTCCCAGTCGCGCCCTCCTCTCTGATCTGGCTGGCATTTTTTCTGGGCGATGGGTAAATGTACGTTTACAATAGTCTCAGGCACAGAGATGGTCAATCGACATTTGTCCTACAGGCTATGTAAACTCTTTGCTTGCCATGTGAGGAGTCCATTCGGTGCGTTATTGTGGGTCCAACTTCTCACCTTCTCAACTTTCAAGCTGAACAGTCGGGACTACGTCCGTGAGCGGCCATCTGCCCACAATCTGGATAACGCGTTCAACCTGTCTTCGATCCGAATTGAGCCACCGAGTGAGGCATACGGGTCTAAATCCAGACAAACCGGTGTCTCTGTCACAGTGCACAGTTCGACCGCATCGGACTTTGCACGGAGCAAATCTGACCAGGCCTACTTTCATTCGTTCGACTTTAAAACTCGAAAGTCGGAAACGAGTGCGTAGGGTCTTGGCGCAACTCAGGAGGGTACTGCAGATTGTTGTCATAGAGGCAGTCTTTGATACTGTTAGCTACCCTTGTACACAGCCTGACACACCTGGCCTCTTCCTGTCCATACGTTATCATATCCAAGTAATGAACAGTGTTACGAGTAGACCCGGAGGATCGACGTTCAATGATAACTACACGGATCTTCCCACGGTCTACATGGGCACAATGAACTTTCGAGACCACCTCCTCGTCGCCCTCAATGTCCTTTCCGACGTGCGCGAGTTTCACATCCACGTTCTTGTCTCCGCACCCGCCAAGGACAACTCTTTATACCCATATGCCCTTCCTCGTCCCCGCCTATACTCTCAGGACGTTCTCGTCCTCCTCTCTGAGCAGGCCAACCCAGATGCTCCCCGGGTTCTCGTCTCAGCCATTGAGGCCCGCCTTTATCACGTTCCTTCCACAGACTGTGCCATCCTCTACGTATCGAAAGTAGACTCGACGGGTCAGGGTCTTCGTCCGTCTCCCACCGCCACTCTCGTCAAGGCCTTCATCCGTTGGTACGCTGACCCCAAGTCGCGTCCCGTTGCTGCAAGACATCTCTGGGTACAGCTGTTTGCTCGTGCACAGGGCCAGTATCTCTTCCCAAACTCGAGCGATCACTCAGGGAAACACCCGCTCAGTGACGCCCGGCTTTGTGCATGGTGGCGACACGTCCTGGGTCAAGTAGGAGAAGACGCGCGCGAGGCATTGGGGGTTGAAGGCCGGGTAGATGCGTATTACGTGCTTCCTGGACACAATGAACTTGAAGCACAACAGGTCATGGGGGGTAGATTCCCCCCGTCCGGCTCGTCGTCTGTTGCCATGCAGTGGGTCTATGGACACCCTTACAGCCAAACACCTATCCCGCTTCCCTGTCCTCTACCCGAAAGTCTGCACAACCTGGGACATTACATCCCTTCATTCGAAGACGATCCCAAAAATCGGTTCATGGACGAGATCGCGTTTACCGACGCACCCGTCTCTCCTCGGAAGCGTTCCCGCACAGACCCTCCGCAGGACGGGGATGGTCCCCAGGCGAGAGAGGGAGCGAAGGAGAAAGAGAAAAAGGAGGTGCGCGCCAAGGGAGAACTTGGCAAGGTGGGTCCGGACGAGTTCTGGGAACGCATGTCCTTCAGGCAGGAGTGCGTAGCGGGCGCCGTCACTGGCTTCTTCGCGGTGGGAGTGTCCGTGCCCGAGCATCGCATGCCGTCCCCACGTCCCCCGCCGCTCGCTCCACAGCCCGGGCAGGTCCCGCGCGCGATGAACCGGCGCATCCTTTCGAGCCTGCTCACAGGCGTTGAGTTTTCGACACCGGAGCGGGCGCACAAGGCCACGGAGCTCATCGAGGGTGCCGTGCGTGGCCTATGCGAGGGCCTCGCGCAGAAACTCTCCGCCCCCAAGTCAAGGAACCAAAACGCCGATGCGACGCAAGATTCCCTCGCGCCGCCGCTTCCGAAAACGCCGCCGAGACGCACGGTGGGGCTGCCGGCGGTGGACGACATATCGCCGAATCCTTTCGATGAGCCAGAGGCAACACTGGAGACGTACAGGGCGTTTATATATGGCTCCATCACGGTGAGCAATCCCCCGCCGCCGCCGAGGGGCGCAGGTAGCGGCACGGCGTCGGAGGGGGTGTCTGGGTCCGGGCTGGAGGACAAGGCGAAGGTTCATGTCTTGACAGCCAGGAAGAAGAAAAAGCGGCCGGACGCGTAGGTTTAGAGAGACGCACAATCGCTTCGCTACTTACTCGAGTCGATGTTGCGTACTTGGGCTTTGTGCCACTTTTCAACTAGATAAGCCCGTTGAAGGTATACTAAGACCTACAAGCGGCCGCTCGATCACTTCTTGCTTCTTTCCGTCAACTCAGCGTGTCCTCAGTTTCCTCAACGGCTCTGTCTTCTGATCTTCCTGATCTGAATGTCTCTCAGCCAAGACATGAACCTTCGCCTGTCCTCTAGCGCAGACCCTGACACCCCCTCCGACGCCATGCCGGTGGGGGATGGACGAAGATCCTGACTCGTCGAATCTACCTTCGACACATAGAGGACGGCACAGTCAGTGGAAGGAACGTGATAAAGGCGGGCCTTAATGGCTGAGAATCTGAGACGAGAACCCGGGGAGCATTCGGGTTGGCTTGCTCAGAATGTCCTAAGAGTGTATGCATGGACGAAGAAAGGCTTATAGGTATAGGATTATTCGTAACACCGCTCACTACTTGGGTAGAAGACACCAGGGGTGCCAGGCTGTAGTACAAGGGTAACGAGCGGTGTCCAGAGATTGCCCCGATGAAAGCAACCTGCGGTACCCTCCCCCGAGTTGCGCCATGACCGTGCTAAGACCCTACGCGCTCGACTCGGACGTTCGACCTTGGCTTTGAAAATGGATGGTACTTGCATCTTGCTGATAAAAAAAAAGTATCAATCTGGGAGTCGCGAGCAGGTGCAAGTATCGTACCGGTTTCGGAACTTCGAAAGTAGGCTCTACGTCATGGTCAGATTTGTTCCGTCCAAAGTCCGATGTGGTGGAAGGGTGCACAGTGACTGAGACACCAGGTTGACTGGATTTAGGCCCGTAGGTCTCACTCGGTGGCTCAACTCGAATCGAAGACAGGTTGATCACGTTATCCCAGTTGTCGGTGGTTGACCGATCACGGACGTAGTCCCGACTGTTCAACCTGAACGTAGAGACAATCAGAAGTCAAACCAACGATAACACACTGAATGGACTCCTTACATGGCAAGCAAAGAGTTTACATAGCCTATGGGACGATGTCAGTTGACCATCTCTGCGCCTGAGACTATTGTAAACGTACATTTACTCATCGCCCAGTAAAATGCCAGCGAGATCAGAGAGGAGGGTGAAACTACGAACTGGTCATAAAATAAGAAAATCTCAAAAAGGGAAATATTGCGATGGAAATTTCTTACGCTGATAGTCATAGCGGCACCAAGGGCACTGCTCAAGTTGGTTTTGGGTGATTGATCAAGGTAGACGAGGAACTCACCTTGTCAGCAGACCGGAATTGATACTGTACGCCATCAAGGTCATGATTATGGAATCAGTTCTGTGTATGAGCGTCAGCTAGGTCTACAGCATAAATGTCAAAAGGATGAGCTTGCCTCGCGAACCCGGTCCTCTTGCGGTAGAGAGACCAGCACATCGTCGCAGCGATCAAGATGTCCGCCAAAGCGCCTGCGGTCATTCCTACGCACGGAATCCACTATCAAGCCGTTAGTGTGCGTGAATGTGGAATAAGTCGAAACATACAGTCAAGGAATGAAACCTGGCGAATCGCTTGAGAACGGTCCTAAGTATGGGTTTCAATCGACTTGATACATCCAAGGAGGAACTATACCTACTCTTTTGAGGTGAACACTAGCACGCGAAGTTTGAAAATGATTCACGGACGAAACAGTGGACGCAAAGCAGGAAACGCACAAAATCCGAAGGCTACAAAAATCCGAGGGAAGACAATTATGGATGTACCTCCCAGGGGATAACAAGAGCACTTACAGGAACCAATAGCAACTAACGCCACCTGCCAAAGCACATTCAGAGGCGCTTCGGTAAGTCAACTGCGATAACTTACGATGACGATCGGGAAGAAGATGCTTTGGCTCACTGGTAGAAAGTCAACTTGTGGCTTGGGACTGTAGTAAACGACAAAGGGAAAAACTCACCTATGTAAACTCGTCTTGTGTAATAGCTACGCCGCGTTAGGACAAATAGCAAGTGAGAGACAGAGTACAAATGACAAACAGCTGCACGGAAACGCCAACGAAGGTCTACAGTGATCATCAGTAAGTACGTGATAGATTACTGGATGCATAACGTACACTGACAATGACCTGAAACTACATCAGGGACGTGGTGTGAGTGGCTATAGTAAGGGTGGTTCAGGGTTACGTACTTCCAAAGCCCTGAGGTACAGATCAGAAACAACCCAACTAACCCAAAGTGGGTTGACTCACCACATACTGGAGCCTAGGTTTTCGACGTTGCCGAAATTCAGGACGAGGTACCTACTGTAATGAGCACACGGACGACAGTGTGCGTGTTGACGTTTCACCAGTAGACCGCATAAGCGCATAGAATTGTGTGTAGGGTATCCATGACTCTAATGAAAACATTGCAACTTGGACGAGCTAGAACTTGAGTAACACTACGCACGTTACGAATGCGATGAAGAACTTGAGTGCCTTTGGATCTTTGTTCCGATAGTGCCTGGGACTGGTCAGTTTGTTGCATCCAGAGAAAAGGACTAGTTACCAGAAATATATCCATCTACGTGAATAGCAAATTTGCCAAGTCAGGGCGAGAAAGGAGAACGCGTTTACTCAGGCTCACGTCTGCACAATTGTCAAACCAAGGAGCCTACAAGTTCAATAGCTCAGCAGAAATACCGGTAAAGCAGAGCGCAAGGGAGGACTCACGTAGTACTGACAAGCAGCCCGACAAAAGCAGCCCCGAAGGAATTCCGGATGTCGGCGACAGGAGAGCCAGGCATGTTGATGCACTGGCAATCAAGCCAGGCGAGGGGTATATAAAGCCCCGCCCCGAATAAGTTTAATCGTAGCTCGGGGGAGAGGACCAGTACAAGGAAAAGGGCAGGGCCGGGGGGCGATCATTCCATCGCTTTCGATTTTCGGTAGGAAGCCCTGCTGATTTGCCCGCGGGACCAAGATGATATTTTCGGGTTTGGCCCACCTAGCGCGTCACACTTTACCGATGGTACGGCTCACACGGCTCGACCAAAAAGGGATGAGCTGAGCCGAGCTGTCGTTGTCTTTGCTCCCATTGCAGCGTGGTCACTGTACCATTTGCATGCGGTATGTACCTTTATGGGTGCACTTTCCGCCGCTTTCTCGCTTCCTTGCGCACTGCATCCTTCTCGGGCATCGTCCCTCCGCATCACCTGAGCTTGCTCACACAGTGTTTTCGAACTGCTCCGCCCTTGCCTCTATTCGATAGTCATTAGGCTACAGAATATGTAATCACAACACGGAGCCATGTCTATGACAATAATTTGCAAGCATGCGCCCCATCCTGCAAAGCCTACCGTGTATTACTGGAAAGGAAAGGCACCAAAAGTCGCTGCCAAACTTCCCTCTGACTCAGAAGAGGGAGATGATGAAAGATGAGTTCTGAGGAGGAAGGTGACATCGCTCTCACGAGCAAACAAGAGTTTCTTTGCGCTGCAAGTCATGGGGATGAAGAGAATGAATGAGGTACTAAGGTACAGAAGACTGGAAAGATGAACCTCTCTTTGAGGAACACCGAATCCAAGGAGGGGAAGGTGATTATCTCTGGTAAGGAAGAAGTGGGCGGAACTGAGATGGAGGGTGCATTTTCTTCCCTCCGATCGTTACCAACTTTCGAAACACTGTCTAGGCCTATCTGAGGAGACGGAAGAGGAATCTGACAGGAGGACTTCATGTCAAGACAAATTTGATCAGGTGCGTCGGCCCGTGCAGAGGGCATTATCTCATCCAATGATCATACAAGTCTACAGTAGTGAATCTCTAAATCGGAAGAGAAGCCAAAGGTTCAATTCTGGCCTTTATTCGTTCCGAAGTGGATATTCTGCACCACCCGTTCTTCTTATACCCTGGTCTTTCTTTGGACTTTGGACTGCTCTCATGACGATACATGTTTTGTCTCACTGCTCTCCGTCTGGTATGACTTTGTGACCCTATTTTATTATCTCTGTGCTATTGTTCACGTCTCTCACGTCTCCCCAGTGACTGCCGCTTTGTAGGTGGAGCTATGTCGCCGTGGAGAGAAGTATGCCTTAGCTGAGGATTTTGAAGAAGCCATCTGAAGGAAGCAAACTGAAGCAGAAGAAAGGAGGAAACAGAGTCACCATTTGGTTGCCGAAAGCATCCGACGGGAGCTCCTTGAGAGTGAGTGACAGTTTTGTCTCAACGATGAATATTGCTTCTATGTGCTTGTAGAGGAAAAAGAAGCGGAAGTCATTGACAATGATGACACGAATGGCCTTGATCCGTTAGGTGACTTTGATGCTTAGGGAGTTCGAGATCTCGCACGAATCAAACGAGACAATGAAGCCGAGACCTCCTGCGAGCAAGAATACAAAGAAGTCGAGCGATGGCATGCTTTGCCAGCGAATGAAAGAGGACCTGGAACAGTGAACACGCTAAAAGGTCGCGGGAAGAAAGGCGAAAAAAGACAGGCAAGTGTTTTTGCAAAATATTGGCACAAGAGTGCCTTCCATTAAATCTGTCCACCGTCAACCCATCACACGCTTCTCACACCTCATAAAACAGTCATAGGACCAAGAGATACTCAAGCGGCACGACTTCACCAAAGCCACTGAACCAACTGTGGATGTTTCTCTCCTTCCGGCAGTCATGCAGGTGAAGAACTTCGGGCGGATGAAGTATACTCACCTGCTAGATTAGGACACCACTATCCTTCCCTCACCCTTGCAATAATAAGCTAGACATTTTTCATAGCCTTAATATCGTGGCGTGTTCACGATGCCAAGTACCTAGTGTTCCGAATGTCTGAAATTCTGTTTATTCAGACGCGTAGACTCCTGTAGCATACTGTACACTTTCGGTTCATCTCATTTTTTTTTTGACTGCGGTTCTGCCAACATAGGCCAAATAAAATCGAAAGTCTGCCGTAACACACGCGCCGCGGCGCCAGCGTCTTAATCATCTTTTCTTCAAGCCCGACCTTTCGCCTCCTCGCTCTGTCCTCAATCGTCATACCTACCCGCCCTCAGAACAATCGCCACTGTCGTGAATGATGAGACGAATGCTTCCCCGCTTCCCCTTCTTCCGGACGCTCGTTCCAAGGATCACTCGACCTCTCCTCCCTGTAACAACTCGTATTTCAACGCCAACATCGCGCATCCTCTCACGTCCGCTGCGCATATCCCCATTCCGACCTATCCACAGCACTTCTGCCCGCTTGTCATCATCCTCTCGTTCACCCGACGCAAAGGAGTCTCCAACACTCTCGCAGCGGTTGAAGGAGCTCATCAAGGCGTATGGGTGGTACGCCGTTGGCGTCTACGCCTGCGTATCCGCTGCCGACTTTGTTGTCGCCTTCATTGGGGTCAATCTCCTCGGCGCAGACTACGTCTCTTCCGTCGCTGCGTCGGCAAAGACGTGGCTATACAGTCTGGTGTATTCACGACCTCCGGAGCCCGGGCGGGACGAGATTGAGGAGGTGTCGAAGATTGTGGCCACGGGAGGACAGGAAGGTTTATATGCGATGTTTCTGCTCGCGTTCGCCGTGCACAAGACACTGTTCCTACCTGTACGGATCGGGGTCACAGCTGCCTTCACCCCCCGATTCGTGAAATGGCTGCGCTCGAGGGGGTGGGCTGGTGGGGAGGGGACACGGAGGGCCATGCAGGAGATGCGAGAGCGGTTGAGGGACCGTAATTGAGTTGCGGCTTTGTATGTCGCCCTGGCTTGGTGTGTCCATAATTCTCGCTTATCCCAACTCATTATCACAGATATAATACGATACACTTTTTGTTGATTCGACTCGATAGACTTCCCGTACGGGAAATACAGTTGTAGTACAGATGGCAATCACGGAAAGGGACGGCACGACAGGTAACACGACGCGGATTCGAGTGGCAATCAAAGGTCGATGGGAGCCTCGTCCGCTGTGAAGTAAGAGTATGAGCTAAGAAGATGACTGACGGAGAATGATCACCTTTCAGGATGCCACTCTTTACGAGTTCCTCTGGCTTGGGCCTGTGCAAAAGTTTCTGATCCAACTTGTCCTTGTATTGTATAACGATCACCGATCATCGAAGGATCCCTTGAGGTTGTCTTGACACGTACCTCGAGCTGTGACCTTTGAAGTTGATCCCTCGCAGCCTGGAGTGCAGGGGCAACATTCCCCTCTACGGGTTATGGTCGCCGTTAAAACCGATGTTCGAGTTCGCTCCGGGCTGGCGCACCTTTGAGGATGTTGCGATCTTGCAACTCCTGCCTGTCTGGGCGCTGGGAAAGACGCTTCTCCAATGTCTGAAGAGTTTCTGTACTCAAAGAATTCTGGCGCGCTGGACGAGTAACGGGGACAGGCCCAGAGGCTCCCTCAGCGATGGCAGTGGCATCAGTTGAAGCTACGGAATAGTGTTAGAGTGCACGCTGTGTGAGATAACGGGAGATGAACAGTACGCACACATTGTTTTCGACTATCGATACTGATATTGGGGTGGGTTTTAGTATTGCAGTAGAAGCATAGCCTGGTGACCTTTATATGTGCGAGTCGGACTCATATGATCATGAGCAGGGACCTGATTACGTACGCAATCAAGTTGCTAGGCATTTATTACTGTTACTATACGACGGGAAAGTATTCTACTAAGTATGGTATCATCATTATTAGGTTTCCAGGTGTACGAGTGTCTTGTAATAGCGATGGGATGAATCCTGTGAAGGGGCGTGGGTCGCCTGCCGCTAACTTCATGCTTAGATACCAAGCTAAAAATCGCTATCCGGCTCTTTGGTTTCTCTCCTCTCGCGTTCCTTCCTTCGCAGCAATTCGGCTCTGCGTGCGCTTCGTTCCTCCTTCCACTCCCCGACATAGTCATGCGTCTCCTTTATGCTCTCCTTGACATGCTGGATCTCAGCTGTCATGTCGCGATCGATCTTTTCGAGGAAGTCGATGAATTCTACAAGCTTTTTGGAGGCAGCAGCAGAGAGGCGTGGCTTCGGACGGGGGGGAGTACGATGGGAAAGTGGGAGTGGTGGCTTGTCGCGGGCAACGTTAGAGAGCGGGCCGGTGATCACAACCTCTGGGATTGCGCTTGAGGGTTGGAGTTTCAGGGAGGAACTCGAAGAAGAAGAGGAGACCGAGGGTGCCAGATTCGGAAAGGATGGCATCTTAGAGGACGGCATTGTACATGGAGGTGCAGACGAGGCACTGAGGAGAGTAGGATGGGAACCCGCGTCCAACGACAGGGACAAAAGGAGGGGAGAGTTAGAGATGTCGAACTGGATAAGTGGGTTCTCCAAGGTGACTGATATCATAGAGTCAACAGTCCGCGGTTCTGAAGCTAGAGGGCTCCGGATCCGAGTAATAATGCGCTGTAGGAAAGTTACTGTTGACCAGTAGAATTTCGGTCCGATACTAAGAAGTACGAGAGACGCCGCAAACATTGATTAGGGTGCCTGCACCAAGACTAGAGATTGTGGCCTTAATGGTGAATTATAGAGAAGGATAGTGTACCAAAGAGTGTGTCGACGGTCCAAGCGAGAGTCTAACTTCTACTAGTAAAGTCTGAGCTCTGAGCTGGAGATGGTACGTGTGATGCGTGACTCGTGACATATCAGCGGCGTGACAGTGTGACACGTACTCAACCCGGAGCAGCAGTCAAATCGGACATAGCACACAAACAGTCATGTCCCTAGCGAAGACCGCGCTCCGTGCTGCTCGTCCACGCCCAGTATATTTCTCATGCGCACAGCGTAGAAATGCATCATCTGAGTCACATGGCCATGACGAGCATCATAACGCTGACGCTACGCCGTATCCAAAAGAAGGTATGATGTTCTGTGTCAGTTATTGCCCTTCTGACGTTTGTGGTGTCGCTCAGGATTTGCTTCAGCTGGCTGGACGTACACACTTATTGCTGCGCTAGGGATTGTTGGCTTTTACAAATTTGCGCCGAGCCCAGGGGAGGATAACTACGTGACCCGCTACATTTCGCACTACTATACACCCAGCGGCTCTTGGACCAACACGAACAACCGGCATCTAGAGTTAACAACAAGTCTACAAGAGGCTGTGCAAATCAGCCAGTCGGGACAGCGACCGCATGTCCACCGATACCGCTACCCTCAGTGCGTGCTCTTTCTCGTTTTCTTGACAACTCGGCGTGCTTAATGATGGTGGTAGCTCCTTGGAGGTGGCATCAGCATTCGCTGTCCCGGTTGGAGGTGATCCCGAGGTGTCTGGGGTAAAAGTGAAGGGCGCCAACGAAATTTAGAGACGGAGATTGCGACTTTTTGATAGAAATAATAAAAATATAAATTAGGAAGGTGACGAGAAGTGAGGCTGTCGCGAGGCACTCAACAATCGTCTCTTATCCGTCCACTGGCACCTACACGCTCCTTTTCGTATGTTAGTCCTTCCACCTCAACAACAATGAGTACTACCCTTCGGCGTCCGCCCTGGTCTCTCATTCCCTTCCTCGCCCTCATCCTCCTCGATGTCGTTGTCTCCGCCACAGATATACCTCTTATCGACTTCGACCGCATGGGTACCGTCGGCCTCGCCGGTGCTTTTGCTGGCCTCGACCTTTTTAATAGCTCCTCCCCTTCTTCCTTCGATCCCTCCACCTCGACTTTGTTGTCGCGTTCTCCTGACGGCTCATTAACTCGCATCGCTTCGACCAACAAGGGGGGTACCGTGTCCGCGGGTTGCGCCATCGGCAGTACCTACTACATTGCAGGCAATTTTTCTTCCATCGACAACACTACGGCCTCCAATGTCGCATCCTATGACGCCTCTTCGCGTACTTTCTCGGCTCTTGGAACCGGGGGGCCCAATGGCCCTGCGAACGCTCTTTTCTGCGACTCCACTCACAGCAAGCTCTGGGTTGGTGGCCAATTTACCTCTCCTGCCTCCGCTGTTGCCGTTTGGGACGTGAAAGCATCTTCGTGGTCGGCTCCACCCTTTGGGGGTCTTGTAGGCGGCGCAGCCGAAGTCTCCTCCATTACAACAAATTCATCCCAGGCCAGCCTCTTCTTCGCTGGTTCCTTCGTTGCAACTTTCCAAGGGAGTGCAAGTGCCTTAAACACAACCAACAACCCCAACGTTCCCTTCTCTCAAGGCGCAACTCCGTTCTCGTCTTCACTTGTTCCAATTCCCCTCGAGAATGCGCAGATTCAGGGTTCTCCCACCACTTCCGACCCTTCGTTCAGCAATATTCAAAATATCCTCTGCCCTTCGGGCAATGACGGTCCCGGGCAGACCTGGTTCGCCGACGATGGAAATGGTGCTCAAATCACTGCGAGAACGTTTCAATGGACCAGTGCAAGTGGCGTTCGTCTCGGAAACACGTTTCTTAATGGACGGGGGACTACAGCGTTCACGTATGTATACCCTTTATCTGGAATTTCGACATAGCCTGACGATTGTTGGTAGCGTGACCTCCATTCCAGACAACACGGTTCAACAACTTCATTACGTAGATCCAGCGACGGGGAAGAACCAGACTTGCACAACGAACTGCCCACTGTCCACCGACTCGGGCGTCCCTTATCAAGACTTCACGTTCAATGATGCAGTTAGCCTCACCGGAGTTCAGGTCACGTTATCTCAGTGGAAAGGTGCTGGACCCGGGCTGCATATATTCCAGCTCCTCTCATCTGGTGCATTTGCATCCGCGATTGGCAGCCAGAATGGCGTTTCTTGTTTCGCTCCTGTTCCTTCCAACACCAGCTTCACCGACACCTGGACCGAACTTGATGCGAATACCAACATCCCGGGCACCACTCAGTCTGTCCTCGTCTCCACTGCGAATGTCGGCACTTCACCCGCGAATGGCCCAAGTTTCACTTGGATGCCCTATGTCTCTGCGTCTGGCCGATATGATGTGAATCTACTTGTTCCTGGTTGTACCGACTTCCAGGACTGCGCGCTTCGCACATCCGTCGAGGTCACGGTATTCCCAGGCGGAGGGCAAGCTCCCACGGTGACCACCGTCTCTCAGCAGACTCAAAACGACGCGGTTCGGCTGATCTATAGTGGTCCTATTGTCCCTTCTTCCCCCGATTTCGTCACGACAATTACCATGACCATTGCCAACAAACCTGCCGGCACTGGTCAGAACGGCAAATATCGGCTTGTGGCTGACCGCGTCCAGTTGATCCTGACGTCGGCCAACACAACGGGCACAATAGTCAACGGCACAGGGACTGCAGCGGGCGGCAGGTCCTCGTTTGGGTTTTTGGAATGGCCGTTTTCGCTTTCTTCCAACGTAAACGTAGCCACGGGATTACCCAACACCACTGAAACCTCCCTCGACACTGTTGGATTCTCATTGTTCAACAGTCTCGGTGGAAACACTGGCATCTCCGCGGCGTCGGTCGCTGCTGTCGCCCATCACCCTTCAGGTGCTATTTTCGTCGGCGGAACCTTCAACCTTAGCACACCTTCCACTAGCAATATCGTTGTCTTCAAGAACGGTGCTCTAACAGCGCTGTCTGGAAGTGGAGTCAATGGACCTGTCACATCACTTGTTTTGGATGGCGATACACTTTTCGTTGGCGGCTCTTTCACAGATACATCTACAAATTCCACACAAGGCCGCCTCTCGGGTGTTGCATCGTATGATGTAACACGCGACCAGTGGTCACCTTTGTTGGCCGGGGTGAACGGTCCTATCAAAAGCCTCGGCATTGACAACGACCAGCTGGCGATCACCGGTAATTTCAGTATTCTTCGCAATGCACCTGGTAGCAACACTGGGCTAGAATCCTCGGGCTTGGCCTTGTGGAATATCACCCGCGGTGCATGGGTTAACAACGGTGGATTCTTGGTGGGCAGCCTGACGTTTATCGGAAATGGCACGACGCCGGCCAAGGGCCAACAACAGTCGCAGTTCATTGCGGGTAACATTGCAAACTCGCTCACATACGGCGCGAGTGGCTTCGTACTGCTCAAGAATGGGGATAACGGCCAGCCGGAGGTGACCCCTCTCAGTGTGCAGCTCGACTCTAATGTCGTTACCACTTCGGTGGCCACAAACGCACGCCGTCGCAACCATTACCGTCGTTCCGCTGGTGTATGGATCTCCCGGCATGTGAAAGTTCATCAGCTCTTCACACGTCAGTCCAGTACTTCTCTAGCACCACTTCCGTCGTCACCTCCAGCTCCTGCCCCGGCTGTTCTTGCTGGCACCTTCTGGACCAATACAACAAATTCGGAACAAGTCGCAATCATAGGTGGCAACTTCACTTTTACTGACGGGAATACCGAGTCTGCCGGAATAGCCATATACAACCCGTCGACGGGTGCGCTTACCGCGTTGCAAGGCCAATCGATCAATGGCACAGTACGCACACTGCTCGTACATGACACTCAGCTATTTGTCGGCGGTGAGTTCACAATTACCGGCACCGACGTTGCAAGCTTCGCGATCTACGACCTCGTGCACAACACCTGGGTTTTGTCTGGTTTGCAGGCGCTGCAGGGTACGGGTGGTGCATCGGTTGTCGTGAGGTCGCTCAGTGCATCAGCGGCGAAAACAAACACCATCATTGTTGCGGGCTCGTTCGCTCAGGCCGGCTCGCTACCGTGTCGCGCGATCTGTGCGTGGGATGTTCAAGAACAGCAGTGGAATGCACTTGGGAGTGGCATTCAAGGTGACATTGCGTCGGTGGCTTACGCAGGGGTGAGTTGTCTTGGCTTACCGCGCGCGATCATGACACGTATGATTCGGGCAGAGCAATCAAGACGTACTTATAGCTGGCGGCTCTATCACGGTTTCGGGATCGTCTTCAGACAACGTTCTACAGTTTACGTTTAGCAACGCCAGCTGGAGTACTCTAGGTGATGGCGCGAACCTCCCTGGTCCGGTTACTGCAATAACGGTTAATGATGGCAATGTGAGCAGCATCTTCGCTGCAGGGCGGTGGGTGTCTACCTCGTATCATTAGCATCGGGTGTTTACAATCGATATAGCTCTGTCGATGGCAACTCTTCCTACTTGGTCACTTGGAATGGCCGTGTCTGGACATCGCAGGGCTCGGCATTCGGGGGCAGTAGCGTTGTCTCACAGCTCGCTATGGTTCCGCTCCAGAATGAACACCAGGCACTGGGAGTCATTGAGGGCGACAGAATGTTGCTAATGTCAGGAAGTCTTGTTAATACGTCATTTGGACAAGCGTCGTCGGTCCTGTTTGATGGTCAAGACTTTATCCCCTATATTGTCTCGTCGACTGTATCTGGTAACCCCGGATCTGTATCTGGTCTCTTCAACTCACTTGCAAACTTCAGCTTTGCTCATCGTAGTGAGCCTCGCCGGGTTTTCGTTTTCTTGACTGCATCGTTGACCGCATCCTGCGTTGACAGATTTCCTGGCTACTGGCGTAGTCATCCTGATCTCCATCGCCATCGCCGCGGGCATTGTCTTCTTGCTCGTTCTGCTCGGAATCTTCTGGACGCTTTTCTCCCGTCGTGATGAGGTCCTCAGCAAGTTCGACCCCGCGGATATTGGCGAGGATGATGATTCGGCACAGCACCGGCCGTCGTCCTTACTCGCCCACATCAACGCTGCGACGCGCACAACAATATTAGGGACTCAGAGCCCTTTCAACAACGTCGGCACAGAGAAGGACCGCCCGGCAACCGCAGACGCAGACGCTTCGAACACAGGCCATGACCCTCTCTTAGGACCTGATGCGAGCAATTACTTGCGGGCAGAGACGCCATCTGACGCGTTTGGAGGTGCGCTGGCAAGTGATGAGGCGGGATCCGGACGCCTTACGCACGCACGCTATTCATTCGACGGCAAAGGGGAGGGCGAGCTGCCATTGACCGTTGGCCAGGAGCTTGAGATTCTCGATGATCGCGATCATTCGTAAGTGCTTAAAATTTGCATTCCGACCGACAGTACTGATAGAAATACTTCTCCCCCCAGGTGGTGGTATGCTCGCGACTCGCGCGCCGGCAATGAAGGAGTCGTGCCCGCAGCCTACGTATATTGAAAAAGTCCTGTCTTGTCTAGGATCCGTTTCTTATTCCCCTTAATTATTTCCCGTTCATGATTTATGTTTTACGATACCTCCAGCCCTCGACCTCGCTATCTGGAACTCTTCAGCCTAGAATGTCTTTTGTCTTTCCGCTGTCGCGCTCACTTCGAGTAGTTACATACCCTACATTATCTAGTGTGTCTGACACCCCTTTGGCACAGTCCCGCAGTATAGCTTGTGGTCTCGTGGTGAATGACCAAATTAGAACTGAACAGAGTTTTTCAGACCGCATGCTTTATACTCCATACAACGTCGAGTTTTACAACAGATTCGTGAAGAGCAGCGAGTCCCGTACAGTAAACGTGTGACATCACTGAGAGCAGGCGCAGATGAGCAAAAAAGTCTATAGTAGTAGTATGTGAGGGGCTGACCTGAAGCAATGGATCCCTGTAGTGTTTCTGGTGGTTATGCACGAAAGCGACGCGCGTCTTGTAATCCTCTTTACGCTTCTGGTCGCGGAACTCGCGGACATGGCGGCCTGCCTCGCGCGCCTCGCCGCGGTTCCTCGCCTTGACGACCTCCGTGCCCGCACCAAACGCGCCGAATCCGCCCTTGCGTGGCACGAGCGCCGAGTGCTTCTTGTCAGCGAGCAGCCGGCGCACGATCGCGCGGCCAGAGTTGGGGTCCTCCGGCGGCTTCCCGCTGCCGGACTGCGCGTAGTAGCGCCGCATGCTGCGATGGCCGATGCGGTTACCCGAGGGCAGCACCAGCTCGAGGTGCGAGTCGCCGAACGTGATCTGGTTTTCTTCTTCTGGCAGGCTATCCGTGTCGGAGTTGTCGTCGTCGTCGTCATCAGGGCATTCTGATGATGATTCTGATGACGATGATGATGGCGGTTCGTCGACCACCTCGTCGACTTGGCCGTCGTCGTCGACGTCTTCCCAGCCCTCTGCGGCCTCCGCAGCCGCCCTTTTCGCTCTCCGCTCTTCCTTCCGCCGTCGCCGCTCTTCGGCGTCTGGGTACGAGGACGAAAAGTCGTAGTAGTCCGAGATTTCGAGCATGTCGGGCTCGGTGTCGTACGCGATCTTGCAGTGGCTCTTGTCGATCATGTGTTTCCGCACCGCGTCGACAGTCCGGAACTCACGGCCTTTCCCGTTGCAGTAGATGCAGACGTTGCCCACCGCGATCTTCTCTCCGAGGTACGTGACCAGCCCGGTCGGATCGGTGAGGTATTCGATGTCGGGGATGAAGAAAGAGTGTTCGCCGGACATGTGGAGGAGATTGTCTGCTATCGAAGAGGAAACGTGCGCGCAGAAGAGGCAGTCGGTCGGAGAAAGTCGCGAGCGTGCGGCGGCTATTTTCTCGTCCAGTGTTAAAGCGCTTTCGTCGTCCAAGCCATCTGCTGCGTTTGGAGACTCAGACGTAGGGGGAACTGGCAGTGCTTGCTTGGCGGCGTCAATAGCATGTTGGGGTATCCCGCCTCCCGGACTCTCGGAGGGCACCTTTTCTGTCGCGACGCCGACGGAACGTGCGTCATCTGTTCGGGACAGTGCCTTCAATTCATTCTCGCGATGCTTTCTGGAGAGAATGTGCGAGCGATACGCATTCTCAGTGGTATATACCTTGCTGATAACGATAACCAAATCGGTCTTGGAGTTAACAGGAAAAGGGGGACACCCACTTGCAGATCTCGCAGGTCGAGCCCTTAGGCGATACCACCACGGCGGTCTCTTGCCTTCTCTCAAGCACCTTCTGATTGAAAACGGCGGCACTGACGGGGGGAAGCGACGCAACTCGGCGCCTCATGTTATACCTGTGATGGTCTGAGCGATAGTGGTCCCCTGCGGACCATCAGCTCGATGTGGGAAGGGGGGTACAAGGGAAAGGAGCCGTACTCTGCTCTTCTGCCGTGAGAAATGCAATCGAACATGATAAGCAGGTGAATAAAGGCCTGTCGTCCTGCGCAAAAGTCTGCACGTCAGCCATGAAGAGAATGTTTGATAGCTCTGGTAGAGAGGAATAGGACGAGGTTGCAGTCAGCTCGAGTCAATGGTACAGCACCGGTCCGCGACTCCGCACTGATTAGATATACAATTTAACCAGTGGCCACTCAATGTAAAAAATCCTTCGAACCGGGGTCGAACCAGTGACCTTGGGATTTCGTAGTGTATCCATTACAGTCCCACGCTCTTCCAACTGAGCTATCGAAGGGCCGTTATTTGTTACTCTAAAATAACACCTCTTAAAGGGTTTCGAGTCTTTGCCGGCTCTTGTGTCGCCATACTGTGCAGTACGACTTGAATCAAGCAGACCTGGCCGGCGATTATTGCTCGAAAATTGGACGCTGTGGATGACATTGGCGGCACCCCATTGCTCTACGTATCAGGAGGCAAACATGACTTTGAAGAAGCCGGCGTTGGTGTTGCACGGCTATTATTGGAGCGTGGCGGGGATGTGAACGGACAAAACAAGCAACAGCAGACACCATTACACCTCTCATCATTCAATGGCCCTCTTGAACACCATTGGCTCGCCTAGCCTTAATTCACAAAGTCTATCCTACCCAGACTATTTCGAACTTGTACAGTATCTCTACGCAGCAGCTCCTGCACGAGACCAGTAGTTCAATTAAACATATATCCTGTACACCTTTTGGCCCCACAGAGACACTTCGCATAAACAGCATCGCCGTTATTTGCACGTACATTTTCCGACTCCTCAGTCTATAATATAATTAAAGAAGCTATAGAATATGGTTGGATGGTGGACACACCTCGTCATCTGACTCATACCCAGAGTACGAAAAACAAAGCTCTTCCCAAGGTAGGACATCACGACGTGTGAACAAGGCGACAAGGGGCTTTTCAATATTGCCTTCATTGATATAGCAAGCGTTCGGTGCACAGTTTGGGTCGCAGCTATGATTCTGTTCAAAGGTGTGGTGACACTAGAATGCAGCCGCTTTGTTCATGGACGTACCAAAAAACGAGTGAACTGAATTTAGGTTAGCCACTGCTATCCTGTAGGACAAATTGAACCCACATTGCCGGCATGATATGCATCCATTACATATTTTGCTTGCCATTCTTCGTCGTCCTGTGCGCCATCACCGCCGCTCTTGCGAAGGTAATAGAAATCCAGTTCGAATAAATACGTCCTTCCGACCTTGTTATATATCCTGAGACAAGTCACTATACGCACTGTAGCGACGTAGAGTCACTCACTTGCCCCTTTCCTCGGTTTCTTTTTCGCTCAGGAGCTCACCAGCGTATATACCAATAAATGAGCCTTTCGGTATCTTTTGTCTCCCAGCAAAGACGCCTATATGACATATCGAGGAACAGTAGGACACGATGACGTACAGACGTACCCCATCCTTTGTTAGTGGTCTTTCGTACGTTGATAGCATATTGCCGACCACGCTGAACCACCTTCATACAAGTCAATCGTCGACATCCCGGAGGGTATTTACTCAGGCATACCCTGTTGCGACAGTCATCGAGGCAACCGCAGAGGTCATTGCACTCAAATATTGGATATCCCTGTCGCTTGAGCCGACCCTTCTCGTCGTAGATGAAACCAGGTATATCGTCGCTATACTCGTGCTGTCTCTTCAGGCAAGAGCACGTTTGAGACTTGGGGTCACAGTGGCCTTTGCAGTCACAACCACGAAGGTTGACCGAATCAGGGGGAGGCACGTCGTCACTGTGCCATATGTGATTGCTGTAGTGAAATTCCCAGGCAGGTGTCACCTCTTGGTCGCCATCTACGTCATTGACAATCGAGATGTGCGGGGCATTCGGCTCGTCCTCGAAAGTGTTCTCGATGATGACAGCTTCGAACATGTCCTTTGCCATGATTGACCTCAGGTAGTGCGCATCCATGGAGTTCATGAGGTCTTGTACTGCATGAGGGATATCTCGAGCGTAGTAGATCTTCTGTGGAAACTCGAGCATCGTACGTGCAGGGGTATATTTGATAACGGAAAGGTCAATCGACTTATCATACTGTGATGGAGGACATATTTCTGGGCCGTAGAAGAGTAAGATACGCCACTTCATCGAATAACAGGTCCAAGAAGCTCACCAGTAGCGAAGGCTGAAGATTTGCTTTTATCATTAGGTGTCGCGCTCTTTTCAGAAGTCCCAGGGGACTCTGGCTCAACACTAGATTGGGTGGGGTTGATTCCTACCGGTTTTTTCCATGACAGTGAAGGACGAGTTAAGGAGACAACCTTGCTAGGTGACTCTGCTCGTAATGCGCCCGACCTTTCCTTTAGCCATCCCCCCTTTTGTGGCAAAATGTTATGAGGGGACCCTGGTGCTGACACTGGTTTAGCCATTGAAGCTTTGAAAAAGTTCTTCCACAACCCCGATGGACCACTATACAAAGTCCCACGGACGGTTACATGCGGCGAACCTGCCGGGGCACCAGCAGGAGTTTCGTGCCGACTACTGGGAGATAAAGATACGGATACGTGTGCCGTTTTGGGGGAGTTTGAAGTGCCACCAATTTGGGGCACATGATTCACCAGCGATGGGGACAACGGTGGCCCAGATGATCTTTCACCCTCTGGTTGAGGAATAGTGATCGGTATTTTTTCCGGAACCTCAGCTTCAGGATCATATTCTGGAGACTGCAGTGTGGGTTGAGTTTTCGCTTTCGCTTCGACAGTTATGGAATTGGTGGAAGGTGAGGGTGAGTCTACACGCATAACGGAGTGCGTGCTCGGGTGTGGAGGCCGCGGTGGCTGTTCAGGAGTTTTCGTTTTGCAAAACTGTCCCGGGAGTGACGACATCTCCTTTGCCACATTGTCGCCTTGAACCGTTGTGAGAACCGCGAGTACGCTATTCTCGCTTTCACTAGACATAGGAGGTGAGCTCCCACGTTGCGAAGAATGTGGGCCTGCCAAGAATTCTGGGCTAGTCGGAGACTTCAGATGACTATTATGGGACGGGGACATGGATTGAGCGGCATCCAAAAACGAGGTGACGGCAGGAACTCGTGCTTTAGGGCGAGGTTCCGCTTCGTCATCGCTATCAAGAACGATGGGATTGCTTGCATTCCCAAAGGACGGTGTATCGTCATCTGAGGATAGAACAATAACGTCTCTAGGATTACCTAGGTGTTTTACTTGAAAATCTTGACAGAAATATGTCTGTTCTCAGCATCTGCCTTGTTGTGGAAGAGGGGATGGGGATGAGGCTAATAGCAGACTAACCTTCTGAGTGGGTATCTGCATTACGTGGCCTAGACGGCACGCCGTTACCTGGAGACAACAAATTATCGAAACCCAGTCATTGACGAAACAGTGGACGTACTGGTACCGGCTGGTGCCAGCTTAAGTAGCGAATGTATTAGTTCCCGATGTCGCGTCAACACGACCTTTTTCTTTCCCCTCTTCATGGCACTGGGCGAGGCGGCGCTTGGGCGAGATTCAAGTACGTTTTTTACTGTGCTCGAAGGAGCACGGGGTTCCACCGAAGGCATTCCCGGACGACGGGATGTGTCGGTGCGAGCGAATTTCTGAGGCCGCTCCGCGGGGGGTAAGGCAGCCTTACGCTTTGGAAGGGGATAGTTAACTGCTCTTCCCACACGTTCAGAATCAGAACCTTCATTGCTTGGTGCAGACAACGATGGCGAGTCTATGAACGTGCTAAAGGGTCAGCACGAGGCGACTCGGGTCTGGCGCGGAGGTCACTGACCCGACAAGATCTCCCATCGAGGTGCTGACGCGTCGCGATACGCACACATCAAGTATAAACCCAGGTCGCGGCAACCGTGAACGAGACAGGTCGAATAGAGGAACAGTTTAATGGCTCAGTACATGCCACTAGACTGGGAATGGATCTCGCCGCGTCGTACAAGGTCGCATAGATCACATGATGAGGGAAATTCGCTTATGTGATCAGACCAATAGCAAGAATTTGGTATACTGTACATCGCTCTTATCGCCATTTCCCATCATCAAATCTTCCAGAACGTTACTTTCACGGTGCGCCTGTGTTCAAACGTCGGCCATCCACTTGTTATTCTCTTCCTTGGTTGTTTTCTCTCGGAAGATGGGATGCGAAAGCAAGGCTACTGAGCATCTGCAGTTCTCAGTTTCAAGCTCAGTTTGCTCGTTTCCACCTGCTTTGACTCGCCTGCTCTCCTCTTGCAAATTGACGACCCCTCTTCTCCCACCTTCCTTCCTGGTGGGATAGAAAGTACTCATGGTACACGCAAAGCTGTGAGTGGCTCAGTAAATTCAACAGCCTCCAGACCCCAGAATCTGAGGCACTGGATGAATTTCGCTGACGGTACTGCTTTTGCTCCTTTTTCTGAGCAAGGTCATAACTCATGATGCACTTTTTGCCCCCCATTCGTAGTTGGATGCAAAGATGTTGACACCCATCGACCAACTGCTAGACAAGGTTGTGCAGTTTGCTACTTTGACGCCAGATCCAGGGGTTCAAGGACACACGCTACGCCAAGCCACCTGTTACGTTCGCACCAAGACACTTACCTTATGGTTATGACTACAAGGGTAAGCGGTAATTAGTCATGGACCAGAGCATCAGTCAGCCTGGATATCACATGTAAGATAGTATGACTCGATCCTAGGAGAGTGGTAGTAGGGTTTGCTAGTTCAAGAGGCGCTTTAAAGCCCTCTTCATGTAGTACTTATAGGAGTAGCTAAAGACCAAGCACACCAGCTTGGTCTTCTTGAATCACCACGAGCATTCCTCTTCACTCTGTGAGATCTAAGGGCTCTCTCCCTTTCTCTATCTATACTACCAAGTAATCATCGCCTGAGGTCCAAGTGTCGTCGAACCTTGTGACCATAGTATCACGTGACTATTCGGAGTCCGTGTATACTCATCTCCGCTAAGTCATATCGCGCGTCACCTTCGAGCCTAAGTCAAGGCTAACGTTCAGTGGCAACGTAACACCACCTCTACTCTCACTGTTCCATCCTTCCGGCCCATGTGCATCCCTCATCAATACTTGGATCAGAAGATAGTGTCAATCCTGAAACAAAACCGAAACATGTTCAAAGAATAACTTTTGCGTTGTGGGCAATAGCACCAATTTCTATGGCTTGCCTGGTATTTCTCTTTGCGATGCATGAATTCATAACAAGAAAACTAGATCCAAGACTACCACTTGGATGGATTTGACCTACCCTAGGACCAGCCACTGCCTCAACAGACGACTCGGGATCAAAACCCCCATCCAAACCCTGACAACCACCACACTGAGTGGGGGTGTAGACTGCTTGCTGCATTTGCGGGTGCGTGGCCACTTACTCACCCCTGGGTTCTATCAGGAGTGCCCCATTTCTCGTGCTCTCCAGAGCTGAGCAGCATAGCTGCATCCCCAGTGGTGTAAACATTTCTACCACTGCAAGCGCAATCCAATTTGCATGCTTGCCAGTGGCCACACTCAACACTTGTTTGGCGAGGTGTGATATGCAGTGCCCGATATGGCAGGCTGGATCACGCCTGAGGTGGGGATAGACGATAGACTCACATTAATGCATGTCGTAAAATTTGTGGTAGCAGGGTAGCCCTTGCACTACCGCATTTTGTTATAAATTGTCCCAAGCTTGAATTTTGAATATTCGATCAGTTTCTGAGTCACTGACCACACACAAGGGGTAAGACATGTGACATGGTTTACATTATTTGGGGTGAGAAGGGTATCTCGCATGTGTGTGGCTGGCACTGGCTGCAGTGAGGCCATGAGAAAGTATTGCTTATTATGAGCATACCTGAAAAGGGGTAAAGCCTGTTTGCCATCCCACCCTCCAGAGGTGCTTGTTCTCTTTCAGCAACCATAAACTTTATCTTTCACTCATCCATGGCAAACCTTGACCGCTCTGCAAAGTCTAGCAGTGACTGGACTCCATGTGACTTAAAAGCTTTCAACATCAAGATACAGCTTGAAGATGCAGCTACCTTTTTTGGGATCCCCAACTTACCCCTGCCTGTAATTGATGAGGAGATATTTACTTCACTAAATGGGGAGGATATGTTGTTAGACCACAATGCTGAACTCATCCACCTCCTTGATCTGGCAATGGAGCCTGTACTTGCTGGGGAGACAGCTGTTGATGACTTCACTGTTGAGTTGCTTAGGCGACTTGGCTATGTGAAACGCAACAGAATTGCTCACACTCAAAAGGATATCCCTTACCTCATTTGTGGAGAATGGGAGCATGCAAAACCTGACATTTGTCTCCTTAATCATTTGCAAAATGATATCCTTCTCATTATCCAGGAGGACAAGCACCATTACCGACATAGTCCTCAACCTCAGCTTATTGCTGAGGCAATTGCTGCATTTGACTGCAACAATACAAATAGGCTGCAACTGCGAATGAGGGGAGAAGCAGCAACTATTGAATCCAAGGTATGTGACTCCCATAATTTTGTGGGTGTGCTCCATTCACTTGCTATGTAGATCATGCCAGCCATCTCCCTAGTTGGTACAATGCCCACCTTTTACAAGATCCCTGTCACCACCAACCTTGTACACAATGTGTGGTCTGGCACATATCCATCAGAACCTACCATTATTTCTGTCCATGTCCCAGACCTCCCTAGCCCTCATCACCATTTTGATGAGGGCATGAAACCCCTTGATAATAGGCAGGCAGTTCTTTGTTGCTATGAGGCATTCAAAGGCATTGTAGGCATATAGGCTATGCAATTTGTATTACTCAGGCTCCCATGAATGTGTCATGTTTATAAGAAGTACAAAATTGTTTAATAAGCTGACAATTACTGTACAAGTTCTGTATTTGCTGTACTTTGACTTCAAAATCACATGCAGGGCCTAGTTTAAAGCTCCACCATTGAATGGGCTAGTGATAATCCACATTCTTACTTTTTGAAAGTGCACATATCCTGGATCTGAAGTTCAAGTTGGTAGGTCCAACCGACTCAGTGTGATGTGTGATATTATTTACCACAATCATGTGCTGCAGTTAAGTCAAAAAAAAAACACTTACCGGATATAAAGTGGGAAAAAGACAGCAATTGGAAAGGTCCATTGATGCGAATTGCAATCACACGGGAGAAGACAACGCACGAACCCCCCGTTACGAAACTCTACTTATTGTTGTGCTAAACGTGTCTATCAATACTACGTCCATTTCAAACGGATTCTGTCAGACGCAGACATACGGGTGAGTTCAAAAGAGAATGACTAAAAAAAGAAAAAAAAACTTGACACCCACGTTGAAGAAGACTGTTGAGCTTGTTGATGCGTGATGAAACGCTGAGGTCGATGGTCTTCTCTCCGAAGTCGACCACCAGTCCACCAAGAACGGAAGGGTTCACCTAAGCAAGTTCAGTTGCGTGTCAATTGCGAAAGACCTTTGTAGCGCACTTTATTCGTCAGCTTCAGCGACTTCGCCTGCTGAGCAGTTTGGGATTGCTTTAACGTAGTTTCCAGACGGGTGAGTACATCTTTGGTAAGAGGCACAGCCGAGGTGACCGTGACGTTGAGTTCGCCTTTGTGTTTCGCCACCAACTCGTTAAAGCCCTCAATAACCCCCGCGGTTTCTCCTAGTCGCCCGTTCTCTGAGAGTATGACGAAGAGATTCTTCGTAATGTCCGACACAGGTTCCTTCTTTGCGCCTGCACTCTCGGCGCGTGCATACAGAGCCGGAAGATTCGCATTTCTATCTTTGACAGAAAGCGTGGGATTTGTCACGAAAGTCTTGAGTTCGGGGGTGTCCTCAATGGACTTCGAGATGGCATTAAGCTCGGTTTGGACCTTCGTCAGGACCTGTGGGGACTTTGCGAGTGCAGCGGAGTATGTGGCAGTAGCATATTTAAGCGCAATGGTGGAGGCTGCCCGGCGCCCAAAGCCGGCTGTAGAGGTGCATGTACGAAGTAAAGAGAATGACATGGCGAACAATCGAGAACGGAGATGAGTGCGGGCAACCGGGAATGAGCATGTGACACAAAGTGACAGCAGTCCGTCACTTTGATTATATAATAATGTCACTATCTCAATATTGGGACTGGACTCTTGGCGAACTCACCTTGGGTTGGCTTCGAAACGGCCTTTTCTCAACCTACGCTACCCACTTCTACGACTTCCCGATCTCACGGTCTGCTACTGCTGTAATCCGTACTATCACGGGGCACTAGGAGCTACGCCAACCTAGCTCTTATCGACTAATCTTATGGTGCTCTGGTTGCAGTGTCTAGGACTCAGGTCGTAGCAAATGAAGACCGGAAAGTAGGGTCAATTACAGTGCTTAATCCACTCACACCTTTCGCCAACCCCCCTGCCCCACTGTGACCCCATTCTGTTTGGTTTCTTATCTCAGGTTGTACCGGTATTCCTGGCCATTGTTGCGCTTATAGACCTGCTTTCACCGTGCTTACCGTCAATAATCAATATCCTACTGTTCTGCGGATAACTGTGTCGTACTCGTCGATACGAAAGTGATGAACGACCTGTTTGCGTTCTGAACCAGCATGGGAAAGGTGTGCTCACGTTGGGTCGTCCGCGGGAAAACTGTACAAGCGAGCCGGGTTCACCATGAGAAAATGATTAACTCGTTATCACCTTAACCACGGCTGAAACGCCGGTGCAACACGACACAGTTACAACTATAATTAGCCCAACCCTATCCACTGATACGCGAGGACTGGGGTCAGTGGTCAGTCAAACCCAAACCACTTGGCAGAGTTCGGCATACCGGTGGGCGTTATTCTAGGCAGAGAGGACAAGAAGCTACAGTACCTCAAGTTGATCTAGCGTTTCCCGGCTTGCCGAGGCATCTGCCTCCACTTATACTTTAATCTGTTGTCAGTTTGGCCTTCTGTATATTCCATCGTCCGAGGACATGCAATCGTCAATCTTCGACAGGGGTCCGCTAGGTCCGCGCTTCGCGATGAACGCGTGGTGGTCCCACAGTGGTCCCACTCCCGAATCTCGTTCTCACGTCGAGATACCAGAAAAGTTTGTCATGAGGTCATTCTACTCAGAGATATACGGTAGCAACGTGTCCGGACCGGGTCCTCTATTCCGGGCTCTTATCTTTTTCGAACCCTCGGACTTGGTGGTTTATAAGGAGCTTTCGAATCACCAGCTATTGACTTGCCCTTCTCTCTGGTGTACTCTCAACAGTCGTGATGTCAAAGCCCCCCTTGGCAGCTGAGCCATCGCTCTCTAACGAGAAGCAGGCAGACTCTGAGACCTCAGAGAAGGTCCCCTACTCGAAGTCCGATGTTGAATCAACAACTGGAACTGAGACTACTGTCCTCCAAAACGAGCGAGACATCGTCACCCACGTCATTTCGGTTCACGATGACCCCTCATTGAACCCATGGACGTTCCGCTCGTTCTTCATCGGCATTGGGCTCTCGGCATTTGGTGGCGTCCTTGGTGAGCGTCACTTCTGTAGCAAGGGACCACACCAGCTCATGTGCTGCAACAAATAGCGGAAATTTACTACTTCAAACCAGTGAGTAACATTCCCATCCTCATCGTCGAACTCAAACTAAGGTTGTCTACAGCAAACTGTCTTAGTCTCCACCATGTTCCTCGCAATCATCAGCTACGTACTTGGAATTGCCATGGAAGCTCTCATTCCGTCCTGGGGATGGTTCCGCTACTTGAACCCGGTATGTGCTTGCTGTTCTCCCATGTCGTGTTTTATTTACACGTCGTAAAAAGGGCCCTTTCAACAAGAAAGAGAATGCATTCATAGTCATAATGGCAAGCGCGGCCGCGAATTCAGCTCTGGGAACAGAGGTTCTTGCAGTGCAGCGGCTGTTCTACAACATCACGCCAAACGGAGCCGCATCCATCTTCCTCCTCTTCTCAAGCCAGCTTCTTGGCTACGGTATCGGGGGCTTGATGAGGCGTGCGTGTATCAACTCAGTCTGATAGACATGTACCCAACCTGACTATTGGCTTTGCTAAGCGGTCCTCTTGTACCCTTCAAAGATGCTATACCCCGGTGTACTTCCCTTGGTCTCCATGTTTGATGCGTTCTATCAACAAGGGAGCACGAGACAGTCAGAAGGCAACAAAAAGAGACTGAAACTCTTCTATGTTGCGTTCTTTGCGTAAGTCTTCCGTAAGCTCATGTTGTGGGCCGGTCTGATCTGGTTTTAGAATTTTTATATGGGAGATTTTCCCTGAATGGATGTTCCCTCTGCTTACAGGCTTCTCTGTCTTTTGTCTCGCAAATCCGAGATCCACGGATTTCACACGTGTATTTGGCGGTTCTAACGGAAATGAAGGATTAGGCCTCCTTTCCATTGGCCTCGACTGGCAGTATATCTCCGGAGGAGTGAATCCGTTCGCGATCCCTCTGAGAGCCCAGGTATATATTCATCACTCGCATTGACTCTCACACCAGAGCTGACAGCAGACGTCTCCTAGGTCTCCAACTTTATCGGGTATATCTTGTGCATGTGAGGCCCCAATAATTTATATCATTGTAACCGCTTGACCTTCCCTGACAGGGTCGTCTTCGTGGCTATCTACTACAACAATATCTGGGAATCTAAGAACTTTCCATTCGTCGGTCATACTCAATTTCATCGGGATCATTACTGATACATGTTGATAGCTCTCCCAGGAATTATTCTATGAGAACGGCACTGTCTACGACCAGCTTCTCATTCTCGATGATCAATTGGAGGTCGACCCGACTTTACTTGCGGAACAGGGACTCCCCTTCTATGCTGGGACGTGGGTCGCCAACTTATTGACCAGCAACATCGGGATGGCTGCCACCTTTACCCACCTTTTACTGTGGAACCGTAACGACCTCCGCGGAGCGTGGAGCTGGGTAAACAAAGACTCACTCAAGCAGATGTGGACGGAATTCGACTGGCGATTTTGGAAAGCTGATGGCAAAAGAGAGGAGGTGTCTCCCGACGATGATCTGGACCCTCACTACCGGGAGATGCTCAAGGTGCTTTTCTGCTCGTATCCGGAGTGATTACAGGCGCACTCATACCTCCTCAGTATCCAGACGCCCCGAACAGTTGGTATGGTGCTATTTTGGTGTCTGCATTCATCACCGCAATGGTTATCATCTACAAAACCGACTCAACTCTTCCATGGTAAGTATTAGGTAGGAAACGTGGCTTCTCATAACTTATCGACCCATAGGTGGGGCTTCATCATTGCGTGTTTGCTGGCCACCATCTCTATTTTGTTCTTCGGGTCACTCTACGCCATGACTGGTCTTTCTTTTATCATCCAACCTTTCGTCCAGATGATTGGCGGATTTTTGCACCCTGGAAAGCCTATGGCTAACATGTACTTTGTACTGTTCAGTTACAGTGAGTTCACCAATAGCTGTTTGTGTACGGCCACCCGTGCTCAATTTGTGGTAAATCAGATTCTGTAACCCAAGCCCAGCTACTTCTCCGAGACCTGAAGATTGCACAGTGTAAGTCTACGGTGTCACCTCGTGCTCGGTGTCTCATCCCTTCGTCTATCAGATACAAAACTTGCTCCTCGTGCGGCGTTCACGGCCCAGATCATTGGCACGTTACTTGGTTCAATTCTGAACTATAGTGCGTATCTTTTCTCTGACACTGTGGGACCGCAGCATTAACGCGTGTCAGTCATGATGAATTCTATCATCGACAATCAACGTGAGATTCTGTTATCGGTGCAGGGCACGAACATCTGGTCTGGTCAGCAGCCGCAGCAATATAACTCACAATCCATTGCGTGGGGTGGTCTTTCTCATGAGCTCTTCGCGCACGGAAAGCGTTATCAATGGGTCGCGTGGGCATACGTCCTTGGCCTCTTTGTTCCCATCCCGTTCTGGCTTATCCACCGATTTTTCCCAAAGCTGCGTGCCGATTACTTGTACACGCCCGTCATCGCGTAAGTCCGGGATCGTGCCTCTCTCCCGTACCGGATCTCAATTAGTGCTTCTTCCGGATAGGTACTACATCGGCTGGCTTTGCGTGGGGATAAACTCCTCGGTCACCTCGTACTTCGTGATCGCGTGGCTCTCACAGTGGTACCTGCGCACGCGGTACCCTAGATGGTTCGCAAAGTACAACTACATTCTCGGCGCGGGTGCGTTTGTTTCTATATTTATGACTTCCATGCTGAGAAGACCTCGTGCAGCGCTTGATGGCGGAACTCAGGTCATGGTGTTCATCCTGTCGTTCGCGGTCCAAGGCGCGGGTGGAACGTCCCACCTGTTCCCGCAGTGGTGGGGTGCGAACCAGAACGGCAATTACGACCGGTGTGCGGTCGTCGGTTAATTCCCGGTTGAGTGTCCCACGCCGGGGTATAGCCTGAGAGTATGAAATTGGACGAGACCATCCTTCTCTCACCCCGGCTTTCCCACTCAACTCAGCTACCAAATTTGGTCAACGTCTTTTTTTTGTATGATACGAGTCTTTTTGTGTCGTAAAGGTGTGTCCTCGGAATTTGATTATGTCAGCAGACTGCATTCCAAAAATGGCATTCAGTTTCACTTGTGCGCTGTGAGACATCAAGTACGGCCGGGTACACTCTATTGCTCAATGAACTCGATTGGGATTAAAAGGGTGTCAACTGAAGTTGCAAAATAGGCATAATTTTCTTTACTGTAATAAGATTATGCGACGCAGGCGATGTAGCTGAGAATTAGAAGCAATAAGGAACTCCACGTGAGGGATAAAGGAATGATGATGATAGGAATTACGATCTATTCTTGCGTATCGGCTGCCGGGAGTTGTTGCCTGGGCTAAAGGGGCTAAAGAAGTCGCCAAGTCGCAGTTGCCCCCCTGTCTTGGACAGGGCAGCGCGTTGATAATGCACACGCATGGAGAGACGTTGTATGGCGCCCTTTGCTCTGGATCTATCAAGATGAGCGGCGCGGGTATCGACTGCAGACAAAACCGCTGATTAACAAGTGGGGGGCAATCGCGAGATAGACGTACATATCTTCCCATGCATGGCATCTAGCCGCGCCCTGACTAGCTCCAGCGGGAGTGGCTCCTTCTTACGTGGGCTCCCCTCAGGTATTGCGGCTTGCGCTGTCTTCCGCAACATACTTTCTTCGGCGACATAACTCTCGATTCCAGACAACGCAACGCCGAGCACTGCGATACGTGAAGTGAGCGCGTCATAGTCCGTCGAGTCTCTGACGCTGAATGGTCCGTCCGGGTGAGACAACACGGCAATCAATGGGCCAAGAGGTGGAAGAGCGTAGCTCGCCTGGAAGTCCACATCAGTGATAAAGTAATGTACTAGCAACAAGGCGTGACTCACGGGCTGGATAGCCAAGCAAGTGAGGACGTGACTAGCGACTGCACGAGCGATGCGAAGACAACTGGGGCTGCCTCTGGCGAAGAACGACAGCAACAGCGCCTGGTTGGAAGGCGAGAGGGATCTCGCTAGATCTAACACCCTCTCAGTTACAGAAATTTCCTGGGCGAAATGAGCTCGTGAGGACAAGGAGAAAGCACCGAACGACCACTCACAGTGCCATCCGCTCCGCACTCGGAGGGCAGCCGGCAACATAAAAGTGACACGGAGTGAAGTACATCTCTCCTCAGCTCAGTCGAACTACCCATGTCTATGCCGATGAGCAACACCGCAATCACTATGTCTGGTAATTGCTCCAGGGCCCATCGACTTGATGTAGGTTGTCAGAAATATCACAGCGTAATAGAGACCACACTCACTGAGCGAATGATGAAATCATCTTCACCATAGTACTTAACACTATAGACCGATTCTGGAGGCGTAAGAAAGTCGCATCTTGTATTGGCTGTATGTATGCCCCCAGATTTTTGTGCAACCCCAATCGCATCAGTGTATTCATAATGAGATCTATGGTCAGCGGTGAACCCGGATAAGATTGAGCCCAAAGAGGCATTTCAAGAAGGAATTTCCGGCTGAATCGTCCGAGGTGTCCATTCTCATTCCATAAGGCTAACAGTAGTGAGTACACGTGCCTGGGTCAAATCTGGTCCTTACCTTGTTCGCACAACCATTGGGCAACTCCGGAAACCACCATATCCTGCGCAGACAGTATCCGGAACACGGCATGGATATAGTCTACATCTGAATGGCTTCACTTGAACGGACTGTACGCACAAGAAGCTCTCTCACATACCTTGCCTTCCAATAGCGTCACTCAATAAGGTCAGTGTTGTTGTCTTGCCTTCCGCCGACTCCCATATAGGACAAGGGGTACTACCAGCCTCGGTGTCCACAGTTCCCTCAAAGTCGTTGTTGAACACTGCGACTCCGAGGACACTATGAGCAGCGGTTTGTCCCATCTTCCGATCAGCATCCAAAATCCTGCCCACGGCTTCGCCCTCCTTCGCACCTAAGAGGCGCTCGCGCTCTTCCTTATGTACCTCTTCATCCAATGTACTCGCTGCGACATTGGCGCTATCATTTTGTGGACCAATGGCATCAGCAGGACAAATAATATTTTCGCCCGCCAAACCTGATCTTCTAGATGTTGTGCCGTCAACAGGCTCGTCTGCCTCGTCGATGCTGAAATCCGATAATAAGGAGGTATGGTCATAACCTTCCAAGCAGTTTAGGGCGTCGATCCCGCCACCCGTTCGTGACTCCTTCTTGCGCTCGCGCAGCAGAGATTTGATCGGGTCGACCTTTCGCGCACCAAGACTCACAGCCCGAGTTAACGTCTTGGCTGTACGGACAGTCGTACGTTGGGTGCGCGTGCGAGGAAAGTCGGGCACGTGACGCCTGTGGCCGTGATGCTGGACAGGTGACAACTCGTCGGGAGATGTTGAAAGTTGGGAGGCAGGGGATGGGAGGGAAGGACGTGAGCGAATTCGGCCAGTTCCAGTAACCTTATGGGCCTGGGTTGTGTGGCTTTGAACCCGTCAAAGGCGATTTCACCCAGCCGGATTGACCGATAGACTCACCTGGCCAAAGTCTTGTTACTCTTCCAGAACGGCTCGTCATCTTCCTCTTCCGAGCTCAATTCGTCACTTATTGGGGCATGTAGACAAGAATCCTCGCTGTCGGACGTTGACTTGGCGCGTACACTCGCCCAGATCTCCTTTATAATTTCTGCTGTTTTCATTTTGGAGTCCTTGGGAGCAACAGGCGCAGGAGTAGGCTGTTCCTGCTCTGGTGAACTCGGCGGGGGTGTTACTGGACGTACTGAGGGCGTAGTAGCAATTTGTGCGAGAATAGGTCTACCTGCGGAAGAAGACGCAGGAGAGGGCAACGCGTGCTGAGACAAAGGTGGTAGCATATTGAGCTCGGCCTCCGGGAATGTAGTATCCAGATCGGAAAACGAGGACAACGGCGATCCCAAGGTAAGGCTGTGTGGGCAGGAAGTGAGTGGAGAAAGCGGTCTGTCTATCTCCATCGAGTAATCGCCCTCGGGCGCGAATCGCAGAGGGCGAACAGCCTCGAATTTGTATGCACTCCTGCCATGCCTCCAGTTCTCGACGCTCTCGTGTACTATACTCTTGCGTCGTGGGGAAGCGTTGGGACGATTGGGCGAATACAGTCCGACTTCATCGGGTTGACTTGTCGGGACCACTTCTTCGTTTCCTCGACCCCGTGTAGGTGTGACAGGGTGAGGGAGGGTGTGTGGTGATCGAGGTGGGGAATGACGGCGTCTCTTGTTCGCTACACGAAGGGATGAAAGTCCACGCATAGGTGATAGTGCCTTTCGAGGTTTAGAAAGTCCCTGAGATGACGGTTGCCGTGGTGAGTAGTAGAGACTGAGTGGGACCCCGCTACTCGTAACACTAGCAGTATCGTCGTCATCATCGAGCTTCCGTTTAGATGGAGTCGATGCCCGGGGAGGAGAGGAGAGGGGGCTAGACAACACCCTCACCCGGTGTTGATGAGAAGCCGAATTCAGGGGCAGTATGGTGTCGTGAGAATCCCGCGGTTCAACCCCACAAGATGAATGCAATAAATACGCATCTTGGCTATATTTCGTGGCCTTCTTCCTGGTTCCCTTGGGTCGCCCTGGTCGTCGTTTGACAGGAGGACTAGAATTGCTCAATCTGAGAGGAGAGGAGCCAGGAGCAGGGACGAATTCGCCACTGCCTCCAGGATAGAGGGATAGACTCGACGGTGCGGAAACGCCGTGCTCATGTTGATGTCCAGCTTTTGTTGATTTGCCACTTCCCTTTGGCCTACCCGGTTTCCGCTTGGCGACTGTCGGAATAGGAGGTAGGTTGGAGTCGAGAGTCGGTTGAGATGGCCCACGGATACATGATTGCAACGGAGACGAGGAGATGTCACTGCTTCCGAGTAGAGAAGAGCGTCTCTGGAAAAAGTCGGTGAGTTTAGTGTCCCTGAGAACACCAGGCATTGGCCTGGGCATGCCAGGAGAAACGCGTCTGGTCAAGTTAAAGTGTCACGCGTGTCACAGTCACACACGCGTCAAGCTCGCTTGTGAGCTGGCAGCTTATCAGATAAAGCTAGTGTGCTTTCGCTCCTTCGCTCCCACGCACAATGTCCATCATCCACGACGACTCGGAGGAACACGATCCCCTCCTCAACTCTTCACCAGACCCAGCACCACCTCTCCGCGTACGCCCATCTTTCTGGAAGAAAGCTTTACCCATATGGTCAATCATTCACTGTCTCTACTTTGGGTCCTTCTCATCTCTGTCCTCTAGGATTGGTCCTGTCATCTTCGTCTCTTCCTTATGCGTAAGCTACAAGCTATAGTCCATGAGTATATACTCAGGCTACATTCTAGCGCGGGATGACTCTCGCCCCACGTGTAGAGGTATACACCCAAATCGCCTGCCGAACGTTGCACGACCCGCCTATGAGCGGCATTGTCCCGGCTTCCCCTTTACATCTTCCTGGCTCTCTAGTTCGTGCTTCAGACGCTGTTCATGTCCAATTTCAGGACGCTCCAGTCAAAAAATATGATGAGTGTGCTGGGGATCCCGAAGTACAAGCGCGCGCTGCTCGGATCCAAGCATGTATGCCGTCTTTCTGCACTGCCTACTTAAATTAGACCGACTCTTCTTCATAGCCGTCAAGACCACAGAAAGCATCCTCAGTGCCGTGACAACAGGTTGGCTGAGCCATTTGAGCGACAGATCCGGACGCAAAGGGATTCTTGCCCTTTCAATGTTTGGCGCCCTCTTCATGTCTGTCACGCGCTCCCGGAACCCTATACTGTAGCTGACTTTTCCCAAGGGACTTCGTCTATATACTTGTTTCTGACCCGTCAACCGTATTTGGAAGACATGGAGAGGCCTTCATCATTGTCGCACCGCTCGTAGAAGGTGTTCTTGGAGCGCAGTCGACCTATAACGGCATCACTCACGCGTACGCGTTCCCAGCGCTTCTCCGAATGAAGTGATAGAACTTGATGCCCATATCCGCATCGACAGCTATGTAACCGATTGTACTCCCGATGGTTCGCGCGCCAAGATTTTTGCGACGATGCAAGGCATGCTCAACATTGGAATGGCTTCCGGGCCATGGGTGAGCTCACATCCAAGAACGGAATGGTACTCCAGAAATTGAGCATACCTCTAGCTGAATGGTCTATTACTACACGCCTTTACTGGGACCACCACTAGCTCGCTCTTCGTGACTGCCATTGTTATCGCACTCACGAACCTTTCCTTTGTCCTATTCATCCTTCCCGAGTCGCTCCCCCCATCCCGCCGATTGTCACGCGTGCCGTCGTCAGTAGACCACGGGTTGCAACGACAGAATAGGGGAGTGGCTCATCGCATTGTAAAGACCATGCGCAATGTGGCGCTGCAGTTTCTGCGCCCCGCTACTCTGTTTATCCCCCTGAAGCTCGAGGGCCGTAGAGGACACGATTGGAACCTCACGCTGACGGGTGCAGCTTTGTTCCTCTATGTCCTCTCCGATGTGAGCCTTATCCGCGTACGATATGCACGTGCTAACGCGCAGAGTGAAGCAAGTATACAATCTCAAATACCTTTACGTTAAACATGTATACGATTGGAGTACCGAGCAGGTCCATCATTTACTCTCTGCCGCAATACGTACTGATACACGCCAACTCTAAGCTCGGTTACTACATGTCTTTCCTCTGGGTTATTCGTGCGGCCAACCTTCTCGTCATTTTACCTCGTGAGCCCACATCCGTTCCGCTTTGCCATGGTCCCGCTTTTGTTCACCGTATCCTAGTCATTCTCGCATATTTTTCTTGGGACCGAAAAGCCCCAACGAAGAACTCCTCACCTGCGCACCTTGCCTCCGCCATCCGCTTCGATCAGCGCATTGCAGCTATCTCACTCTTTACGGACGCGTCTGCCAATGCCCTCGTCGCGATCTCCCCAACCTCCTCTCAGCCCCTCTTTGTATTCTTGACGTCACTCGGTGCACTCACCAGCGGTGGTCACCCAGCGCTCCAGTCACTTGGCGCAGTGAGCTTGCGTGCAATGGGCAAGGGCAACGAGGTGGGACTCGTTTTTGGCGCACTGGGTCTTGTGAACGCCGTTTCTCACATCGTCGCTGTATGTCCCCCTCTGTCTCACCCTCTGAGAACACATCGTTGATCTTGTGTGCCCTTCTGTTCATAGCCTGGCATATATGCAGCGATCTACGGCGCAACGGTTGCGACTTTCCCTAAGGCAATGTTCGTCATGAGCTCAGCTATGCTGTACATCGCCGTTACTCTGCTCGTCCGCGTGCGACCAAACATACACGTTCCGCCAGCAGAGCCCGAGGGGGGTGTTGCCCCACGTCAATCGCACGATAACACAGAGGTCGAGGAAGCAGGAGAAGGGTCAGATGCGCAAGGCCGGAGTCGGTCACGGAGCGGCGAGCGTGATTTTGATGCTCTTCGGAGGCAAATAGCGACCCGGCTATCTATGTCGGAGGATTGATTCGAAGGCGATGCTTGCTTGGACTAGTGGGAAAGGTTCCCGTTGTGACGGAATTAGACTAACTGTGGTGCCACCCTAATAGATTATTTAGTTATGTACATACAGAACTCGTGTTGACCCGACGCGGCCCAAAAAGCCGATCGAATCGATCCCCCGTGATTCATCGACGTCGCGTCACCATGCGCAGCACAATCGAGAAGTCGCAGATATACACCATATTCGGATTCTCTCGAAAAACCGCTCCGCTAGGATCCTTCCTGACACACTCGGAGCCACCCCCGCCAGCTCAGAACGCGATTGTCGGAAATGGTATGAGGTAAACGTAAAGTGTGGAAACGGATCGGCGGTAAGCGAGGTATATGGGGTACCGAGGGAGATGCGTAAGGTCTTTGGTGACGGAGATGGCGCGAGGGTTCGGGGCGCAAATGGTGCGGGGTGGGCACGGGTAGCAATAGCGTCCCAGTCAACGGATGCAAAGAAGTGGTGGGACTTCAACTCGTAAATATTTGGGCGGTTCGTAGGGTTGACGTCCAGAACCTTTACGTCTGATTGTGAGCGCAAACGAACGATAGCCAAAGACGGGAATGGCAACGCACCTGTTCCAATAGCGCCTGTGCGCCTTCGTCCAGTTCACCAGGTTCGAAGCGTAGGGAGAAGTGTTCGCCGAGAGCGCCAAACGGAAACTACCAGCAGGCAAATTGCCAACAATGAATACATCTTCGTGACAAAGTAAGAAAGGTACTGTAATGGAACTTACACGGCCCGTGAGCATGACATAGAGCAAAACGCCGAGTGACCAGAAGTCGACTCCATACGAGTACGGGAACCCAAAGCGCACTTCGGGAGCAGCGTATGCCAGGGTGCCCATCTTTTCGTGCGTTACATTATTTGGACAATGAGCGTAAGGCTGGTGCAGCTTGATGCCCACGGGAATTGTACCGGTCGCCAGGGTTTCCGCACGGAAATGACCACGATCCAGAGGTGATAACGTGGGTCCGAGAAATAACTTCGCCATACCAAAATCCGCGAGGACGACATGTCCGTCGTTAGTGAGAAGGACATTTGCCGGTTTGATGTCCCTATGTATGATGCCGCGCGCATGTAAGGCCTCGAGAGCACAAATCAGCTCTGCAGTGTAGAAGCGCGCGAGCGCAACCGGCATGCGGCCGCCACGAGAGTGAAGCTCGCTCTGCAGGTCTGTTGGGTATAGAGTCTAGTGAAAAATGACAGCTCGTCAGCTGGGGAAGGGACCAAATATTAGTGCCCAAAACGCACGGTGACAAGGTAAAAGTTGGTATCGTCATGCATGCTAGCTTCGAGTGACAAGAACCAGGGGGGCCCAGCAGCTTTGCATAGTGCGTCTTTCTCGTTGAGGACTCGTGTGAGGTTATGCAAACGCTTGCGGATGACCTTCAACGCATAAACTTCCTCAGTGAACTTGTCCTGTACCAGATAGACCTTCCCGCTGACGCCTTCGCTGATGAGCCTGATTGGACGGAAATCCTCGGGTCGCTCTGTGGGCGGCGCGCAAATCGGAGCATAAGGCTCTTCAGAGGATACGAGTAGGGGTGCCGCCTCGCCAAGAGAGGGATAGGAAGATGAGGCGGGATGTTCGGAGGAATGCGGACATTCTCGATGAAAACACGCCTTCCATAGCGTTCGAAGAGGTGAAATGGAAACAGAAAGTTGGCAAAAAAATTTAAACATCAATCCAAAATCCGGTACAGTGTCGATACATCGCTTGAAAAGAAGTGCAGACGGGTCGTATCCAGCGGGGTCGACTGAGTTCCGAGTCTAGTCCTTTGGCATCTTTGGGTGCGTGACGCTCGTAGTTATATACTGGATAGGACCAACCTGACTCAACATGGAGAGGCGGTGGCACTCTATTCGAATCAAATGCGATGCACTGACAGTTCGCTGTTCCTTCCAGCTCCGAGCATTGCTTTTAATTCGAATAGAGCGCCACATGACCTGTTTAAGTATAGAACACAATTTTCTCGAGGTAGAACAGTCGCCGCCCAAGCTCAGTAAGGACATTTCGGGATATTTCTTTCTAAAGCTGTGGACCAGAATAAAGGAGTCAGCCAGAACTTGAACCCGGCAACGAGAAGCCCGGCAACAAGAAGAGCGGAAGAACGGAGACCAACAAACGGAGCGGAAGAGAATCGGTCCGGATTTACCGCTACTGACTCGGTACCGCTACCGTTCGCTGCCACTGCCATGACCTTCGAATTCGCGTTGGCAGTGGCCACCAGAACAGTTCTGGCGTTCTCTCCGTTAGAACGTCTTTTACAGGATGACAACCAGCTGTCTTCGCCACTAACGTCGTATTCTCGTCGTGAGCACCTCCTGCACGGTTGACTGCACCTCCCCCCTCCGACGCTCCCTAGTACAGGAGGGTGTCTATTTATTCCGCCATGGAATAGACCCATATGCAGGTGGCACATTCAGACACGTACGCGTACTGGCCTCATCACATTGCCGTTTCCGGAATTAACGTCCCGCAGTCGCCTCTTTCCCTTTCCTTCTTCTCTACCATCGTCCCCGCGTTGCGAATACCCCCCGCGCTCTTGTGGACATCTCTTGACGCAGTCGGCGCATGGGCACTAGTGAATATATGGCGCTCCCGGAGTAAGATCCAGAAAAGCAAGCGAGACTTGCGAATTGCAGCCATGTATGTGCTGAAATGGGACTCGTGTCTCCTTCCCCTCTGAAACTCACCCCACTACTCCAACAGCTACCTCCTCAATCCATACATATTCCTACCATGTCTAGCACTCTCAACGTCAACAATTGAAACCACCCTCCAACTGCTGACCCTCATGTTTGCTTCGCGAGGTATGTGCTAGGCTCTCCCATGTTCCTCTGTCCTGACGCTGTCTAGGCCAGTCATCTCCCTCTCTCTTGACACTCGCCGTTCTGTCGCACCTGTCTTTACCTGCGATCCTCTTACTTCTACCGATCCTCCTGCTCCTCCTCTCGGACCCTCTATCACATCTAGCATCACCAAAGCCGTTCCCACGAAAGCTCTCTAAATGCATTCCCTTACTTGTGGAGTTCACCGTCTCCTTTGTTGCCCTGTTACTCGCGTCCACTTTGGTGGCTGGAGGTTGGGGATGGATGCGGAATACTTGGGGAGCGGGGTAATCTTTCCCTTTCCCTCTCCCTACATCCGCCCCGTGCTCAAATCAGCTTAGATTTCTACTTCCCGACCTTACACCTAACCCGGGACTTTGGTGGTATTTCTTCACGGAAATGTTTGATCATTTCAGGCCATTCTTCTTGGCAGTGTTCTCTGTGAGCGAGCCTACCCCCAAGCCTTGTTGTGCCACCTGACTCTGCGCCTCCTAGCTCCACCTAGCAATATATGTCGTGCCGTTGTGTCTCAAGTTTCAGTGAGTTTAACCCTCGGGCGTATGCTTGTGCTTATTCTCGTACAAGGCACGACCCTCTATACGCCAGCTTCCTTCTCCTTGGCATCCTGGGAACTTTTAAGCCATATCCTACTCTATCGGACCCGGGTCTCTTCCTAAGCTTTATTTTCCTTTTCCCAGAAACGTACCCCTGTGCGTGTTCACATCGCCTGTACTCACCGGTGCTAAAACTTTTGTTCGTGTGGTAGATCTTCGCTACCCGATCGTGACGGCGCTTCTGCACCTACACGCCTTCCTCTTACTCCCACTTTTCCACCATCTTTGGATCGGAACGGGCACGGGAAACGCAAATTTCTTCTATGCAAGCACGCTCGTCTTCGGGCTTGCCAATGGCAGCGCACTCCTTGATTGCGTTTGGGCAGGCCTACGCGTGGCGATAGGTGAGGAGAAGGAGGGGTGGGTGGTTACGCAAGAGTAGTGTTCTCGCGTCTGGGAGGCTGCAGCACAACACTATTATATCATCGATGGCAACCCGACAGCAAGCGAAGAACGAGTGTGCTGTTGGTTAGTTCTTGTCCCATTTCTCTATTGTGTAGGTGCCAACATCGCTTGCCCCGCACATTCGACATCATCCTTACCTACCAATATACTGTCCAACCGATGGATTGAGCACATCACGAAAAGGGACCGGGCAAGCAACCTTGTAAGACACAAGAGTATTACGAAGCGAGTTGTTAGACTCGTGACCAGCCGTCTGAAGTATGAATCGAAATCGAAATTTGCCAAGATTGACCTTAGCGCGCAGGTGGTGAAACGGTAGACAAGCCGTTCGAATGAGGGATGAGGCCTATGAGGCCTCGATGAGGGGTCGCAAGCAACTGGAGGATCCTCGATTCCCCGACTGGTGTAGCTGGATTTGAAGTGGGGGGGTAATTGGGGAACTGTCGGGATTTTCTCAGACGCGCGATAATACTACATCTTCGTCCCATTGCTCTGTGCTTGCTTTGAGATGTCTATGCAAGTATTTCATACTGTGATGCGTCTCTGTGAACACCTTCAATTCCTTCGGACTTGCCTCGTTGATGAGCTCAAGCGATTAATCTCGAATCTTAGTCTCTATGATCGTCTACCGCTGTCGTTCCTAGAATCGCTCGACGAAGATGACAAGATCGTTTGCTATCGGGCTGCGCTTATTTGCTACAGTGTCACTAACTCCATTCAAGTGCCTTGCGAGATGCAGTTAAGGGTCGTTCTGGCTATCAAGAACGGGAGGGATTGCCTCGTTTCTGCCGGAACTGGAAGCGGCAAGACACTGCCAATTGCGTTGGCCACTCTTCTGGATGACCCGGACAAGAGACTTGTCACTTTGACTCTTTCGCCTTTGAAGCGTTTCCAGGTGACGCAAGAGTCCGATTTCAATACTCGATATGGCGTCCCAACGGCGGTTATAAATGAAGATACCCCGAGAGAGGATGCGTGGTGGACTGTGAGTCGCGCCTCTCTTCAACTCAGCTCAGTCTCATTAAAGTTTATAGGAAAATGTATGGGACAGCAAAAGGTGCTGTCCGGGGCGTGCTCGACTCCTGATTGTCACCGTCGAACAGCTTTTTGAGTCTCGCGGAGGTCACTTCCCTCGGCTCGCCCTACTTGTCCACAAACCTAGCTTCCAGAAACACGTTGTACGTGTCTTTGTTGACGGGGCTCATAACGTCTACACGGCTGGTTTATCGCATTACGGCCTCGATGCCTTTCGTCCGGCATGGGGACGTCTGGACGAACTGAAGGTAGTCCTTCCCCAGAGTGTGCGCTGGACTTTGTTGTCTGCTATGTTCCCACTGCATATACGCGCGACAGTCGAAAAGAAGCTCTTGCGAGTAGTGTTGGGAAAGTTCGGTTCAGTTCAGATTTATGCCCTCTTTTGCCAAACCCCAAACTGAACCCTCAGTCCAGCTTGGGGTTTTTTTAAGTTAATCCAAACCCCTGAATCAAATGAGCCCCCAAATGGAACCCCCATCTGGTTTGGGGTTGAGAAAAAAAGAGCGAAAATAACCTCGAACCGTCCTAATACAGTCTACGCGACTCACGAGGTTATCAACAGTATCGAGGATCTCCAGAACTACGAGTGCTTCCTCGCGTCTCCCTTTTCTGTGGAATCTCAGCCCCGCGTTCTCGTCTTTGTGGACAACAGGGAGTTGGCATGCCAGATCGCTGCGCACTTGGATTCTTGTCTTCCGGTTGGATATCAAGACAAGGGTATAGTGAGGCATTACCATAGCAAGATGTCTCAGGGGTATCTACAGCTCGCTCACGAGGATTTTTCGGAGTCAACTGGTACTTGTCGCGTTTTGGTGGCGACGTTGGGTCAATCTGTGGTACGACGTGGTCTGTTGTCTTCGTCGCGTGAGTAGTGCTGACATAGTTTAGAATGTTGACTTCCCAGGCGTCAAGATCGTCTGCACGGCTGAGCTACCCAGATTCATGGTCGATGTACTTCAATGTGGTGGACGTGCCCTTCGTAACCCAGACGAGGATGCTCTGTTTGTTGTTTTCTATGATCCTTGGGTCCATAATGTCTCTCTGGACGAGTACAGTGAAGGCGACTTGGGTGACCCTGACCGTCCTAGGGGTCCACTGAAGTTGAGCTCGCAACGACGTGAACGCGTGACATTCTCGTGTCTCAAGCTAGCAAAGAGCACAACTTGCCTTCGTGCCGAGTTTGCTTCCTATCTGGACGACAGTTCTCACTCTGGTACGGCAGATATTTTGTTATTGAAACTAGTAATGACTTATCTCTTGTAATTAGCACTCGTGCATACAACTGCTCACTGCTGTACTGCCGCGGGTTGTGACGGGGGACGCTTTAGTCTGCAAGACCTCCTCCCTGGGAAGCTCGCTGTCGCTCCTCCGCCTCCATCTACTACTACACAGAAGGCAAAACGAACGCATAACACCTATCGCCCTATCCAGGAACATCCATTTTTGGAGTTCCGTCTTATCGAGTGGCTGATGCTCGAGCACTCAGCGGATCCATTCCGCTCTATCCGGCCTCCTGATCTCATACTCTCGCTTACACAGAGAACCACTCTAATACGTGCTGACCCGAGCAAAACTGCACAGGATATAACGGCGTTGTTAGACGAGTCGGTTGACTGGGATGCTGAATGGTCTGCAAAGACATTCGAGGTTATCTCACAGTTCAATAAAGACTACGCGCGTATTACTGAGCAGTCTATAACGCAGCGAAAGTGAAAGCGAATATAATGTTGTTTTTATGCAATACCTAATCGTCGTGAAGTACCGACAGCTCCCGGATAGTATATTGGTAGGTAAGGATGGTGTCGAATGTGCGGGGAAAGCGATGATGGCACCTACACAATAGAGAAATGGGACAAAAACTAGCAAACAACACACTCGTCCTTCGCTTGCTGGCGGGTTGGACGCGCCATATTTGCCCGTTTATTTCCTTGGCGCTTCATTTCTGTCAATCGATTCATCGCACGTTTATTACCTTGGGCTATATGAGGTATAAGTGCTGAGTGAAAGACGTGTGTGTGATGAGTTAATGACATACCAGCAGCGCGCATGTACCAGCGTTTTGCGAACTCTACGTCTTGCTTTATGCCTATTCCGACCTCGGCGTAGTAACCAACCGCGTATTCAGCTTTTGCGAGGCCTTTATTCGCGGCACGTCGCGCCCATAAATATGCTTCCGAGTCGCTTTGTTTTAATACGCCTTCACTTCCAGTAAGATACCAGCCGCTAAGGGCGAGTTCGGCCTCGGCGTTTCCCTTTTCCGCGGCCTTCGTATACCAAGCAATAGACCGTCGTGGATCGACAGGGCACCCAAGGGTACCGAATTCGTAGCACTGGCCCAGCTTATGCTGAGACTGGGTATACCCAAAGAACGCTGCCCGCGAATAGTACTCCTTGGCCTGCAGCGGGTCGTGAGGCACGATTTGCCCACCAGTGGCCTCGTGCAGTAGTGCAAGCTCATGAAGCGCATGCGGATTTTCCACATCGGCCTGTTCGGCAGCTCGTCGTAGCCAGCCGACAGCTTCTCGACCATTCCTCGCTTCCCCCAGGTTCCCCTGAAGTAAGATCATCCCGAGCTTGTACATAGCGGCGGTGTCTCCGAGTGATGCTGCCTTTCGATAAAATGCTGCGGCACGTGGTGGCTCCTTCCTAGTTCCTGCCCCAATTTCGTTACAGACGGCAACCCGATATGTAGCTGCAGCGTGGTTCTGTTTTGCGGCTTGGAGGTAGAGATGATAGGCTTTCTCGTGGTCGACTTGAAGGCCTAGCATACCGGTGCCGTAGCAATTGGCCAAGAAGAACTGGGCTTCGTCGTGGGGTTGTCCCTGCGTCGCAAGGCGCTTGATGACGCGCAGCGCCTCTTGGATAAGCGCATCGCGATACTTCTTGACCGCGCGCTGGTCTTTGGCATCTGCACCGACTTTCCTTGCAGCATCGATCAGGTAGCGGGCGTAAGCAAAGTGAGCTTCTGGATCAGGATCAGCTTTGATGCGCTGTCGGTAGTCATCTATGTATTGCTTGGTGTACGGTGGAGCCCGCAAATCGACAGCCTTTGTGGTACGAGTTTGCAGTGTTTCGGGTGTGAAAGTCATTGAGCGATCAGAAACGAGCCGTCGGTCGATATCCAATACTTCAGAGGAATTGTCCATCACGTTCAAGGTGGGTGCACGTGACGGCGGAGAGGGAGGACTATGGTAGGATATGGAAGGGGAGGTGATTTCTTGTGGAACGGTTGGTTGACCAGTAATCACGAGCGGATCGCCTCGATTGTACTGATATTCGGCTGGCTCGGGGTGTGAGGGGTGTTGATATATTGGCCCAAGTGATGGGGGTGGCTGTGCCATGCCAAGAACATTCGATGCAGCTGCATGGAGATAGTTGTACTCGTTGGAGGGTAACGGAACGGAGGAAGTGGTCGATGTGGACAAGCTACCCGAGTCATCAAACTCCCCAGCATGCATATTAGAACCTCGCCGTGATGGAAACGACGTAGACTCGTATGTGACGGGATAGTCGAGATTTAGACTTGAAGGATTGGGATGCCCCGTGTGAGGTCGTGGGTTCGGTGGAAGCGATGGCCCACGTCTCGGTGGGCCATGGCTATTGGGGGAGAGAGCCAATGGAGAGTCCGAACGAGGGATTGGGTCAATGTACGCATGGCTGACAGGCGGTTTGCCCAGCGGGTCGCTAATACGAAGTGCATGAAAGGTATCGAGAGCAGATGTCGGGTCATAGGGTCTGGGGGGAACAGGTTGAACCGGCAGACCCGAATTGTGACGTTGCTCGGAGGGCAGTGAAGGAACAGAGCGATTCGTGAAGTGGTATCCTAGAAGCAGTGTCAAGGGGCATGTCACATGAATTGGTAGGGAGACCGGCCTTCATTCGTCTGTAGGACCTCATACTGCGGGGGATCCGTCGAAGGGCCGTTTAACTCCATCATGGAATGTGAGACTGCGTCATTGAGCGGCACACCACGATCAGTCATTGTAGGCCAGTAGTAGAAGGTTATAAAGCACCAAATACGGAAATGTTCCACTCCACAGGTCGCAACTCAAAATCACGCGGTGTTCCACCTGATCATGCTCTCAACATAATCAACAAAATGACAGGCCAGTAAGTATCTGGTCTTTTACTCGCTCTCTTTTCTGAGCATTGCTTTAGGCATAAAGTTCCATTCACCGACGAAGACGATGCTTTGCTCATGAAATTTATTGCGACCTATAATCCTCAAACGAAAGGGCGCTTGGGTACCAAGCTATATGAGAGACTAGTAGAAAATGTATGCGTTCTCCCTTCTCCCTGCGATGTAGCGCAGTTAACTCCCGCATCAGGTAGAAGGGAAATGGTCTTTCTCCTTGCGCCACCCAGTCCAATCGTGGCGAGAGCGTTACAAGACGAATCAACAGTCGTTTGACGCCAAAATTCTCCGATATCAAAAGAAGCACGGCATCTCAGCCGACGCTTCTTGTGTATCTTCGCGGGTTGCAGGCCAGAGTTCCGCTGGCAAGATACTTGCTTTTGGTTCACAGACCAACCTTTCGAGGAATTCACCACCACCTGCCGGGGGGAGTGGATCTAAGAAGCGGGCGAGGGAGGTAAATGCCGCCGACTCGAGCCTAGATCCTGGCCCCACGAAGAAGATGCGCCGAACGAATCTTCCACCGCATTCAGTGCCCCCGCTTGTAGGGCCCCAAGATAAGGGGAAGGTTCGCGCGGAGCTTTCGTCCTCTCCGTGCTACGAAGAGGGTAGAGATCTTCCGGTGGTCGGTCCAGACGACTATATGGGTGCATTGTCTGGCGGGAGCGATCAGGGTGGTGAAGAAAGCCAGTCGGATGGAGGGAAAGGTAATGAATCTTCCAGCCCATTTCCTCCGTCCGGCCCTACCAAAAAAACTCGTTCGAAACCTTCCGCCAACACGAAAAAGTATGTTCGTATCTCCGCTGTCGACGTCGTTGATAATTCATTGTCTCACTCAGTTCTCGGAGCCACGGTCGTGAGGGCGTTTCCATGGTCCCTGAAGAGTCATCTCAACCCCTAGCATCTTCCTCTCGCCAGCAGCAGGGTCGCCACCGTGTGCACTCTCCTGAACATTCCCCCACAGCTACCCGTCCCTCTGCCCAACCCGCCTCCAAAGCCTCGAGCCCCGTGCGCAAACTCGTGATTGCTCCACTTCAGCTCTCTCAAGAGCCCACTCCGCCCCATACAAGTGCTCTCAGTTCCCCAGGTAGCCCACTCCCACGCGAACATTCGCATACGACTAGCACCCCCTCGCAATCCGGAACTGTTCATCGACCCCAACGTGTTGCGGCACCCCTGAAGCAAAGACGTCCCCCCTCCCTTAAGCG